>Ga0116228_10004703_pt1 | contig 12123 bp, 10 predicted proteins | sample S1TSphfallax_2_FD_89694 | JGI IMG/M metagenome (GOLD analysis project Ga0116228, IMG submission 89694) | Host-associated microbial communities from peat moss isolated from Minnesota, USA - S1T2_Fc - Sphagnum fallax MG | ecosystem: Host-associated > Plants > Peat moss > Unclassified | place...
AAAGAGAAAATTTATTGATTTTTTTCACAATTATTGAAAATTGAAAACCCATTTAGTTACTACTATCTATTACAATTGAACAACACAAGATGTGTATTTTGCATACTTAATTCTCGAGAGTGTTATTTTTTTGACCATGTTGGTTGGGACTTGGGACTTTTATTTTATTTTAATAGCAAGATGGCAAATTTTAGACACATTTTTATTAAAAAAATTAAAAATCACTAATTGTAAAGAATTGTTAGAAGCTTTGTCTTTCATGTAAAGAACTTTTCAAATTTTCTACATACAATTTCCTTTTGACCTCCATTTGGAGAGTTTGTGTTTCAAAGAGAAATAGGACCTTCCACTACTCACTAGTGGAAGATCCCAATTTGTGTAGGGTAAAAGCCTAAGGGGTGGACTTTATGGGAATAAGAGTCCCCCACGAGTGGAGTCGGGTGCTAGCGGGTGCTGGTTCACTTTGGTTTAACCTTGTCTTGTTTGATGTCATTTGTTGTTGGCCTCTTTCTTTATGATACGTAAGGCCCTTGGACAAGAGGTTTACCCTTCGATAAACCCTAAACCCTAAACTTTAACAACACCTCATCCTAGGACCCTACCCTATACACATATTTTGTTATCTCTCTACTTTCATCTTTTGTGGACCCACCTCTAGTTCAACTTTTGATTTGTTTGTCTCTCTACCTCTTGTAAGGGGAAAGACTCTATAGAACACTATAGAAGATGTGGTGTAGGTGTTCATTTGCCTTGGGTGATTCAGCAACTACACTAAATATCATGACTAGATGAAGATTTTTCACACAATTGGTGTATGAAAGTTAGGTTGTGTGGCCTAGGTAGGTGATGTTAATTAGGTTATGTAGATGGTTGTGTTGTCTAGGCATGGTTTTTCTTTCCTTCCTATCTCCACAACTATTTTTGTTTTTTGTGTTTTTTTCCCCCTTGCTTCATCATTGCTTTCTTATTGCCATGTCCTCATTTTCAACTTCCTTCATTATTCCTTTGTTGTTAGCCTGCTATCCCATGTCATGTTTCAAACATGAAACTCAAAATGTTTGAGTCTCAAACATGTTCTTTTGGAGACTCCCGCCCTTGTTGACTACTTTGTCCTATTTATAAAAAAATTTGATTTCTTATGAGCTTGTGCTTAGCTTGTTTCATTTCTCATTTTCCATTATTGTTTTCCTTTCCTTGTTTTTGTATTGTAATTACACCAATATCATTTGAAAAGGTGTGTCATGTGTTTCATCAAGTATGACATATAAAGTTCAATGTCAAAAAGGCTGTTGTTGCATGAGACCTTAGCTTCAAGGGAAGAATGCCATGAGTTGTAGCTCAAGAGACCTTGTGTTACTACTCCATTTCTATCGTTTATAACAAATCTTGATTTCATGTGAGCTTTTGGTAGCTTCTTGCCATTGTGTAACAACATGACATGTTTTTTGCAACTTGTTGCATGCATTAAATATATTACCTAATATGAATCCCTAACATGTTTTGATAACCTATTGGATTTTTTGTAATATCTAATGAAACTAAAATCTAGCCATTGATTCACATCACATCTTCGACCGATCACAAGAATAAATAAATAGATAAAATTATATTTGTAAAACTTTTGTTTGGAATTAAGCATATACATTTCACAAAATTTGTTTACAAGGTCATTTAGATTAACGGTGATCAATTATTGTTATATGCCCCAAAAATTAAGCTTCACAATGTTGATAAAAAAAACTATATTCCATGGTGCTGGATTATGAAACACACTGACCACTTTGCACTTTAGGATATCCTTGAATTATATATATAGTATTTTGTTTGGTTTAAAGTCTAATTGTGATTCACAAAACTTTTACAACAAGAAAACACAAACCTAGACAATTTAATAATCATTAATGTTGTTTTTTCTTTTCTTTTTTGTATGATTTGATTTATTAGTCAATGCACCAAAAATATATAATTTATATTAAATTATTAAATAGGGAATAATGTTCATATTGAAAGAGGATTATGGGTAGTTCAAAGAAATTTGAAAAGTCTATTATGAATAGGTGAATATGAAAAGAAAGTGGATGGTTTTTTGAATGTAATTCAATATGCTTTCTTAACTATTGGTATTGATGTAGGTGTTGATTCATCTTGTTTATTTTCATTTGGTCCCACATTTATAAAAAAATTCATTTGAATCACCCCATGCACCATCCAATGAAAGCTTGTTACCACTTAATTGAAAACAAACCCCAATTGAGTTGACATTGTTTTTAGTTTTGATAGGGTAATTTACTTGGCCTATATTTATTACCTCTCTTTTATGCTTTGTACAAGCTATTTATGTTAGCAATCACCTTGTACTCATAACCTATTACATTCCATTTGCTATTTCTTTCACATTCTACTAACCTTTTCCCCCAAAACTTGAAAATCAGGAGCTTTCACATTAAGATCTTGGTGACCTTCTACTTTATTGTGAGCTTTTTTTATTGCATGCAAACCTACAACGTGGAGGTATGTTGTGTTCTTTTCTATTTGGCCAAGAAGATTGAAAAGCTTTGTGAAGAAGTGAAAGAAGAAATAATTGCATTTTGTATGTGTGTATGCTTGCAAAAAAGGTGGTCTTGCAATTTGTCTTGAAATAGTAAGCTTGAAACTTAGAACTTGCAACACACAACAAACTCATGGATGTAATGTTATTATTCTATGGTTGCCTTTGTGTCTATTTGGAAGAAAATTACTTTCAATTACATTATTAAAAAAATTATGTTTTTAATTTGCAAGAAAGGTAAAATATACAATAAACCCTTACCAAAAGTGGATTTGTCAACAAAACTACATATTTTGAAATAATTATATTTTCCCATTGTGATAACTGGGAGAGGGCAATGATGTATCATACCTTGTGATTACACCACAATGTTTAAAGTGTAAGTATGTAAGTAGGTGGTCAAAATTTTGTTCAAGTATGTCGCATTCCCTCACCTTATGCTTTTACTTGTTATATAAGTCAATTTCCATTTAGTTTATGCAATATCATCTAATAATTTTTTAATTTGTTGAAATGATACACATTGGACAATTATCTTGACATAAATTTGGTTTGGCCGATTGCAATATGAAAAATATGTGCATAAGAAAACATGTGGATAGGATGTCGAATGAGAATAAATTCCTTATTCAAAATGAATTGTTGACTATTGTCACCTTATAAATAATGAACTTGTATATCTTAATTGGATCATGAAAAATGCATTTCATAGTTATTCTAGTTGATATGATATTACATTTTGTTGTTGTTGTTTTGTTGTTAAGTCATTGCCTTCGTGCATGTTATCACATTTAATATTAAGGTTAAAAGTTAGGAACGTGGGTATTATAAACATAATACCATTTCAACTTTGAATAAACATTTGATATTGCATGCATTACTAATCACAATATCATGGTTTATAATCAAGGTGTGGGTATTGTATGCATTATCATATGCTATGTATTGACATGTGAAAAAAATGTGGATATTGCAGGTGTGACCATATTAAATATGTAAGTTTGCAAAAAAAATATGGGCATTACACATTTTATACACTAATATAAAAATCGAGTGTAATTCATTGGCCTAAATCATCATGGGACCTTAAAAGTGAAATAGGTTCATCACACCTTAAGGCTTTCACCTTGCTTAAAGTTATTTCACTATAAAGTCATTATATAAACATCATTGTTTCATTATGAATTGACATAATTCACTATTATGATTTATTATGGTAAATAAATAAATAAATAATACCTTAGGCTATTTTAGGTTATACCTTATGTTGTTTTAGGCTACCCATTGGGTTAATTAAATAATTTAGTTTTAAATAACTTAGAATTAAAAAAACGTATAAAATTTTGTAATAATGAAGGGTATTAATTTTTTATTTTAAATTAATATATGTTATTTCAAATTATACCTTAAGTTATTCAAGATCAATATATTTTTAGAAATTATGAGTTTTTTAATCCAAAGGTATAATAATTTAAAATAATTTAGAATAAAATATAATGACTTGCGATAAAATAACATCAGTAAAATAACTTAGAATAACAAAAAATGACATATGGTATAATACAAAATAATAACTTATGATGAAACAATAATAATTACTTAAATCATAATAATTTTAAATATTGAAAAAAATAGTTTATAAAAAAATTAAATAACTACAAATAACCTATAATAAAATAACCAATAATAACCTATGATAAAATAACAAAAAAAACCTACGATGACAACCAACAATAACCTATGGTAAATATTTTAAAATAACTTATAATATCGAACAATAATTAATGATAAAATTGTTTTAAATAGTTGAATAAAGTGAAATCGCTTAAAATAACCAACAATAGTTTATGATATAATAGTCAATAATAACTTAAGGTAAAATAACCAACAATAGTTTATAATAAAATATTCAAGAATAACCTAAATTAGAATAATATAAAATAGCCAGTAATAGCTTATGGTGGAATAACTAATAATAGCCTATGGTAGAATAGCCAAAAATAGCCCAAGGTAAAAAAGAACATGCATAACAATATGTGATGACAAAAAAATATCATTCATTTAGATGGTGGTTCAATGGTTAATTTTATTTTTTAAAAACATGTAACTAAAATGAAGTGAATGGTTCAAACCTTCACACTTGCACCCTAGGTTGGTGGGCAAGGTGTCTAGGTGGGTTAGGTTTTTAGTGTAATGAAAATAATGTAATGAAAATTCCTAGGTGCATAGACTAGGTTCGTAATTAACTATTAATGAACTTATTATTGATGATTTAGTTATTTATGAATTTGAATAGCTATGAATGAATTCACTTGTTTGTAACAATTAAACCCTACTTATTAAAGGGTAACCCATTTTCTATTTGTTCAATTTCACTCAAAATCTATTGAAACACTGAGTAAATTTGGACACATATTGGTGTCATGGTTATGCATATTATGATTTAAGTTTAATGTCAACAAGTGTTAATGGTTATTACATGTATTTCAATATGAATGTAATGTTATAAACATTGTTTTTTCATTATTAGTAATATTTTGCATCATGCTTACAAATATCAAGTTATATTTTATATAATATTTATCTTAAATTTTTAATTATTATATCTTTTTTATATATTATATTTGAACCCACATATATTATAGTTTATATCTTAAACCCCAAACCTTAATAACTATGCACATACATTGAACTTTAGACCTCACATATTAAATATTTGAATGATTGCACAATGCAAATGTTGTATTATATAAATAACATTAAAGATGTGATTAAAGTAATATTTACATTGTTATATGTAGGCAATACTTATCACTTTGCCCATCGTAAAAAAAAATTAAAGCGATGAAATTGCATATTCAATATTCACAATTTTCATTAACCCATAATGCATGATGCACCTTTAGGTTTGTTAAATGGTATCAAGGGGTAAAAGAACATGCCATTTCCCAAGTTTGTAGTAGAATGCAAACCCATAACACATTTTTTCATTCTTAAGAAAAAACTAAGGTGAAAACTCCAAGATGGGATTAAAACATATTCACAAGCAAAAGTTCAATTTGCTCAAACTAAAAAAAAAGTGATTATTGCAAATTAAAACCAAAATGGCACATGCATAAGCTATGGGTGAACCAAAATCACAAGGCACACCATGGCTTAAACTTGGAAAGGAGTCACTACTTCCTTTATAATATATAGTTTATGACTAGTAATGGGGATTACATCAAAATCAAAAACAACTTTTAGAAATTCTTAATTTTGCCCCAACTTAATAATCATGTATATTTGCAAGTTCGTGACTCTTACATGCAAACTTTGATTGAGGAGCTTTTAAAGAAAAATGTGTGGCCCTTGAAAAGATATTTTCAATGTTGTATTACATGCTCAATTCCAAAGTCATTTGATTTTTGGCCTTTCTTTTAAACATACTCCCTAGTTTAGGACTCCAAATCAAAATGCAAACTCACTTTTGACATTTACATTTCAAAACCTTTCTAATGGTATACTAGGACCAAATTTACTACTTACACTTTTGTCCCAAAAGTTTGAAACTCCCATAAAATTATAATTCTCAAAGTTTTTTTCACCTATAATTATTTTGGACTTTTTCCCTTCTATTCTTTCACAAGTTCACGCTTGTGAATCTCAAAACATTTTTCTAATCCATTCTTATTTTCATGCCTTAACTTTGGTCCCAACCCCAAAACTAGGGTCATGACAATGCACATGGCATAACAAGTAATATTTATATGTTTTTATGAACCCAATTATTTAGGGTAGTATTACATGCAATACTTGCATGTGTACATAGGTGGGGCTATGTAGGTAAGTGGGTAGGTAGAAGCATAAAATAATAGTAAGTAGGTGGGACCATGTAGGTGGGTAATAACTAGGTAGACAAACAAATAATTATAAGATAAGTATGTGGGTATACAGATGGATGTAAATGTTCAATATGCGTATCAAGTGATGGGTAACTAATTTGTAGGTACAAGCAAAAAGGTGGTGATGGGTAGATACTAAATTCAAACCATTACCAACTTATTTTATTTTAATACAAAATAAGTGAAAAGTTAAATAAAAGGTGAGTGGAATAATTAACATTATTGTTATCTATGAAACATGAACCCACATCACAAACTTCCAATGTCACAAAGATTCAATAGAATATGTGTGAAATCATAAAACAATGTCTATGCAAAATCCATGGATTTCAAAATGTAGAAATGGCATGATTTTCTTTTGGGATAAATTAATGATGTGTCCTTTCTACTTATGGTGTCTTGATGTGAAATACATACAATTTACATTTTAACCAAATCCATGCAATTATCGTGATGTAATTTTGCAATTTTTGTGTATTAAATATTAACATATGTCATTCAAAAATAATGTTTCATGTGTTTGAATATCTAAGATATTGAATGTGTACAAATATTGTTCATATTAAACATAACATGGAATTCATGTGATTTTTTAATGAACCTATGAAGCTTGGTAAGTTTGTGATGCAATGGAATTTGTTTTCCTATCCGCCTACCATCTATCCCTTATATTAGTGATCAAATGAATGTTGATTCATTTTGACCCTTCACATGGGGCCCAAATAAATCAACACACACAAGCACATCAATGGATGACATTTTGTTATGATTCAAGTGTGAATGAGTCCTTATTGAATTGACAATGGTTTCCACTTTGATGACATAACTTACCTAACATGTGGCAATTGCACCTCTCCTACTAATTACCCACTTCCTACTTTTATTTTTTGCATTTTCTTTTCATACTCCCCCCCTTCCTACTACATGCCCTCTCCCCTCTTATATAAGCCCTCAACCTATTAAGCCTACTTACCAACTTTCATCACAATCATCTTTTTAAACTTTGGGTTGTGGTTCATGAACTTCTTTTTGGCCTTTATCACTTATTTCCATTGAGTGAAGGAACTTGTTTTTTTCCTTCATCAATTTGCTACATTGTTTCAAAGGAATTCAATAAGCCATTGAAATTTTAGCACATCTCCATGTTTATATTTGGTGTTTTTGTTGTTAGTTTTAAAAATGTATTGTTCAATTCAAATGTTAATTTGAATAATGGTTTTGGACCATTCAAAAATATCTCCACAAAATGTTGGATCAACAAATTATTTAGATGTTAATTTGCATTGTTTGATTAAAGTAAAAACACCAAGAACCCCAAATGTCCCTTAAACCAAGGTTTATGCCAACCTTCTATCACCACTTGTTATACGTGGAAGAATGGAGTATATTAAAGTGTGATAAATTATGTCACCTAAAACATTTTTTTAAAATAATAATTAGTTTATTGTTTATTTGTATGGTTTCAAAAATGAATTTGGTCAAACTTTGAAATTCCAAATGCATTCAATAAATAATCATGATTTTTTTACACATTCTATAACTTTATAATGTCATTGTTTATCCATATTAAAATATTAACAACAAGAACTTAAGGTGTTCAAACATGTTTTAAAATACATCAATTAAATTAGTTAGTACTAACATCTTATAAATAATAAGTCTACAAAAGTCCAAAAATAACAATTTCATCTAGACCAAATTTTGTATCCACTTGCATTTTGTGAATAAATATTTCCAAATAAAATCAGAAGCTTTTGTTGCCATATTGCTTATTGTAGTGCATTTAAACCATGACTATTTTAAATTGGTGCTAAGATTTTTCCTTTAAACAACTTAACAAGTTAAAATGCAAAGTGCCATTGTTTGCTTTTGCAATTGGCAATGTTAGGTTTTTTGGTAGACTCTCTTTGAGTTATTTCTATTTGTGCTAAATCACACCATTTCAAATTGTGACTACTTAAATTTTCATTGCACCCTAAAACATAGGTTTTAGGTAGATTTTCTTTGATTTAGTCCTATTTGTGTTAATTTGTAATGCTTCATATTGTGATTACCTAGATTTCCATTGTACCTTACAATTATTGGATGTAGATTTTCCAAGTTTGCCCCAAGTTTTGAAAGCATATTATGTATTAAACTACATTTTGTATTGGAAAGTAATGAAGTTGGTGATGAATGAGGATATAATTTTTTTATTTTGTTGTTCATTAAGGTGATGGATATATAGTTTGTGAAGACTTGTATAAGTTTGTGGCCATTTTCAAGAAATTATAATAAATTTGTCAATAATTATGTACAATTATGTACAAGTTTGTGATAAAATTGAATGGAAAAAAATATACAAACCCCACATTGATAGATGGTCAACCTACAATAATAACCCCACCCCCTTGCATTGGCTACTCAAGATAAAAGAATTAGGGCAAATTAGCAATTTAAAAAATATTTACGAAAAATAGTTGAACAAGGTGGTTGTGACATCAATCCACTAAAGATGTGGCAATTGGCCAAAAACCAATGAAATGGTTCAATTCATACTAATTTTTTTATAATGAAACTAGATAAAAATAAATAAATATTTTATATGAAACTATATTGCATGGGTGACATCAATGATTGTCAAAAGTTGATCACATGCATTGAGTTTCAACACACATGAGATTGATGTCCTACAAAAATGTGACCATATGGTCTAACTTGCACCAAATGGATGAAATTATGCTTGCAATTGAATTTCAATTCTCACCATTTTGGTTACCATGGATTAGATTGGATTGCATTGAATCATATGAATGATGAAAATCAAACATATATTATTGAAATTGGACAATATGGACAAAATCATAAATATAGATGAAATTCACCATATGTGTACGTGTCAATGAAAAATAGGATAAATTTGATGAATTGAAACATGTTAAGTTTATTGTATAAGATGAAGTTGGTAACAAGTGCTAATCTAACCACATGTATGAAACAATCAATGAAGTTATGACATTAATGATATTCATGATGTGCCTAATGTTGAACCATGTGTATCAAATTTGTGGATGGACTTGGACTACATGGTTAAACTTCATCACATGGATGAGAATGGACGGTATGGGTGAAATTTGAACATATGAATGGAACCTAACAATGTCAAACAAATTGACAAAAACATGTATGAAACAAATAACATTAAAACATTTAACTATGTGGATGGTGTCAATCACGAATACCACATGGATGTATTCATTTGATGACATATGGATAAAACTGTGTTCATAGCTGAAGTTGGCCATGCATATGTAATTTTAACCCCTTGAATAAAACTTAGGACATGCATGAAATCAATTACATGGATGAAATTGAATGCATTAATTGCCATTCTTCATGTGGATGAAACCATTTGCATACAATATGGTCATTTTCATCGATGTCACCAATGTTCATTTGTAAGACCAATTATATTCATGTGGTCAATGTCTTATATATCATCAAATTATATGAGGTGCTACCTTTTATCATCGTTTTGTCAATTTCATACATTTAGTCTTTTAATGATCAAATATGTTTTTCAATTTTCATTTATGTGGCATATTTCCATATGGGAATTGCATTTGTATGATTGATTCTACCTAGATGGGAATTTCCATCCTTGATATTGTTTCATCGATATGGTCACTCCATTTGTGTCATCAATTCCACCATTGAAACTCACTTCCATCCATGTGACCAATTACATTTATGTGATCAATTTCATCCTCGAACATGATTTCATTCACTTGTGTAAGTCCATATTTGGCCTATATTACATACACAACAATTGATTAATACTTTAACATGCTACATAATGCTCACATATGAAAGACGATCATTCTCAATATCCAAGATTTTGGGTGCTAATAATGTAAATCTAGGAGACACCTTAGCCTCTCCTCAATGATTTTCCCCCTTAAATTTTAGGTTAAATCAGCAATGGGTCCTTATTGCATATTGTATGCTTCTTTTTTTTCTTCTTCTTTTTCTTGTTTACCCTTGGCATCATCATTCTATGGATGAATGTCATTTTGGCTGCATCAAAACATTCCTTGAAAAAAGAAAAAAAGAAAAAAAAACTCAACTTGAGCTCTTATGTCACTTTGGAATTTGAAACCTGTATTTTAATTATTACAAAATTGTTGACATTTATGGTATTGAAATATTGTCACTACTCTTAATAACAAGAATAAGAATTATAAAGTCATGATGCTCTTCAATAATATTGTGTAGGTACATATTTTGTAATGATGTACATAGTGCTTTAAAGAGTGGATTTTTAAATTATTATTATTATTATTATTATTATTATTTTGGGTAAACACAACAAGTTCAGGAAATTTTGCCAAAATAAAAAAATTTCAACATGTCGGATGATACAAAAAAAATCATTGGAAAAAATGGGAACATCATTGCCTTTGTAAACTTTCTCTTTTGTCTTGGAATCCAAGAGGGAAGCCACAATAGGACTTTCCCTCAAGAGCATTGAATCGAATCGACTACTACTACTAGGGTTTTGGGAATTTAGGTTTTGCAATACATTTTATTAGGGTTTCAATCATGGAGGAGTTTTTTTTTTGCATTGGGCAATCAACATGCACAAACTTACTTGATGTGTGTGTAAGACGAGGGCCACGTACTCGTGGGTTGTCCCTTCAAGGAAAGTTATGCATAAGCAAAAAGATCAAAATGGGTTAAAGAGAAACGACAAAACTATGTATTATATATTTCACATTCACAACAACTAGGGTTTTAAAAAAAAAAAAAAAAATCTGTAAAAAAAGCCGAAGGCGAATAACCCATAGGGATAAAGCATATATCCATCAACTAAAATGATGCGCCTTCGTCTTTGACAACTCATGTTGATTAGAATCAACATTTATGGTACCTTGAAATGAATGGATGAACAAATGATTCTTTAACACACGTACTTCACTATGACACAAGAATCAAAATAAATAGTACCTTGAATGGATGAATAAATGAATGAATGAGTGGATGAATGAATGATTTTACACACATACTTCATTGTGACACAAGAATCAACATGTATAGTACCTTGAATGGATGAATAAATGAATAAATGAATGAATGATCTTAAAACACATACTTCAGTGTGACAAAAGAATCAACATGTATAGAACCTTGAATGGATGAATAAATGAATGAATGACTGGATGGATGAATGATCTTACATACATACTTCAGTGTGACACAAGAATCAACATGTATAGTGCTGTGAATGGATGAATAAATGAATGGATGGATGGATGAATGATCTTTACATACATACTTCAGTGTGACACAAGAGTCAACATGTATAGTGCTGTGAATGGATGAATAAATGAATGAATGACACAAGAACCAACATGTATAGCCCAGTGAATGGATGAATGGATGAATGGATGGATGAATAAATGAATGAATGGATGAATGAAATGAATGATCTTAACACACATCCTTGAGTGGTAACCCAAGAAGGATTTGATGATTGTCTTACATGACAGGGAGGGGGATTGTGTTCCAGTCTGTACACACTATGTAGGGTGAGTGACAATTTATTAGGGGGGGATTGTGTTCCAGTCTGTCCTACCCATGCAAGGTTGATCAACAAATTTATTGCTGCTAGGCTAGTTAAATTAATTCTAAATAAATAAATAAATATTTAAA
>Ga0116228_10004706_pt1 | contig 12122 bp, 5 predicted proteins | sample S1TSphfallax_2_FD_89694 | JGI IMG/M metagenome (GOLD analysis project Ga0116228, IMG submission 89694) | Host-associated microbial communities from peat moss isolated from Minnesota, USA - S1T2_Fc - Sphagnum fallax MG | ecosystem: Host-associated > Plants > Peat moss > Unclassified | place: USA...
CAGTTACCATATTACCTTGGCCATTTCAACAGATGTTTGTCCAATAATTAATTCATTTTGAAAGCTTCATTTCAACAAATGGAATGTTCCTAAATATTCATTATTATTCTTCACAATATTTTTGATTTGGAAGAAATAATTTCTGAAAATTTCAAAGATTCTGAAAATAAAATAAGTAGTGTCAAACTTGCCAAGGTACTAGAGTGTTTACTCCTGACTAAGGGGTTTTTTTTTAACATTTGTTTTTCAATTTTGTGGGGGGTAAGTGGACCCTTGATCATCCACAAGAGGACTTACCCAAAGTTCGTTGGAGGTGGTCACAGAAGAGAGTAGAAGTTTTTGAAACCTCACTACTTTGGTGACATACTAGAACCTGTGTTAAAATTAGGCATTTCAACTGCTTTTCCTCCAAATATTGCAACTTTGGGCCATTTTCCCCAAAAAATTCATTTGCACAAGTTGCAGCCAGCCCTTTTCTCTCTGTCACCCAGTGGCGAAAATTTATCACAAAAAAAACAGTTCGGGGTGGTGGTCTAAATATTTATCAAATTCAGTTTGCATTCAATCTACCTAACTAAGTTACAGGATTTCATCATCGCACATTATTTTGTTTGAACCTGCCCAAAGAGGAGAGAGCCATTATTAGTCATGCTGTGAAGTTTCAAGGAAAAATTGAATACATCAATTTTCAAATGAAAGCTAAGGAAGTAAGGTTCGTAGTGACCACTCAAAACCCCACACCATTCATTGCACTCTGACTAGGAAACTATGAATCGGTGCGGTGTTCTTACGTTTGACAATATGTATCAAATTATGTAAGTTGTGAGGTGCTTGTAAGATGCAAGCAAGTATAAAACTATACATATTATTATTGTTGCAAGGGTTTTCTCTCTTTTGTTAAGGTGGCTTGCAAATACATTAAGACTGACAAGGGGTTACAATTTCCACACTTAACTGACCCACCAATATTTCAGGCTATTTGACTTAGATGGTTACCGATACCATCCTAGTGTATGGCCTTGTCCTCAGGCTTAGTGGTCTACGACATGAAGGAACACTGCATGTATTGCTTCTAGTGAAAATAAACCAAGATAATTGATTATGCCTTGAAGGATAATTTTTTAAAATGTTTCAATGGTTGCCACTATTTTCCTGGTGGCCCTGCATAAGCTTATGCAACTTGGTAGTGTAAATTTTTTGAAGGCTTTCATCAATGTAAATAAAATCAAAATGTCAGCCTTGTAAATTTTTTTAACTCCAAATCTATCATTCACCAGGGTTCTGTGTAGGGTATGAAGGCCCGATTTTCAAGAAGACATTCTCAAGAGAAGCGTTGTTCTCAACAAAGTCTCCTCCCTCAAAAGGGAGAGAGCCTTAGAAGGTAATTGGCATCACCGACTCTAACTGGCGTGCTCACTCATGGATGCTCTGGTCTGTGGATGGATGGGCATGTGCTTCAAGTAAGACCTTGATTAACATAGTAGCCTGGTAGGTTCAGCGGTAAAGAATTATGAATAAAAAGTTTCAGCAATTTTTTAGAAATTCTCAAGGCATTTTGTCAAATGTCTTTGAAATGAGAGTAAATAATTTTTGAAAGTTCCTAAACTAGAAGACGAGACAGGAATGGACAATTAGTGTAGGATTCACTTGTTCACTCTAGCACTTTGTTTATCTCTGGAAGTTGTTCCAACCATGGAATAAATTTGTATCTGTTATGTTATTATTTTATTATGTTCCTATGCTTCTAATGATGGAAGGGGTTTGAGTACTTGACGTGTTCCTGTTCCCCTTGCAATCTGCCTTCTTTGAAAGATTGATCAGTTGCCAAGTCTTAGGTCCTTCTATCTTGTAGCTTTTTCTCCCCCTTAGTTGAGTGCTTTGTTTTATTGATGATTAGTAAGTTTTATCATCAATATGTGTTGACATGGGAGAGGGATCGTTGATGAATCATATTTGACAAAGTTAAGCATCACTGACTTACTTGTACTTTAACAATCAGAGTAAATAGAGTGGACACAGCCGTGTTGTGGACTTGTAAGGTTTTTTAAGATTTTGAGAAGTTCCCTTAATGGCGACACTGCGCCTCAGTAGGCAGCGAAAATCAATTGCCCCTGGACCCTTCTCTAAAGCGGCGATTAGTCTTTTAAGAAACAATCGCGGGTAAACAAGGAAAACTTTGGCTTTAAAAAAATGTCATCACTTTTTCCTGCTTTCTTAGTTTGGGGGCAGTCTATGGCCACATCGCTCCTATTTGAAGGAAATTTGCGTTGTCAATAAATGCTGATTCTTCCAGGGGATCAGTACTTTTCTTGGGATTTTTGTGTGTAGCCAAAGTGGCTATCATCAATAGGAAGATGCAGGAAAAGTGGCAGTCATCCTTAGGAAGATTTAGCCAAATATAGCTATAGCCAAATTTATGCTATACATCAAAATATGACGATTTTAACTATTTTTCCCCTGTAGTTTGGCGAGTGAAAACCTCAAAAATCGCTTCAATTTCGAATTTTTAATTGCGCTTGTCCATTACGCTACCCGTATTTCAGAATGAAAAAAAAGAAAACTTATGATTTCCAACGAGGTTATTCATTTTTGCCAAATGCCCACGTGTGGGATGGATCCGCAATGGCCTGCCGTGATCATTACGCAGAGTAATGCCCTCGCAGTAGGGCATTTCCCTGCATAATGCGAAACTCAGAGACGCAAGAAGCCCTAAGAGATTTCCTCTGCCGACTGTAACCGTGAAGCTCGATCTTACAGCAGCTTCATCTGTCTCATCTATCGGAACTGCACCTCTCGTGTCTCCAATCTTCTAGCTCCGCTGTCTGTGTCTCGCACTTCTGCAGTGAATCGGGAAAGAGATTTTTTTCCATGGTAGGAAGAGAAAGATCCAGTCGTTTCATGTGCCTTGCTTTTTTGAGTCTGCTCATCGTGCATAGTATTTGGATATCGGTCATCTTCATTGGTGTTACGACAATATTATGTTCTCATGTTTTCAGACTGAAGAAGAAGCATCTAATCAAATTTGACCAGAGCCTGATCAGGTTTGAGATTGTAGTGGGTTTGTAGCAGCAATTGGTGTACAAGGGAATTCGAGGTCAGGAGAGCTGCTGGAGTGATCTAGATTCCTCACTCGTATTGAGAGGGAAAGGACCATAAGGCGAACATTTCTTCCTTGCACAAAGGATAGATCACTGCTGCCATCAATCGGTTTCGAGCTTTCCAGGTCACATAAAAAAGAGAATTTTTCATTTTCGAACACCATGGCAGACAAGTACCTCCAGCTCTCGCGGGATGTGGTGGACAGAGTACGCGTTCAACGTGAGAACAAGGAGTTGGTGGTGAAACTGAATAATTCTCAGTGCGAGGTTTTGATGAGGGAGCTTGTACAGACGGTGAAGGAAATAATAGCGAAAGTCGCTTCTGTACCTCACAAAGGTCGAGTCTACCAACAATCTTGCAAAGCAGTTCTCCAGGAAGTTTACCGGGTCGTCAAGGATGCGGAGGCAATCATCCATGCTTGCTGTGACGAAAACTGGGTCCGGCCAGCGATCATACTGGTAAACAACGACGAAGTTTTTGTGGACGTTCTCTTCAGACTCGACTGGTGTACATCAGTTCTTGGGATCGTTATTGAGCGTGCCAAATCCGGTCCATCAAGTGAACTCCAGCACATCTCGAAGAATATCCAAACGTTTGGGCAGGTCGAGCAGGCACGCGCCAAGATGGAAGAGATTCACCAAATGCTAAGCAAGCACGTTCGGGAAGACCGTGAGACATTAAGAAGAAGGTTACAAGGACTACAGAAGGGCACAGGAGCTCCGGATGAACAAGAGATAGTAGCGAAGTTTTTGATGTTCACGGATACTGATGGTTACATGTTGAAAAACGAGACGGCATTTGCGCGTGATCCTATGTCTGAGTGGATGGCTGCGATCACCGATTCGTCGATTACAGCCGCAACAATGGATGTGGGTGTAGCCTCAGGCCTGGGTGCAGTGGGGACCTCGATCGCACAGCCGTTTCACAGATTGTTTGACAGGGATCTCGTAATGATGTCCAGGATGGATTTTCAAGCTATCTCTAGCGCGGTGTTGCCCGGCCATAACTGGCCGCACAGCGTGAAATCACAAGAGCTCGAAGACCAAAAGATTATTAGCAAGGGTGTTGTTGCAGAAGTTTCGAAGGTGAAGTGGCTTGGTCGAACGTTTGCAAGAAAATCCTTCAAATTAATGCCCTCAGATAAATTCAGCCTAGTAGCGGAGAAGTTTGCACGCCTCTCACACCCCCACATTTTGCAAGTATTTGGTTACTCTGTTGAATTTGGTCGGTCTCCTTCGGGCTCACTCGTGATGGAGCTCATGTATGGAGACCTTAAGAAACTTGGGTTGGCATCAAGGCAGCTTCTTGTTGCAGTCGACACCATGCTGCAAATAGCGGAAGGAATGAAATATTTGCACGAACAAGATATAGTACACGGAGACTTGAATGCCACGAACATTCTGATCAATCGTGTACCAATCCCAGAGATGGAAGCAGCAGGTTACGTGCAGGCTAAGGTGGCAGGTTTTGGCGTTTCTGGGGAGCCACGGACAGGGACAGCTGGATGGATGGCACCTGAGCTTTTTCAAGAGAAAAAGCACCTTCGAAATCAAAAACAATTCATGGCATCTGATGTATACAGCTATGCTGTTACGTGCTTTGAGATCCTCACAAGCGAATCCCCATTTGCAGAAACAGAGAACCAGGCTGAGGTGAGAGCAGCTGTGAAGGCAGGTGCAAGGCCACATTTGCCTGAGTCCCTACCAACATCTCTGCAGTCACTGATAAGGCGTTGTTGGGATGCTGATGCATGTAAGAGGCCATCTTTCTCTGAGATCTGTGCTGAGCTCAGACAATGCAAATGCGATCTCATGTTAAACGGTGATGCAACACTCACGGAAGGGTATGTTCAAGCGACCTTCACCACTTATAATAAATGTTATCAGCTGTCAAATGTAACGTTGAACTCCCAAAACAAGCTGTTCAGTGTTTTTGTTTTCAAATTTCGTGGGCACATCATACATGCATGTATCCTCCATGTAGTCGTTTTGTTTTTAATCATGTTTTTTTCCAATTTTGCAAACACCAACAGGACTTGTTTACAAATTTCTCTAGTACAAAGGACTGACACTATATGATTCATGATGGATGTTTGACATCAGGGCTCAAGGTCAACTTGGTGTACGCATGTCTAGGAAGGTGGGAGCCCACGAGAAGCCAGTTGGTGAATCTCCACCCATCACTCTTGGCTGGAGAGTAGCCTATGAAGAGAATGCTCTTGAATTTTTTTTCCACAGTGCCGAGAGCATGTCAAGTATTGTGGGAGTTGGACTTAAGTTTGGCAAGGTGGTTGTGAGCGCAAGTAACTTGGAGGTGAAAATCGTTGACATTGGGAAAGAAACCTGGGAGGCTGAGCTGTCCACATTCACTGCACTGGACAATACGCTCGAAGTAGTAAGCATTGATCATGCTGAAATGATTGGAGCAAGATCACACAAAAACTCAATAAACGAGATTTTAACTGGCAAGGAGAGTGCAGAACAATATGGCGTGGGTTTGCTCGCTGGCAATACCGTGCAAAGCACTGATGTGCCAGATGACAGTCATTATTGTTTGGTTCTGCATAAGATAGTGGAGTATTTGATGTTGAAGAAGGTGAACCTTGCCAAGATTGGCAAACAATGTGGTGGAAATGGAGGAGATGGATCAAGTAGCAGTGGAGGCAGGAATCCAAATCAGGGTAATGATGGAGGTTCCTTCAGTTGGAGACATGCAAATCTCAGTTCTTGGTTTGGAAAGGCACAATCAAATTCCAATAATGATGGTGGAGATGCTGATACCACTAAGAACCGAAAGGAGAAATTGGCTATTGATAGGGCTAATGCCAAGAAATGTAAGATAACTGTTGATGGAAGCCCTAAAGCTTCCTTCTTTGAAGGAAAGTTTGAGGTGCCAGGTGCACCTACAGAAGCGTTGAGCGAAGCGGTAATAAAACCGACCCTTGAGTTTAAATTTGTCATCAACAGCAATGGTTCTAAAAGGATTTGCGTTGAGACATCAGTGGCTTTTGAGCTTGGGAGTGCTGCACCAAGCTCACGAGCAGTAAATGGTGAATTTGGATGGTATCATGACCCCATCGAGTTCTACTTGGAAGGGAACAAACATGCCTCATTGCAAATTTCATCTTGTGTACTTAAGACAGATGGTTCAGGTGAAGCACCAAAGGCAGCTGTGAAACTTATTGACACTGATGCCAATAATTTTGCACAAGAACAAGATGCATCGTGGGGATTGAGTTTCAACATGTTACTGGCCACCATAAAACCCTCAGCAACTTTGAAGGAAATAAACACAACTGCAAAAAGTTCTGCACAAGAAAGGAACTTTGAGAGGTGTAATCCAGAGGTGTGGGGTTTTCAACATCAAAATCTGTTTTCTTCAGTGAAATCGAAGACCCGCCATATTTTATCTCATGCTCCTTTAGGAGTCAGTGTTCTAAGGGATGGCCTAGAACGACAACAATGCATTGGCTCTGGCTTGTCTCGGTCGATAATACCAAAGTTTGTTGCTGAGTGGCTCATTCAAAAAAGTGACAAAGTTCAAGGAGTATACACTTTTGGAGCGGAAAGAGAGCTAAATAAACTTGTCAAGAGTCGAGATAGTACCATGGAAGGCTCAGGAAAAATAGACAGACCTTCATGGCGTCAGGAATATAAATTGCCTATGCTTGTCAATCATGCTATGGATCACCTCTGTAATGTAAATGGTCATGTTGTACTTCATGAAAAAGAGAGTGTGCCAGATGTGTTGGATGTGTTTGTAGCAGTGTGACATGATGGTGGTGTGGCTTGAAATGGTGTAACCAGGACCAAAGGTTGTGAACTAGGGTTTACCTGGAGGTCATTGGATAAACGGTTTGGGTTTAGGCTTTGAGAATCTTGTATCAACTTTTGGGCAAAGGACGAGTGGTGATGTCGGAGCTTCTAGAGCTAAGATTTTTATGTGAAGGGGAAGGAGGATGCAGTTTGTTGTTTGTCCTTTTGTGTTTGCAGGCGATGAACTTGCTGTTTTTTCAGCTGAGGGTGCACAGGAGTTGGAGGGGACATTAATGGCACTTGCTGGATCACAGATATGATGTGTGTGGTGTTGCTGCATGGTGTGGGAGAATAAGGACCTGTAGCCTCTGCGCTGGACGATTTTTAAGGAAAGCAATATTCCTACGTTATATTGATTAGATTTTTGCATTGTGCTGTGTAAGAGAGTACATTGTATGTCCTGGTAGAATCTTGAGTTTGTGCTGTGAAGCCTCTACAGGACTATGCAATGCATCTAGAAATAAACTGGAAGATGGCTGGGGTGTGATGACAAATTCAGGCTATGTCACCGTCTTGGTGAGATATTGGATCGTGAGACAATTGGATTTGTGGGTTTTCATGAGAGAGTGGCATACATGACCTAGATAAGGGTATGTGATCAAGTTGATGTAAAGACATTTGGGGTGATTTGTCATACATGTATTGTTGAATGAAATGTGGGTAGTATAAGGGTTATGTGATATGAGATTTATAGTCACAAAGGACCTTGAGGATTTGTGGGAGCACTCATGTGCTATGTCAGAGTTATCTTGGGTTGCAATCTAACTATAACATAGATTGGAGAGTTTGGCATTAGTTGTGAAGTTGGTATATTTGTGTGCAATCACAATCCAATGAGCTAAAAAGGCCATCGCACTACACAGAAAAGTAGTTAAACTTTGATAAATATTTATGTTTTTCCATTTAAAACCATAGTAATCATGGTAAGTTTTTTTTTTTCATTCATATGTATGTTAAGGAATTCAAACAAAAAATTCATTTGATAAAATATTAAGTTTTAAGTTTTGATTTAGGACCTCAAGAAGTGAGTAGGGACAAGTTCGACATGTGTTAATTTTGCAAAGCACTATCAAACGGACTGACATAATAAATCACATTTGATGGGAAAAAAATTAAGAGGATAAAAATGTATTAACCACATTAAAAAAACACTCATACCTTCAAATATGTGGAATTATAAAACTTGAAAAATTCAAAGAACTTTTCAAAATTGATCTAGAATTTTAGAACTTCAAAAGTCTTTTGTCACACATAAATGAGATAAAATGTACATGATATGTTAAAAAAAGTATTAGTTTACCATATAAGAAAATGTAAAAAAAAAAAAATTGGTTATCATATGAAATTATTATCATTTTTAAAAATGAAACATTAAATTTACAAGGAATCAAAACACTTTCAAAAATTCATATTTATTCAAAAATGATGAAGAAAAAAACATGTCATGTACTTGGACAGCTATAAACATTTATTATAATAAGTTGTAAAAAAATTGTTTCAAAATTCATTCATATGAAAAAGTTTTTTTTCAGCAAAAAGGACATGTAATCCCTTTTTCTAGTAATCCCATTAGCTCATTGTATCTCCTTTGCACTTGTTTGCTTATGGTTAGATGGTTGAGTTAGACTATTCAATTGGGATAGTTACTTGAAAATTTTATCTTCTATTGTTTACAAGATGGTATAGGGAAAATGGAATCATAGTTTTCAAGTTTATAAGTGTAGACCCAATTAAAAGAGAATTGATGGGGACCTCTTTTGTATGCTATGATGAATTGACTAAGTTTTCAATTTTCCTTTATTGTGAAATGCATGGGATTAAGGGTATGTATATGAAAATAACATGTGTGTTGTCATTGGTAGCCTTTGAATGTTTGTATAAGTTGTAAAAAGGTGCATTGAGTGGCATGACAACAAAATGGGTTTGGGCACAAAAACAAGGACCAAGAAGTGATACAAGAAAGGGTTTGACCCATTAGCCTCTTCATAATTAATTTCTAATGTAGAACAAATAGGTCTTAGAGCTCTTGTAGCTATTACATGGTTCTTTTCTTTTTGAATTATAAATCTTATGTTGTCTTTCCAAAAATTGTATGTATGAAATTTGATTCATTAATGTAAACTTCAAAGGGTCTATGAACATTGTTTGGCCCTCTCTTTTGGTTACACATCAATTGGTTCAAAGTGTCGATGCAATTGAAAGATTGTCATGTTGTTCAAGATGGAATATTGAGTAGGTCATTTGGCATTGGCTTGAAAGCAAAAGTGACAATGAAACATGAGTGTTTGTATTTCATTTGTGGGAATAATTGTTCCTTGTTTGTTTGTGCATATGAAAGAGATGTTATGTATTTAACATATAGCACATGGAAGGCTGTTGTGACAATAATGTAACTATCATGAATTGAATCAAAGCTTTTATGATTAGGAGAGCTTGAAGATTGGCATAAGAGGGTATTTTGGTGATGTCAAATGCACACATGGACTGAAGAAAGAACACTTGTTTCTTAAGACATGCAGTGTTTGTCAAATGTCATGTGTTGTAGCATTATTAAAAACTTCACTTCTCCATTGTGAAAATTCCTTAAAATATGCAACGTATGTAGCAATAATGTTTTTGAAGATGGCATGGAGATGATGACAAAATCAAGAAGTTGGTTCAATGCAAAAATGTGGGTAAAATGTAATGGAATCAATAAGTGCATTAGTTGATTTTCATTTTTGTCAATTTGGTATACAGTTCATGTTGGGAGGTTTGTTAGAAGTGGTTGAACATAATCAAAATTATTAGGGAATTTGTTGAAGTTGTAAATTTTTTAAAAGCCATTGTTTTTGGGAAAGACTAGGTGTCTTTTCAAATGAATAAACATTCATGGGGAAATTTTGAAAACTTTGATTTGAAAGTTGGTGAACTATAGTTCATTTGGGTGTTACTATTTTGGTCATTTTTGTGGAGTTGGGCACAAACTGTACTTTGGTAGCTAACAATTTATGGGGGATGTGGAAGTTAATGTCATAGTAAGTCTTGGGACTAAGATGGGTATTAGTGAGTGTGTTGTCTAGTTCTTCCTTTATGGATGAACTTCGAATGTTAATTTTGACATTTGCAATTAGTTTTGGCCAATTCTTTGTGTAGGTTTAAGCTTGGCTTTTCAAATTTCTAACATGTAGTTTTGGTGACATTGTTTCTGCAAATTTAAAAACCTTTGTGTTCAATTCAAAATTATGGTTTGATTCCATGTACACATTGCACAATTTTCAAGGCTACAAAATGTATAAATGAACAAAATTTTATACTAAATTAATTTGAAAATTGTGAAGGTAACAAGTTTTACAACAAACTAAAATTGGAAATGATGAAAATAACAAGTTTTACAAGTTAAAATTAAAAATTATGAAAATATTGAGTTTTACAAGAAAGTAAAACAAAAAAAGGTTTAGTTTAACTTTTAACTTTTCAAAAAAATTCAATGCACTTGTGTTGAGAATTTGAACATAATTTCAAGAGTTTATGTTTCAAGTTTTGGTTTAACAAAAGGTTACTCAACAATCTAATCCTTGTGTTAGTTTCACCAAAAGGTGTTGTATTAATTCCAAATGTATAGTAATGAGGCAAAACCATGTCAATGGGTGTCTATTCATCAAGAGTTGTTTACACTAATGTTGTGCGAATATATAGGGGTAGACCAATGTATCAACTTTTGTATGAACCTTGGAATTAAAAACCATACAAATTTGGTATAAGGTCTTGCCAATACCAAGGTTCATAACATACCTACTAGTATTTACACATGTTATATCCTAGCCCATAACAAACCAAACGAGTCTTTTCATTTATAATATTATGATTCATACTTAGGATTGAAGGTTTTTTCAACGTTTCACCAAGGTGTTAGTATGGTCACTACTACAAAATCATGTTTTTAATGCCTTTAGTACAATGACCAAAATGACTAATATGACTAAGCTACTTGTCTAAAATGATTAAAAGGTCTACTTTTTGTTCGTTCTACCCCCAAAAAAAACAAACATGTCTTATTTGACTAAAATGACTAAAATTTTACATCAAATAAAAGAATGTTACTTACATGTGGACTAGATCCTGCTTATGTGGCATTAATGTTGTCACAACCCCACTTTGGCCAAGTGTGGGGGTGAAGCCCAACACTTCCAAAGTTGGGGACTTGGAGTCCTCCGGGACTCCCGAATGTTCAGAGTTCAACAACAGGGGCCAAAACAACTCGCATTGAGGTGTTCTTGGTGTCATTGGAAAGGTCTTGAAGTGTAGATGTCTAAAATGCCCTCGCATTGATCATTGGGACATCTGCAGTCCAAGTTATGGGCAAAAGAAGGGCCGGGAGTCAAATTGGCAATTTGACTCCTGACCACTAAAAGTCGGAAATCGACCTCTTCCCGACCTCCGAATTGAGAGTTCGAGATGTCGTTGGAAAGATCCCGACGAGGGATATAACTTTGGTTTAGATCTCCTTGCAATCAGACTTGGCAGTCGGGAGTTATGAGCTCCCAAAGTCCCGGGACTCCAATCGGGACAGTTTCGGGACAATTTCGGGACTCCAACTTGGGAGTCCTAGGAAAAAGAGCCATTTGGATGTAGCTTCAACAGAGCGTTGCAGAGAATACTATATGGGGGAAGGTGGTGGCTTCCCCCGAGTCTGAGCCGTGGTGTGTCTTGTGGTCCAAAGTGCCCGTGGCTTGTCCCAACACCCAAGGGTGTTTCCGAATGTGAACTAACCACTTTGTGGTTTGTTTTGGATGTAGATTCAAGCTTGATCTATTAGTCCCTCTTCCTAGTCTAATCCCGGGACTTCTAGCACGCCCCTCTACCCCTCTATAGTGCTGGAAGTTGGGAGCGCCTTCCAAGTCCTAACTTTCCGCAACTACACTTTGGTGAACCCTCAAGTGGGTTCACCCCGGGACTTGGGAGTGCGTCAAATGTCTACTATGGGGTGACTAATTTTACTCACTCCATAGGTGACATGGCTTGGTACATGTTATATGTGCTAGGTATTAGTCATTGTGCATGCTACTTATGTGCCAAATGTATAATTTCAATTTTTAATTAAACTTTTGAAATTACATTGTTTTTTTTTTTTTTTTTTACAATAATCAATGTTTCCAACATCATTTACTAGAAATTTTACACTTTAATAACATATGTGAAAACTTAAATAATAAACCAATAAATTTA
>Ga0116228_10004707_pt1 | contig 12122 bp, 15 predicted proteins | sample S1TSphfallax_2_FD_89694 | JGI IMG/M metagenome (GOLD analysis project Ga0116228, IMG submission 89694) | Host-associated microbial communities from peat moss isolated from Minnesota, USA - S1T2_Fc - Sphagnum fallax MG | ecosystem: Host-associated > Plants > Peat moss > Unclassified | place...
CAGAAGGCCTTGTGGCTATCGACTGTATCCACGCTGACGCCGAGAATGACGGCGTGCGCCGCATCGAACTTCGGCTGGTCCTGCTGAAAGTTATGCGCTTCAATGGTGCAGCCGGAGGTCTGGTCCTTCGGGTAGAAATAGAGGACGACCCACTTGCCCCGGTAGGAATTCAGGCTCACTGGACTGCCGTCCTGCGAAGGCAGGGTAAAGGTCGGCGCGGGCTGGCCAACCTGGGGAATCGCATCTTCCGCACGCGCGTGGCGCACGGCAAGCGTCACGACAAGCACTGCTGCCAATGCCGATGCAACGGCGGTGACTGCTGTCATTCTCAAACTCCGTCTCATATTCAAACTCCGTCTCATACTCAAACCTCTGGAGAGCCGTGCTTAGCGCGCATCTGGCCCCGCGTCCTTTTTACCTCATTCGCAGACGGTGCACCAATCAGCCATTTCTGTCGCTGCATCCGACTGAAAGCACCTTCACTGATTTTTACCCCCGGGAAGCCGGGCTTTCCATAGCGACAATGCTGATCCCTGCTGCATCCGCCAGGGCCACGACCTGCTCCAGATCGAAGATCAGGGTCCGTCCCGCTTCGATGGCCAGGCACGTAGCATGGGCGCGCGCCATGGTGTGAATCGTCGCCACGCCAATCACGGGGACGTCAAAACGCAGGTCCTGCGTCGGCTTTGCGACCTTCACCACGGTGAGGGAGCGCTCGATGGTGGATGCTTCGCCTTCCAGCGTGCCCATCAGCGATCCGGCCCGGGCGATGGTGGCATCGGTACCTTCCATGGCCTCGACGGCAACACATGCCCTCCCGGCAATCACCACGGTCTGGCCAATGTCATAGCCGGCAATACCTGCGGCGACACTGCGGCCATAAGCAAGGTCTTCCTCTTCGGCTGCATTGGGCGCGCGCCGGGTGAGCACGCCGGGCTTCGCCAGCATCGGCTCCAGATAGGCCGTTGAGGAAACCAGCTCGATGCCCTCATCCGCGAGCACTTTCGCAACTGCGCCCAGCAGCATGTCGGTATTGCGCGTCCGCAGGTTCAGCAGCAGCTTCGCCAGCCGCCAGTCCGGCCGGATGCTCGAAAAGATCTGCTTGTGCTTCACCTGGCCGGCCATGACTGCTTCTTTCACGCCCTCGCGCTGAAAGGTCTCGATCAGCCGCGACAGCTCGCCCAGCGAAAACCAGTGCACGGTGATGCCGGCATCGGCAGCGGCCCGCGCTTCCATCTCCGGATCGGTCTCTTCCCTGATGGCCGCGACTACCACGCGGCGACCGGTTGCGCGCGCTGCTTCGAGCAGCAGGAAGGGAAATCGCCCGTTGCCCGCGATCAATCCGAGGCTGGTCGGCATGGTTACTTGATGATGCCGCGCTCGGCGGCTTCGATGAACTTCACCAGATAAGCGACGTCGTCGGTCATTGCTGCCTGGCGCATTTGTTCCAACGCCTCGCCGGTGTTCTTCCTGGAGGACAAAAGCAGGCGATACGCCTTCTGCAAGGCGTGCAGTTGCTCATGACTGAAGCCGCGCCGCAGCAGGCCGATTTTGTTCAACCCGTAGGCATGCGTGTCGCGTTTCGCCGATGTCAGTGAGAAGGGCAGCACGTCCTGCGTGATCGTCGTTCCGCCGCCGATGTACGCGTGGCGTCCGATCCGGCAATACTGGTGCACCGGGCAAAGCGCGCCGACGCTGGCGTAGTCCTCCACCAGTACATGGCCGGCCAGCGTTGCGGCATTCGCCAGGATGCAGTGGTTGCCGATCTGGCTGTCGTGCCCGATATGCGTGTACGCCATGATGAGGCAATGGCTGCCGACGCGCGTCGTTCCGCCGCCGCCGGTGGTGCCGCGGGAAATGGTCACGGATTCGCGGATGACGTTGTCGTCGCCCACTTCCAATGCTGTCGGTTCGCCGGCATATTTGAGGTCCTGCGGAGCGATGCCCAGGCAGGCGAATGAGTAAATTTTGTTGCGCGCGCCAAAGGTCGTGTGGCCATCGAGGACGACATGCGACACCAGCTCGCAGTCTTCACCCAGAACGACATGCGGGCCTACCGTACAGAAGGGACCAACGATGCAGGAATCCGGGACAACAGCGCCGGGTGCGACGATGGCCGTCGCGTGGATGCTCACTCCTGCGTCACCGTTTCCAATGTCGGTGTTTCCGCCGTCTCAGCCTGCGTGGTCTCGCTTTTACGCTGCCGCGGCACCACCTGGCACCTGATGATGGCTTCGCAGACCAGTTTCCCATCCACAAACGCCTTACACTGCATTCTGGCGCCGCGCCGGCTGTATTGCAGGACATCCACTTCGAGGCGCACCTGGTCTCCGGGCACCACGGCGCGGCGAAATTTCGCTTCCTCAATCCCGGTAAAGAACAACAGCTTGTTTTCGCGGTCAGGCACTTCGGTCAGCAGCAGTGCACCACCTGCCTGCGCCATCGCTTCCACAATCAGCACGCCCGGCATGATGGGATAGCTGGGGAAATGCCCCTCGAAGAATGGCTCATTGATGGTGACATTCTTGATCGCGACGATCCGCTTTATCCGCTCTATTTCGACCACGCGATCAATCAGCAGGAAAGGGTAGCGATGCGGCAGCAGGGCCATGATTTCGAGGATGTCCAGCGGCGCGGATGGAGAAGCGGCCGCCGATGCAGCCGGGGACAGATGATGGTTTGCAGTATCCATGTCAGCGCTTTGAGTATAGAGCAGGCGCGCTACTGCTTTTCGTCCTTCTTCGCATCCTTCCTGTCGATCTTCTTCAGCGCCACGTTGGGATCGAACATCTCCGGCGGCACCGGGCCACCGTACTGGGCCTGATAGAGAAAGCGCTGGCTGGTCATATCGTCATTGTGAAAGCGTGTGACGGAGAAGGGCGTCTCGATCCCATCGATGTTGTGGTAAAGCTCATACTCATCCGCATCGACGTTCTCGTCCTTGTAGAGCGGGTCGCGCCACTCGAAGGTGCGCCGGATGGGCAGATGCGTCTGGGTGTCGAGTTCGATGGTGATGTTGTCATTGGTGCTGGAGATGAGCGTCACGCGGTCGACCAGGTGGCGCTCTACCGTCGCCTGGCCGCCATCCACCAGCAGCGTCCCAGGGTCCTTCATCCATTGGCGCACGGCAATCTCCAGCGAATGCTGCCGCCGGCGGATCGCGTCTTCCAATTCCTTCTGCGGGATGGACGTCTTGCCCTTGTACGTAATTTCCCAGCCCACATCGCCGATCAGCAGGTCCACGACATCGTGCTTCTTGCCGAATTCTGTGCGGTCCTTGTCAGGATAGGCATGGTATGCAGTGAATTCCGATGTTGCGCCGGTCGGCTTGCCTTTATAGAAGCCCGCTGTCCGCCCGCTCACTTCGAAGCCGGGCAAGGTCAGCCATTTATCGCCGCCCAGCGCCTTCACCATGGCGTCCAGCAACGCGCGTACTTTGGCGTCGGTTGCTTTCTGCGCAGCGTCGGCTGGCGGGACCGCCGGCCCCTGCGGCGGGGCGTCTACACTGCCGTCTGTCGGCAACTGGGCATGGGCGGTTGCAACACCCAGGCAAAACAGCAGGACCAGAGAGAGTTTTCGCGTGCACGTTGTTTTAGCCAACCAGGACTGCTCCGCCATTTACGTTGAGGACCTCACCCGAGATAAATCCAGCCAGTGGAGTGCACAGGAACAGGATGGGCCCGGCAATCTCGCGCACGGTCCCGACCCGGCCTAAGGGAATCGTACCGAAAATCTTCGCCCGCGTTTGCGGGTCGCCGATGGCCGGGGCCGACATCTCTGTCGCCACCCAGCCCGGCGCCACGCAGTTCACGTAAATCCCCGCACCCGCCAACTCACTCGAGAGGCTCTTCGTGAGTGAGATCAGCGCTCCTTTACTGACGGCGTAGTCGGCATGAAAGGCCTCGCCCCGCTGCCCTGCCGTTGAGCTGACCAAAACGATGTGGCCCCTGACGCCCGAACTGTGGGCTTCGCCGAGCTGCTTCTGCGCTTTCATTGCGCCGACCGCTGCCTGGACCAGGCCGAAGACACTCTCCAGGTTAATCGCCAGCGTCTGCCGCCACTGCGATTCGGTCATCGATTCGATCGGCGCATCCCGCGGCGGCCACACGCCGTGATTCACCACCAGGCAATCCATCCGCCCAAACGCAGCGATGGCCTTGCCGACCAGCGCACGTCCATCCTCCGGCGTGGCGAGCTCTTGCTCGAAGGCGATGCAGTCGTCAATACCGCACTCCCGGACGAGCGCGTCGGCCTGCTCCCGCGCGACACGGTAATTGAACGCCACCTGCGCACCGGCTGCGCGAAAGAGCCGGACGGTCTCCGCCCCGATGCCGCGGGAGCCGCCAGTGATGAGGGCGACCTTTCCCTGAAGCGACAGCAGTGCACCTGTCTCGATTTCCATTTCCAGACCGTAGCAGGTTCGCGCGGCTAGCGAACCGCTACAAAATAAATATTGACACGGAGTACTCTGCGTAATAGAGTTCTCCATGTCAAGAGGTTGAACGAAGCGAGGAAAACGCAAATGGTCGAAACGAATTCATTCGAAAGCCCAGCTCAAAGAGAAGCGAGTGAGCAACTCGCCTTGATTGAGAGCATGATCCGCGAGGGTCGCAAATCAACGTCGTACTGGGGTTGGAACTTTGTCCTGTGGGGTGTGGCGTACCTGGTCGCCACTGCCGGGTCGAGCTTCCTCACCAGCCGGGCAGCGATCTGGGCGTGGCCGGTTACGATGACATTGACGGGAATTGCAACCGCGGTCATCGCGCGCTGGCGCAATCAAGGGGAACCGCAGACTACCCGTTCGCGGGCGATCACGGGGATCTGGATGGGTTGCGGACTGGGCATTTTTGTCTTTGCTTTTCCGCTGGTCCTTGCCGGTCGATTTGGCGATGGCCACACTTTCATGGGCGGCATTGAGGTGCTACTGGGCGCGGCGCATATCGCTTCCGGCGCGACGCTGCGCTGGCGCCTGCAGGGGGCCGTCGGGGTGCTCTGGTGGACGGCGGCCGTGGTCACGGAAACGACACAATACAGTCTCTACCTGCTGATCGCATTCCTCGCAGCAACGATGATCTGCAATATCGGCTTCGGCATTTATCTGATGGTCCTGGAATCGCGCGACAAGGCCAGACTGCGGGCCGGGCAGGTGGCCCATGCCTGAACCTGCTGCTGCCTTGCCGGACCTCGACCCGGTGATCCACGGTAAGCTGCGGCTGGCGCTGCTCTCCCTGCTTGCCGGCGTGGAACAGGCCGAATTCACCTGGCTGAAGCAGAAGACCAGCTCCACGGACGGCAACCTCGGGGCCCATTTGTTGAAGCTGGAAGAAGCTGGATATGTCTCGGTGGAGAAGAAGTTTGTATCCAGAAAGCCGGTCACGCTCTACGCCATGACCAGCGCGGGCCGGGAAGCCCTGGCGAATTATGTAGCAGCGTTGAAGGCCCTGCTGGGCGGAGCGTTGGTATAACCCCCTTTTTTCGGCGTAAACTCTGCGTTTCAGAGTTCTCTGGATCGCATTCAATTGAACGCTTCATCTGCGCTTGATCTAGCCAAGGAGAATCATCATGAACTACTCGTTCGCAACCGCTGTCTGCCTCAGCGCCGCCATCCTGATCGTGCCGGCGTCGACGCTTTTCACGTCTTCATCACGGGCCCAGACCGCGCCGCCTGCTGCCGTTTCTCGAAATGACCTCGACCAACTGGAATTTCAGCTTCGCACGCATGCTCCGGAAAGCTCTGCCTTCGGCCAGGCCGATGGCGCTTACTGGGACGCCATTACGAAGAGCCAGGATTTTGGGAGGGCGTACAGCTTCTTCGCGCAATTGAGTGACGAAGCGGCGAAGCCCGATGCGACACTGCTGGCGGCCAAGGCTTCGGCGCAGGGGGCGTATATCGGCTGGCTCTATCAGAACCACCTGGCCGACCAGGCGGGCGAAGAGATGATCGGCAAGCTGATGTCCGGGTCGATCGCGGAGTTCAAGCAGGCGCTGGAGATTGATCCGAATAACTTCTCCGCCCTCTACGGTTATGCCATGTTCGAGGGCGATCGGCCCGGCGGCCAGGCACACCAGAAGGAACTGCTGGCGAAGCTTGATACCCTGCGTGCTTCCAGGCCATACCTGCCATGGTTGCTGGTCGATCAGCTGGAGAAGACCGGCAAGGCTGAATAATGCTTTTCCGGAATGCTCGATGGCCGTCCAGGTTGAGGGCGGCCATTTTCGTTCTGGCGCGAGAGCAGCTTCGCTCAGGAAGCGGTCAATGGGGTCGCCGCTGTTTGCGGCTGGGTCTTTTTTCTCAAGACCACAGCGGAAATCAGCGTGATGACGAGGCCGACCGGGAAGGGTTCAAGGAAGGTCTGGGCGGCGTTGTAGAGAGGGTTGTCATAGAGCTCTTTGGCTTTCCTCAGCTCCTCTGCTTTCGCCTGGATCGCTGCGGCACTCGCGCCGGAGGCCTTGAGCTTATCGAGGATGTGGGCGCCATAGTTGTCCATGAAACCGGGTAAGAAGTTGAAATAGACAATTTCCCAGGTCACGACATAAAACAGGCACGAAATCAGCGTAATCGAGATGCCCACGGCGAAGGCCCTGGAGAAGGTGATCTGGCCGTTGGCAGCAGTGTCGCGGTAGGAACGGATGCCGAGGAAGACGAGCAGGAAGGAAAGCACGATGGTGGTGTAGCCAATGAGCAGTCCCTGGCTGAAGCTGATCTTGTGCATGGTCGGCACGGTCGCGAGCATCAGCCCCGAGGAAATCGCGCCCGAAATCAGTCCGAATTTGAGGATGGTCTTTTTCATTGCTTGTCTCCCGCTTCTGAACATGAATACGGAATGACAATAGCGCGTCGGGCGGGAAGAATGTCGTCATGATTTCGGGTGATTTTCGCGGAGGGAGCGAAAATCATTCATTTGCGGGAGGGTCTCCCGGGTCATTTCACGGCAGCAGGCCAAATTGTTTGCCGAGTTGGACGGCCTGGGTGCGCCGCCTGGCGCCGAGTTTGTCAAAGGCGCGGCTGCAATGGGTCTTGACGGTGTTCTCGCTGACGAACAGCTTGCCGGCAATTTCGCGGTTGCTCATGCCCTGGGCCACCAGCTCGAGGATTTCGAGTTCGCGCCGCGTGATGCCGAGATCGTCGCGCTTTCTGGTGTCCGCGACGAAGGGCGCGGCGGGGGGCGGGATATCGGCAGGAACACGCACCTCGCGGACGACGATCTTCTGCCGCGTTCCTTTCAGCTTGAGCCCGAGCCAGATGCCGAGGACGGCAAAGGTCGCCGCGATCAGTCCGCCATAGATTTCGACAGAATGCTCGATGACCAGGAACCGATATTCGCTCCACTGGAGCAGCGTAATCAGGCCCCCGCCGATCATCCCGTACATCAGCACATGGCGTTTCATACGTTTCAGGATGCTGGCGACATCTTAGCGCAGAGTGGGCCGGCATTCGTCCTGAGAAAAAGACTTGACAGATAAGCTGTGTAGCATACAGTATGTAGTACATAGGATATGGCGCACGGGTTCAATCTCGAAGTCTTCGAAAATCTTCGCCTCGAGCTGCGACGCGGATGTCTCATCCTCGCCGTGCTGGGGACGCTGCGCAGCGAGCAATACGGCTACACCATGCGCAAGTCGCTGGCAGAGCACGGTCTGGCGGTCGATGAAGGGACGCTTTATCCGCTGCTGCGACGCCTGGAGACGCAGGGATTGCTGGTCAGCCAGTGGCGGGAAGAGGACAAGCGCAACAAACGCTTCTATCGCCTCTCCCCGGACGGCGAAGTCATCCTGGAACGGCTGCTCGCGGAGTGGCAGGGGATCAATGGGTCATTGCAGGGCATCCTGGGCAACAAAATTCCGGTGGAGGCATAAAGCATGGAGTCTTTAGTGGATCGTTATTTGCAGGCAGTGCGGTTCTGGCTGCCGAAGGGCCAGCAGGACGATATCAGCGCGGAACTGGCAGAGGACCTTCGATCGAAGATGGAGGAGCAGCAGGAGGGCCTGGGCCGCGAGCTGAATGACGAGGAAATCGCTACGGTCCTGAAGCAGACCGGCCGGCCATTCCTGGTCGCCGGCCGATACCTGCCGCAGCAATCTCTCATTGGCCCGGTGCTCTTTCCTGTCTACGTGTTTGTGCTGAAGGTTGTAGCGTTGTGCTATCTGCTGCCGTGGGTGGTGGTGTTCGTTGGCATGCTGATCTTCAATGCGTCCTATCGGCAGGGTCATTCAATCATGGGACACCTGGCCGACGTGTGGGGAACACTCTGGCTGACAGCCCTGACTGGCTTCGCTGCGATCACGATTGTCTTCGCGATCATTGAGCGCTCCCAGAAGCAAGTGAAGTTGCTCGAAGACTGGGACCCGCGGAAGCTCCCGGCCATTCGCAATACCAATCAGATCAAGCGCTCTTCGTCGATTGCGGAGATCATTGCGAATGCTGTGCTTGCACTCTGGTGGGCGAACGGCTGGGCTTCGCTGGTGATTTTCACTGCTGCCGGTGTGCGTATCGTTGTGACGCCCGTCTGGAGCTACCTGGTCTGGACGCTGCTGGCGATATGCGTCGCCAATATCGCGCTCGCCGTCGCGAACATCGTCCGCCCATGGTGGACACAAACCCGTGCCTGGCTTCGGCTCGCTTTGGACGCCGTCGGGGCCGGGGTCTTCTGCGTGTTCCTCAGGAGCGAAGTGCTGGCCGCGCTGGCTGCGCCGGGTCTCTCATCATCGCAGGCGGCGACTGCCGTCCACGCAATCAACATGGCCATGCACAGTGTTTTTCCGCTTTGCGTCCTGCTTTGTGTCCTGATTGTTGCGGCGGCGGATGTTCCGCGGCTGTTTCGACTGCTGCACGGTCGCTCTTCGGGCGGGAGTCCAGTTGTGGGAACGACTTTTGCGCGCTGAGAGATGGCAAAGGCGGTCTGGCCGGCAGAGGGGGAGCCAGGGAGACGATGGCAACCGGGTAATTTTTACCTAGACCACCGTGTAATCGCTCCCCTGGGGGTGAGTTACTGCCGTACCTAAATGCTTTTAGAAAAGTGCAATCGAGATCATTTTGTATGGCGGATGACGTGCTACCGTGTTTTCAACACAAGAGACTACTCCGGGCGATTTGCCCATTCCTTCTTGTAGTTCATCCTTATGGAGTCGGCCTTCGGTCTACTCCCGTCCCGAAACCCCTGGACATCCTATCTTGAAAGTCTCTTGAACAGGCCCGCCGGAAAGCGGGCCTCTCTTTTTGTCTGTTCACCTATCATCATTTCATGCGCGAACCCACGATCGGCGAGAGCGCGACAGCGCCGGCCAATTCACTACAAGTGCTCCAGGTCCCGGAGTGGCTGGGCATCGCTGGCCTTATTCATGGCTTCAGCACGCGGCAGGGCGGCGTTTCTTCCGTATACGGGGACGGCGCGGCCGCCGACCTGAACCTGGGCTTCACGCCGCACGATGATCGTGCAAGTGTGCTCGCCAATCGCGAACTCTTCGTGCAGCAGCTGCTCGGAACAGGAAGAGCGTCTTCGGCGCGGCTTGTGACCTTGCCGCAGGTGCACTCAAATCGCGTTCATGTTGTCCGGAGCCCAGGCCCTACGGTTGATTCTGGCGATGGCATGATCACGGACGAGGCCGGACTTCTCCTTGCGATCCAGACTGCCGATTGTGTTCCAGTTCTGATCGTCGACCGGGCGAGGCATGCTGTTGGCGCAGTGCATGCCGGCTGGCGCGGTACGGTGCAGCGGATCGTCGAAGTGGCGGTGGAGGCAATGCAGTCGCAGTTTGGCAGTCGCCGCGAAGACCTTTCGGCCGCCATTGGGCCACATATTGGCGCATGCTGCTACCAGGTCGGCGAAGAGATCCGGCAGGCCTTTGCTGAGCGTTTCCGATACGCGGATGCGCTTTTCACTGATTCCCCTGTTGGAGAAGCCGATTCAACCCTGAGCCTGAACCTGGCGGAAGCGAACCGGCGGCAACTGCTGGATGTGGGGCTTGCAGGCACGTCTATTCATTCGCTGCACCCATGTACCGGCTGCCATCCGGAGCAGTTCTTCTCGCACCGCAAGACGAGCGGCCGCACGGGGCGGATGATGAGTGTGATTGGCTTTCGCGCGGGAGCGTATTAAGCTGCGCTGTGTCCTGCGTCTGGCGGGACGCCTGGAGCCGGCGTGGGCGGATTCACCAGGTCGCGGAGTTCTTTGCTCGGTTTGAAATAAGGCACCCGCTTCGCCGGCACATCGACCTTCGCACCGGTTTTCGGGTTGCGCCCTGTCCGCGGTTTTCGCTGGCGGATCCGAAAACTGCCGAATCCACGAATTTCGATCTTGTCGCCCGACTGCAATGCGTGGATCACGGATTCGAAGATGGTTTCCACGATCACTTCGCCGTCGCGACGCGCCAGGTCGCCAAGCTGGGACACTTCTTCTACCAGGTCTGCTTTCGTCATCTCTGATCGGCTCCACGGGCAGGATAACCCTTGTTAAGCAAGGTAGATGCAGCTAATTCGCGTGAGGGCGCGAAATTCTCTTCGGCGCGGTCCCTCTCAGTCACGAGGATACCCTGAATCGCCTTTTTACGGCCCTAAACGAAAGTCGAAACCAGTCTTTGGGCTGACCGCAGGAGCAGGGCGAGCAGCGAGGGAGAGCAGTCAGGATGCCAGGGCGGTCGGCACGATCGCCACGGGAGCATGGCGGTGCCTAGCCGGACGGGGGCTGATGTGGACATTTTTCTCGCTGTTCTGTTCCAGGGTGAATGCTTCGCAACAATCCCCGCAGAGCCAGAAATGCTCCATCCGGCGCACGATTTTGCCTGCTCTTCCCTGTGCCAGCGGGTCCGGAACATCAAATACAAAAATGCGCCCTTCGCGCAGATAGTGGAGAGGCTTGCAGCATTCAGGGTTCGCGCAATGATTGACCATGGGGTTCTCCGTTTTCATCTATGTCTGTCAAGACACTGTTCACAGCACAGCAAAAAATGGGGCAGACGGTATTCCCTGACCCTTGGCAAGCGGGTCCGGCGGGATAACCTCCATGCCACTCCTACTAGATGCCCATGAGCTTTTGCGGAGATGCATCTTATTCCGCAAAAGTTGGTGGACCGCATGCAGGAGGCTGCCGGTTGATTGCGATAGCCCAGGATGCAGTCCTGGCGCATAGGAAACAACCGCGATACCCAAAGTCTGTTGTTTGTAACGGTGATTGTTGTCAACATACGCCCTGTGGCAGTATCGGCGCAAGCGAATAACTGGACCAGCCGTGAGGATGCCCGAAATGGCACTAAGGTACGTCTTGTGTCTCCGGAGAGTCGGACATGAGAAAATCAGGATTCAACCCTGAAACTCTATGGCAATCCTTCGTTCCAGCTTTATCGCTCTCTCGACTAACGCGCCTCTGCGCCATTTTTCGGAGAAATCAAGTACCGGGCGGCGCATGTCGTCTCGTTTTGTAGCCGGCATGACTGTCGAAGAAGTCATCGAGGCCGCACAGACCCTGCAGGCGCAGGGGATTGCCTCTACGCTCGACAGTCTTGGTGAGAACGTCCTTACCCCCGAAGAGGCAGAGCGTTCTGCTGCCGTTTATCATCGGCTGCTGGATGAAATTGGCCAGAAACATCTCAACGCTAATGTGAGCGTGAAATTGACCCAGATCGGCATGGACCTGGGCGGTGACCTGACCGAGGGCATCGTGTCGCGCCTCACCGAGCACGCGCGGTCCGTCGGCAGTTTCGTTCGCATCGATATGGAAGGTACGCCCTACACCCAGGCGACGATTGACCTGGTGAAGCGTGTCCACGCGCAGCCCGGCAATCAGGGCCGCATCGGCACCGTCATCCAGGCCTACCTCTTCCGGAGCGAAGCGGACATTCAGGACCTGGTCGCAAATGGCATCCGCATTCGCCTGTGCAAAGGCGCCTATAAGGAGCCGCCGGCACTGGCGTTCCCGGAAAAAGCCGATGTCGATCGCAACTTCGTGCGCCTGATGCAGATATTGCTGAAGAGTGGCGTCTACCACGGCATCGCGACGCACGACGAAGCCATGGTGAATGCCACCACGCAGTTCGTGAAAGAAAACAATATCGATCTGAACAGCTTCGAGTTCCAGATGCTTTACGGCATCCGCCGGGACCTGCAGAACCGGCTGGTGAAGGAAGGG
>Ga0116228_10004708_pt1 | contig 12121 bp, 13 predicted proteins | sample S1TSphfallax_2_FD_89694 | JGI IMG/M metagenome (GOLD analysis project Ga0116228, IMG submission 89694) | Host-associated microbial communities from peat moss isolated from Minnesota, USA - S1T2_Fc - Sphagnum fallax MG | ecosystem: Host-associated > Plants > Peat moss > Unclassified | place...
AGAGGTCAACATTGATTGAAAGACATACTGCATCCATATAATGGCTGAGGAAAGCTCTGCGTAGTTATACAGTCCTATTGAATTGATGAAAATTATGATCCTTGAACTCCCCGATTTCCATCATCCTGTCAAGAGAATCTTTACACCCTGCAAGATTTGAAACTGTTTAGACAGCCCAGTTCATTATCTTGAAAAAACTTGGTTTTCCCAGGATCAACACCATCATGTGAAAAGCAATCAACTGTTATGTGGGAGAGAAAACCAAATTGACACCATGAGAACTTACAACAAAATATAAAGTATTGGAGCTGACACACTCAGGTTCCTTCAGATTCATCCCATTCTAGCACTTCTGCTTCCTTGTCAACTGTTTCCACTTGTGTTGTCGTTAAGTCCAATGGAACATTTAGTGGTGGAGGCACCTGTCACAAACACCACCCATGCTGTCAAATGGTAGGAGAAATAGCTAACCTTTATTTGAAATGTCTTGTGCACTGTGTCACTGACACATGGTGTGCTGATGTAAGACAGACTATCAAATGCAGGACCAGGAGAAATTAGGCTTGAATACCATGTGGTAGACAAGAGACCAGTCAATCCCTCTAAAAAATGGGTGTGTTTTTATGTCATTGACGCCTCTGCGTGACCCAAGCCTCTTGCTCGGATCTTTCTGTAATAGTGCTCTCATGAAATGCCTCACCATCAAACTTACCTGCCACCCACACATACACACACACACACAAACACAAATATGATTCTGTAACATACTTCCCTACGTCGAGTATACTCAAGAGTCTTCTCCTCCCACAACATGTCTGTCTCCTTCCATCAGCTTCTCAATTCCTATGTCTAAAACTCCCATGAAGAGTTGGAGTTCCCAGAAAAGATTCCGGATTTTGGGCACTCCCTTAAAGGGGGAAATTCTGTATGCTGTGCTGATTTTCAGTCTTATCTCCACTGTCTAGGAGAATTGTACTTCTTCACTTGGATATTTGAAGATGATGCTTGACTTTGAATTCCTATCTATAAGATTGTGGAGAAGACTCCACAACACTTGAAGCTAAGGATTGTGTCTGTTCCAGCACAACCACAACTAAGCGACAAGAATGAATGAGGTCATAACCTTATGAGTATCACCACAAAGTATCAGACCATCACCTTCATCATGAATAGCAGTGACAAGCTGCCATGACTCTTACTGGCTCTTTAAGCTCCTGATAGTGGGTGCAAATAAACAAAGAATGATCCAACCAATATTGAAGTCAAACTATTATACAAGCATTTGAGCTCAGCCCTGAGTTTCTATCACATTTCCAGAAGAACTAGGAAAGACTCAGCCATGATGTTGACTAAGACTCAATAGACAAAGCTAATTAAAAAAATGTCAAAAATAGCCTCCTTCAAGCTGCAACAAGCTGATTTGAGATTTTGGATTTAAAACACCAATATAATTTCAGTACTTACAGGGATGCTGGCAGGAAAAGCAATATCTTTGTCCAAAATATTTGTGAATGTCTTGTGCCGGGTGCGACCTCGGAATGGGGTGCGCCCATACAGCATCTCATACATCAAGATGCCTGCCACATGTTTTGGGAATCACTTTACTCTTCTGTGTAGTGATAAAACTCTTCTATGTGAACCTAGATTTCTGCTGCAGACATGAGAGGCTAAGCATTCTCATGAAGGTGGGAAAATGCACATACCAAGAGCCCACCAATCCACAGCACCACTATGCCCTTGTCCCGTAATGATTTCCTGCAAATCCATGAGTACATAAGAAACATAATAGAAGCTTGAAGTACCTATGTTTGAATCACTATTTTGAATAAGAAATCTCAGGTATAGAATATATTGGAGAGACGTACAGGGGCAATGTACTCTTCGGTTCCCACAAAGGAATTGCTAGGTGTGACAGGCTCTGCGTAAAATACAGGAAGTTGTGGAGTCTTGTGTTTCCTATTCCGACCAGGAGGAGCCTCTGGGATAACAATCTGTACCATCATTGCTCCAACCCACATTAGTAACTAATGTTGAAACTTGACTCCACAATAAATAAACTGAAAGTTTTGAAGTTCAGCCGAAATCTTGTTACTGACATTCATTTCAGCCTCAAACTTCTACTGGCAATCAGGAAAATTATATCCTGGTTATTACAGAATGTCTTATAGTTACAGTTTGACATCCAATTGTTGCAGAGGTACTGAAAGTTTGAAGTACAAGAAAATTGAAGAGGAAGTGGACCTGTGGCCTTGAGGTAGTCAGAAATGATAAGTCAAAATCCGTAAGTTGTACATGTCCATTTGCTTGAAGAAGAACATTCTCAGGTTTCAAGTCTCTGTACACAACCCCTGCAACCCATTTCTCCTTGGGAAACTTATTCATGAGGTGATAAACCTCAAAAAAGACCTCTCTGTCCAATCACATGCACAGCTACCAATATAAATAAAATGTGAATTACAATTCTTGAGAATGCAGAATGCCTAAATGCAGTACCATAAAGACAACAAAGGACCTTAAGTGCTAGTGACCATACCCACAAAATGTAAATATTCGAGTGCTACAACAATTTCAGCAGCAAAGAAACGGGCCACGTCCTCTGAGAAAACTTTTCGGGGCTGCCTTTCAAGAAGAAGAAAAAGCTCTCCACCTGGACAAAAGTCTGTTATCAAACACACATGTGTTGGAGTCTGCACATTTGCACCATCAGCGAGTCAATACCATTCCACCTATACCTCCTGCATTAGCTCATAGACTGAATAAACACAGAAGTAAACAAATAAACATGGACAGATATGAAGAAGAAAATCTTCAGTACCTGAAAGGAAGCATATAAAGTGGGCAGGAATGGGTGGTCCAATAGTGCCAAGATCTCCCTCTCTGCCCTCGCTCTATGCACCTGTTTGAATACATAAGCCTTCAGTTCTCACAGAGGTCTCTATAGCTTTGAAGCACAAGGCAATATGTAAATAGCGACTTGAAACACAAGAATCTTCACTTGACATGCTCTTAGCTGCAGTTGCATGATTGGAAATCTGATAGTGCATCTTATGGGAATGGCCACAAGATCTGCCACTAACCTCTGTGTATGATCAACTATATGACACAATAACGCACCTTGTTACGATTCAACATCACGCTTTTATCCATGGCCTTCATGGCGAATACTTCACCTGTCCCCCGCAACTCCACTAAGTGTACACTGCACAAATTTCCATGGGAACCTCTGATGACTTTTGGCATACAATGAAGACCAGCCACAGGTAGAATGGTAAGAATCATGTTTTGGTCACAGGGCACCAACAGAAAAGCTTCAGTCAAATTTTATGACCGTGGTGTCTGAAAATGGACAGGTTCAAGCATACAAATGGTAACTTTCTTGCTTTATGACAAAACCAGTGCTACAACAACTACAATAAAATCAAGAAAAAATTGATGACACATTCATATTGCACATTCCATAGTCACCTTCCAGTATCACCACACCCGAGCGGTTTGATTGGTCGAAAATCCTTCAATGCCAAGTTTTGACCCTTGGTCTTCACCTGTATAAGCCAATCACATGTGTATTCTTCAAAAAACTAAAGCTATTCCATATGACTGAACTATTTCATGTACGTGGCACTGTGATGATGAAGGGGAGTCTTGTATGAAAACTTTGTTTGAGCAGGAAATTGCACAAAGCCCTTACCTTATTGACAGCAGCCCAAGACTTGGATTGTTTACTGTGAGGCCTTGCAAAGACACTTAATGAATGCAGTGCCCACAAATCCTCAGGTTTCTGCCAAATTGCATGTAAAGTTGGTGAATATGATCCACTAGTCAAACCAATTGTGTTAAGAAATTTGCAAACAATAAGCATGTGTAAACAGCAGGGAACAAAAAAGTGTCAATGGATACCATATTTGCATCTGGAAGCTCACGCACTGCTCCATCAATGTCCTTTGCAGTTGCAAGCACCTAAAGATTTCATGTATTTATTTCAGTCTGCTTGCAATCCTATTTTAGCCACAGCTTCTGACAGAACTGGCACTGAGCTTTTCAAATCACCACCAGAAAATAAAGAAAAACTTGATCAAATGGGATGGCAGGTAACTTAGTATGGATGTGGGATGCGTAACTGATTTTTTTTGCTTAATTGGTATCACCTGGCAGTGGAAAAGGCTAGAAAGAGGTTCAAATTTCATAATGATGACTCCCTAGTTCCAGAACAGCAAATATCCAGGAAGTAAAATGGTAGACGAGATGTGCAGTTTTGAAAGCACTGTTGGGCAATTGTGTAGGAGATACAAAAGAGAATAAGAAGCTTGTCAAAGGAAAGTTAAGATAGTGGGTGAAACCCACCATTTTGCTGCCTTCTTTCTCTGTCTTTTCAGAAAGGCGCTTACGTTCAGGTTCTACATATTCACTCCCATCAAGTTGAACTCCAATGAAGTATTGCAGTTCTCCCTGTTACCAAGGAGAAACATTCCAATAATTTGATCTCAGCAGGCCATTTTGAATTATGTTTTTGCACACAAGGTACTCTACCTTCCAGATTTTTCATCACCTTGACAGCAATCTGTAACATGAACATTTCATGCTTCAAGCCTGACTGAGTATTATTTCAGCAAAGAATATAACTTGCACAAAGCACCCTGGATGTGACACACCTAAGCCATCAGATCAAGAACTTCATCTTCAGTCCAATGAATCACACACCCTTCTGTGCAGGCACAGTAAAAACTCACATTCTGGTCCCGCATAGCCTGCAAATGGAAGAGGTTCCAGAATGGCTTTCCTAAACACAAGAAACCAAAAATAGAAATGAGCACAGTTTCTAAAGCCTGTTTCTTTTGTTGAACAATTCCTTCTATTCCATGCCTACTACTGTTTCCTCCATACCTACTGCATGCATGAACAGTGGGGAACACAAAAGAATAAGTTCTTTAACTAAACATCTGGTAGTGTCATTAGGCAGCATGCACAAAACTTGGATGGGAGCTTAGAAATCACAAGCATCCACGTGGTGAACAGTATAGTCTACTATGCACTTGAACTAGTATGGATGTTGTTAAAACCAAATTGAACTGCCAACTGGACACTGTTGGAACATCTATATTCAGATTTCCAAAGCTCCATGTCAGTTGATGGTAAGGCTTTGGCACCAAATAAGATGAAGGCCTTTGCCCACTCAAATTTTTGGATGCCAGGCCCAGACAGTGGTTTCCAGCCTTATATCCCTTGTACATTGTGGGCAGCTGGTGGACCTGATCAGGTTCTTGTTCATACATACAAACTGAAAATGGAATGAAACAGGAGTGAGGGACAAAATCTGAGTACCACTCTTAGTGTAGTTGAGTAACTGCACAGTGATGTCTTTCCGGGCAGCAATGGCATCACGGATCTGCTGAACTGTGTTCTGATCAGTATCTGGTCCTTGCAAAAACCTGCAGTTTCAAATATAATTTAGCTTCTTGCAAACCAGTGGTTGCGTAGAAATTGGAAGGAGAAGTTGCACATGAGTGGAGTGCTACTCTGATGTTAATAAGGGGCATGCTCTTTCCGAATATGCAACTCTTGAACATGACTAAAGTTCTAGTTGTGATTCATCCCTTTAGGGACTGAAAATCATCGTCTATCAAAACAACTTTGTTTTGATTAACTGTCATTAGGGAACAAAAAAGCACACAGAGATCAAAGATGCACAAAATGCTACATACGACTACCCAAGACAAAATATCACAATTGGCAACAGACTGATTGACAAGGAAAAACTATTTCACCTTTTTACAAGCTGGATTGCATTAGGGTTGCAGCTAAATCAAATCGAATTCACCAGATTCCACAAGACCTTTGAATTAAGCACCTTAGGTCAGAAAGAGTACTTGGAAGGGTGACCAACCCAGATTCCATTTGCTGCAACTATATAGACTAATCAAGGTGAATTCACCAGATTCCACAACTCTGATTAAGCACCAGGGGGATTACTTGGGTGGTTGGGGGACCAACCAAAATTACTGGTGCTGCAACTATAAGACTGAATTATGATGAATTCACTGGGTTTGACAAAAACTCTGAGTTAAGCACCTCAGGCCAGAACACATACTTGGAATCAGTTACTGGCCAAGACTCCCAGTGCTGCAACCATATAGAGGTCACCTTCTGTAATGGTTGCAGTGACTACACCTTTATGCAAGAGGCTCTCATTCTTGCCAGTAATGTTGACAAGAAGAGAAAAATGCAACAGTGGAAAGAAAGAAGATCTAATCACCATACATAAGTTCAGAAAAGATACCTGCAATTCCTTACAAGAGTCCCTGTATAAGGAATTGTTTGTATCTGATAGGCTTATTTATTTCAGGCCTACAGTGCCCAAGAAATGTTGTACTCCAGATAGCAGAACTGATATCAGTTCCTATTTTCTTGGTGAGAAAAGTCCTTGCAAATTTGTCTCAGCAGAAAGTCAAGAATGACTTTGCAGTAGGCACAAACCTGCAATTCCTTCCCAGAATCTCCTCTCGAGTGTACTCTGTCAACTCCAAGAACTCATCTGAGGCAAAAATCTGCCAGACATGAAAAAGGTGCACTTGTTACCATGCAAATAGACATCAAAGGAACTCACAATATTACAGTGCTTCAACGAAAACTCATCTGACACAAATATCTGATTGAGACAAGAAAGAGATGATTACTATACAAATCTTATTTCTTATGTTCACAAGAAGAAAACACAAGAGGGTTATAACATCTCAAAATTTTTGCTCATTCCAGATCACAAGAATGATGGTTCCCAGTGAAATCTGTAAACTTTACAATGGGGTTATCTGGAAGCCGTGGATCTGTAATGACAAAATTTTTGGCAATTCGTTCGAGAGTGGTGGCCAGATCAATGCCCCGTCGTATGTCTTTCCTCTCTTCATCTTCAAAGCTCTCTGGCTTCTCATCACTCAACATTAATAACTCTGGGTCAAGTTCCTCTTCCTGAGTCACTGATGGCTTCGCCAACCTGCACAGGTTTGCACCTAAAATATGAGAGATTTCTCCAAATTGAGCTGGTGAGGTCCAAGAGAAAATTGCATAAGATATTCTCTCGCATGCATAGACCACATACACCAGATTATATATGAACCTCAGACACCTTTTTTACTAATGACACCTAGAGAATCTGGAACACAATGGCAAACAAATTGTGGCAATCTTGAACCGGGCTTAGAAAGAAGAATTTTTGTTGGAAAAGTGGACTCACCCAAGCAACGATAAAAAACCAGAGGACCGTCGATGTCTTCGTTGACCAGGTTCACCATGAGAAACACCTTCTGAGACATTTGCAAACTTGGACTCGTTTTTTGCTTTTGAAAGCTTTTTTGTTGATGCATGCAGGATTCCATCTGGCTGATCAGACTGTGAAGTATGGTGTAAGGCAGTTGCTGGCCTTTGTGGTGACACAGGTGCTGCCACCACATTCTCTACTTTCTCATCAGATGTGTCCTCCTCCATGATTTTGGATGCAATATGGGCATTGGGATCCTCAACAGATGGATTTGGATTTTTGAACACCCCGACCAAATCTGTGACTGATTCTGTTGCCTTTTCCTGCAGCCTTGCTGGTCATGACACAATATGGAACACACGTCATATTTTTTTTGCTACTCTTACCTCAAAAGGAAAAGGGGGTAGAGTATAGAGTAAAATCATAACAGTTGCTTTGGATTCCCAATTGGTTTGGAGACAGTGCTCCAACATTCCCACTTTAAAAAGGACATGAAAATGGAGTGAGAGCTTGAGTATCCCATGGAATGACAATATGAAAAGACATTGTTGACCTACTAACGAAGGTGCAAAAAGCAACTGTCCATTCACAGCAGAAAGGAAAGTCAGTCTACAAGCATGATAGAATAAACAGAAAACTTACACTCATATCTGATTAGTGATTCTGGAAGACCATTTGGACGCAGAGCCTTCTCTTTTTTACCTTCTGTGTGCTTGCTCACCTCCACCTGCATTCTGCTCCCCTCCAACATCCAGTTGATACAACATTACCTTTTCCTCCCAAGGTCACTCTACTGTAGAGGGCTATGTGTCTGACACCTAAGTGAAGGAAGAAAAAGAGGACATGGCAGATCATTAGAATTTCTATGAGTTAAGCTTATCTTTTGTAAGGTTATGGAAATTACATGCTCTCTATTCCAGTGTCTTCCTATTCCAATGGCAAAGTGACTTTCAGCTGATACTTGTCTTCATCTGAACCTGTAATCCTTTTACTCAGCATGGATGAATTGGCTGGATGTTATGGGTTCTCCTCACATATTGATTATGTTCAAAGACTGGGTAACTACCTTTTGGTTACCTTTTGATCATGCAGTAATCCCATAAGTGAAGTGAGAAATTTTTGCAGCAGCTGACTGAGACTTGGAGAAACAAAAGGTTCACAAGCTGGACAGCCTTTGCACAGTTGCTAAAGATGATCTATTTGTTTACTGAAGGAGATCACAGAGTAATGAAGAGTCACATCTAGAGCCCTACAGGAGCTCAGGATGTTTTTGCAGGAAACTACCTAGACCCAGGGATACAGGTTTTCTACTGGATGGTCTTCAGAGTCAAATCATACTGTGGTTACTAAATTCAGGTGATAATGCTCACCCAATGAACTTGAGAACCTTGCCATCATCATCTTTGATAGGTGTGATGGTGAGAAGATTCCAAAATGCTGATCCATTTTTCTTGTAGTTGAGCAAGCGCCCACAGAAGTTCCTTCCCATTTGTAATGCTTCCCGGATCTTCCTCACATCTTCTGGGTCTGTTTCAGGTCCTTGCAAAAACCGGCTTTTCCAATGGCCCACCAAATAAATTCAGCAACAGTAGTTAAGGTTCCACTGCAAACTGATTCTCAAAACTCTGATGTAACTTATTTTCTTCAAGCACTGAATGTGAATGAGATTTAGTGGAAATATCTCTTTCTGTCATTGATTTCATGGAACTCTCATAAGGCTTTGGGAACATCATCATCATACATGCTGAATGAATTATTTTTTCAACACTGTAGATGGCAGAAAAGGCTTCAGCTCTGAGAGGAAACATACCAGTTGTGACCAATGACCTCCTGTGGAGTGTACCCTGTCATGTTAAAAAATCCAGCACTTGCATAAAGTATTGGAAAATCAGGCTGTGTTGCATCGGAAACAACAAAAGTTTGTTGAAATGTAGACAAAGCATCCTTAATGTTCTGAGAAACACGGGGTATATTAGATATCCCCTCACTTCCAGCATCTGATCCTTCTGAAGTATGATAGGACACTCCAGGAGTTGGGAGTGTGAGTGAAGTTCCTGATGTCCGGTCATCAGTGGACCTCTGGTCACCAGATCTCCGATCCCCTGACTTGCGGACTGCCACTCCCTGTGTCTTTCCAGTCTGTGCATCCGCCTTTAGCACTAGGCCCCATTCCCCAACCCGGTCTGCCATCACTCTATCTGTCATTTCCACCTTCTCTGCCTTCTCTGCCTTCTTCTCTGTCTTCTCTACCTTCTCCACCTCCAATGGTGGATTGTCTCTTGCCTTGAATGTTGTCTGCAGAATGAAACAAGGGACGCCTAATAACATCAGATTCCAACACATTTTTCAATGCAGCACATCATTGCTCTTGCACATATACAAGATGATATGTCTCCTGTTTGTCATCCCTTCTGGCTGCTACAAGGAATCACCCTGTAGTCAGAATCAGTTGGGCAATATGGTAATTCAGATTCAACAAAAGAAAAGAAAGCTTGATGAAGTTGCAGAGAAATCTCCACAACAGCAATTATAGGTAACATGACAATGAGTGCGGTCATAACCTCATGAGAGTCGCTCACAAAGTGACAGACCATCACCTTCATCACAAACGGCAGTGACCAGCTGCCATGACTACCCACTGAGTTCATCAGCTCCCAACAGTGGGTGTATATAAGCATATAATAATCTTCCCAAAAACTTGGGCAAACCATTATACACAATCTGCATCCTGAGTTTCTGTTGCCTTTCCGGAAGCAATGGGAAGACTCAGACGTGATGTTGGCTAAGTATCTGCTTAAGTGGTTGCTTCAAAACCCATAAGAGTAAGCTCCCTTTCATTATTAGTTTCAGAACTCAAAAAACCAGTTTCACAAGAAAATGCTTGTAAGTACCAACTTGAGGACTGGCACAATATGAAGACCTGAAGATATACACTGGATTGTATCCTGACCTATTCTCTATTCTTGAAATGATTGGACAGAGGGACACAATTCACCTTCAGGACATTGCTGTCAGAAGAGCTACGAACGTGTTTGCCTCCATCCAATTTTTCATCAGCAGTAATTTTTGGCTCTGCAATTATCCCACCCCATGATTTGTCTAAAGAGGAAGGGTCTTTCCCTTGCTCTTGGGGACTACCTTGTTTCACGAATGACACCTCTCTCAATTTAGCACCCGAACCTCCAGCTGCTTTCTGTGGCTCCAGCTGGCCTTCCTTCTGCTCCTCAACTGGTGGATTTCCAAAGACAGACCCCCCTGAAAGGTAGTGTGCACTTTGTGGAGCACCTCCAAATACTTCTATAGATCCCCGCTGTGTCCGGGAAAGTTCTGATCTAGTTCCAGGATTTCCACGGCCTGACAATCCTGGGTGGGGGCGTGAAGCTGCTCCCTGCCCAGGCATACTTGATGATGAACTCTCCACAGTTGGCATAACTGCTGATCTTCAACAATCTGTTGAAATAAAACAAATCTGCAGAACAATTAGAAAATTAATTTTACAACAGCTGCAGAACAACAGTACTTCTCTCCCAGAATACTCAGTTCGAGGAACAGGTGATTAGTCTGTATGGCTGTTATTGACACTTAATTGAATTGGGATAGATGCTTATGGAGTGGAGATGGCCTACATTGAAGAATGACCTTAAATCATGGATAAACTTCAACTGCAGTGCTAATTTCCTCTCAATGGTGGACATGGAGGATTGATGTCTGGTATCAAAGCTATCTTTCAGAGAAAGCAATCACAGCATCATACTGTAACTAACTCCAAGGGCTTCCAAATGCAACTGAAAATACGAAACTGACCCTCATATTGGAAGCATGACAAAAATATGAATAGATACTGTAGGGAAACCCACAATTCTTGCCTTCTCCAGAAGCAATAGGCAGAGTTACCAAGACTGTGGAAATGCATGTTTTTGGTAGACCTTTATCCCTCCCAGAAGCAAAGTTACATTCTGCCATCCGTAGCAGGTTTTTCCTTGAATTAGTGTACAATATTAAGAAGGTAGGCTGTCTGTGACCACAGCTGTAAGGGGGTGCTTACCTCCTAGTAAACCTGTTGGTACAAGTATTCAAGGAGAAAGTCCATCAATTGACATGATGCACATGCTGTATCCTACATGTTGCTCCAACAATTCCAACTCCTGTTGATAGCAGAAACACGGACTGCAAACACAATTCAAGAAAACATACCAGTAAAAGTTACATTGAAATCCCAAGCCCACAGCTTTCATGCAAACTGACCAATGTAGTGCAAGCCATCATCACATATTGAGCAAGATGATCAAAACTGAGTAATAAGATAGTGAGAAGTGCTGTTTGATAGATACATAGTATCTGAAGGGTTATGGGTCACATGCTGGAATGGTTTTTGAAACAAAAATAGATGGAATCTTCTGACCTCTGCCCTTGCTCTTTCCGAGGTGAGAGAAAGCAAGAGCCAGAGAAAGGGCAAAGGATGAATGCCATCTAACCTTCTATGCACTCCATCATATGCACAAACAAAGTTGTAGGAGACTACACACCAGATACCAAGTACTGTTCAGATCCAGGCCTCAAAGGTCCTGTGATGTAAGATATTACTGTTGGTGCCATTATTACCTACAAAGTCTAGCTCAACCTACTGATGCCTCCCAATCTGCTGGCTGTCTCAAGTGTGTTGTTTACTTCAGAATAGAAATTGGTGTTAGCATTTGGTTCCTTGAGATTGCTAACTTAAGTACACGTGCAAGTGTGTTCACGGGATTTTCCACAGTGTGTTTTCATTCTCCTGAAGCATTTTGGAGTCAGAAGCTGGCTCAATAACCAATTTTGAGCCTGCAACAACAAATGCCAGATTGACGCTCTCCTTGAGAAGGAACAGCAGCAGCA
>Ga0116228_10004709_pt1 | contig 12121 bp, 6 predicted proteins | sample S1TSphfallax_2_FD_89694 | JGI IMG/M metagenome (GOLD analysis project Ga0116228, IMG submission 89694) | Host-associated microbial communities from peat moss isolated from Minnesota, USA - S1T2_Fc - Sphagnum fallax MG | ecosystem: Host-associated > Plants > Peat moss > Unclassified | place: USA...
ATTCCTCATAGTCATGATCACCTTATTGATCTTTTAATGGTGATTTTTTTGTTGATCACCATTTTTATTTTTTATTTTTCATAGTCATGATTGTTTTGTTGGTCTGTTGATCATGGTTCCTAATGTTCAATATTATCACCTTCTTTATCACCTTCTTTTTTATTCTTCCTGGTCATGATTGTTTTGTTGGTCTTTTAATTGTGGTTTTTGGCATTCATTATTTTCACCATTTTCTTTTTTTTTTCTGTTGCCATTGTCTTGTTGGTTTCTTAGTCATGATTATTGGCGCTAAATGAGAAATAAAATGATTTGTAATCAACCTTGTAATTGGGTTTTTGAATTACAATGACCACTTGCAACTTTTTGCATTCATTATTTTCACCATTTTATTTTTTTTCATTGTCATGATTGTTTCATTGGTCTCTTGGTCAGGGTTCTTGCTGCATTATAAGAAATAAGGTGATTTACAACCGGCCTTGCAATTGGGTTTTTATATCGTAATGTTCACTTGCAATTTTTGGGCATACATGGTTTTCACCATTTTGTTTGTTTTTGTTTTGATTGCCTTATTGGTCTTTTGGTCATAGTTCTTAATGTAGTATGAGAAATAAAGTGATTTGGAACTAACCTTGAATTGGGTTTTTTGGGTTGCAATGACCACTTGCAAATTCATGCAACTTAACATATTTATGCAACATGAGTGCTATCGAATAAATCGCATGAACTGCAATGTATTGGTGGGGATTACTACACAACAAATAACATATTCAATGACATAGTCATTAACAATTTAACCAAATTATACAACTTCAAATGTGCATGTTCTTTTATTCAATACTATGTTTTTCAAATAAAACCATCATATTATTATTGTTATTTAAATTCAACCACCCCAAAAAAAAAAAAAAATCTTTCAACTTCCAAAAACAAGAACAAATACCTTCAACCTCCAAAAATTTTAAATGAACAAGCAAACTTATGACAACATTTTAGTTCTACTCTTAAATTGAGATATTTTTAAAATTGTTTAGCACATGCGATGATAATTGCATCAACAAAAGATTTTTAAATGCACATAATGTTTAGAGAAAAATATCTTAATCTTTTTAATTCATCTTAAGTTTATTGACAATAGGCATAGGTCCATGATTAGCTTAAAAGAATCAACGTTTATTAATGAAACAATTAAATGTTTGGGGTACAAGACATTGATTTATTTATAGGTAGATCCATTTGCACATCCTAATTGAATTTGTAATACAATATACACATTACTTTTGATTTTAATTCAAAAACAGGTTTTCACCTTCAATGAATTATATGGTTCAACAAGTCCATAAAGCAATGTGAGTTGCAATGTAATGAAAATTTATTTATAAAATAGCTGAATAATAGTTAAAAGTGTCATATGTAATGTGTGGTGAAAATGCATACATGTGCCATGATCATATGTGTCAAGGTCATACACTAGTTGCAAAATAATCACCAATTGGACGTTACATTTACCCTAGTTGTAATGTAATTGTCACATGCTACTAAAGTGCAACTTGCCAACAAAGTCAAACATAGTTAACTACAACCATATCTATGGTGTGTGCATTCTACTATATAAATGTCTATCTTGCAACTACAATACAATTCTTTGAATTTTTGACATGGCATTTTATTTACTAATTCCATGTATTTCTATGAGACAATTGTAACATAATTTTATAGTAATCATTTCGGAACTTTAGTTGTAGGGCAATCTAATTGCTACAAACATGATTTCTCATAGTGGCGTTCATCGCCATCAACTTCTTCTTTACTCTTCAAATTGTCATGATTGCTTTGTTGGTTTCATGGTTGTGGTTTTGTATTCATTGTTGTCGTTTACTTCTATATTCATCTTAGTTGTGATTGTTTTTATTGGTCTATTGATCATCATTTTTGACATTCATCACCATCACCTTCTTGATATTGATGATTTTTACATAATGAAAATGGAACTAAGAAAAAACCTATAACCAAAAGTCACCAAAACTTGAACATTAAGTCAAAAATGGCAGAGAAATAAGGGTACCAAAAAATCAAAGTTATGAATAACCCCACAACCCATAACAAAAAGAGATCATGGAAACATGGAATGGCAAAAAATTAACTACAACATATAGCCCATTGAAAACTTTGATGTTCATAGAATATGTAAAAGTTATTCTAGATCACCTCTAAGTGGAAAATTCAAAAGTGGCCCAAAATTATATTTCAAAACAAGAACATGATGAATAATTCTTATGAATAGGATACAAATTTTAGACCATTGGTGGGAATAGAAAAGCCAATGTGCTAACTAGTGTTTAAAAAAAAGTTGATATCTTGGGGTCAAGTACGTGATGTGATGACAATATCTAAAATTGAAGCTAATTTTGTAGTTAATGTTTGATTCTTCTACAATATTTGAGTTCTTGTATTCCTTGATAACAACATCAATTTTGTAGTAAGAGGAGCTATGATATATGGGTTTTTCTCGTTTCAACAAATAATTTTCCAAATGGCATCTAGTACATGTTTGCTCTCTACTAGCCATCACATTATAATTGTCACCAATACCAACCTCCCTTCACAATACATTGAAATTAAAGCTTGGGCATTGTCATCTTTGAATCAAATGTGATCCATGCCATGTAGTTCACTACATAAAAACTATCATTTGCAAGTAATTTTTGCAACAAAAAATGTTGTTTACAATTAAAATGTAGTTGCCAATAACATCTTTTAATTGCAAAAATTGGTTACAAAAGACCAAATTTTCTTCTATTTATTCATTAGCTTCTGGAAATATTGTTATAACAAAGATTGCAAATTTGTATCCTTTAATTGCATGTCACATACAAAAATGGTTTTGACAAGGAAGGATCATATACATGTGGTAGCCAAATGTGGTCCAATATTTTCCTTCGTTTAAATGATCAAACATTATCCATGCATCTTGCAAATCTCTTCTCAATTACATCATTTTAACCAAATCAACTTTAAATCTAAGTCTGATCATTGACATTTTGAATAAGTATATTTAGACAAACCCTAACTAAGGAAAACATTTTTTTGTATGATATTATACATGGTCCTCTTCTTAAGTTCCAAAATCTTATCAATACTACCACACGTAGTTGATTGACCATGAAACAATTGGATTTGATTATGCAAACTTGGGGATAAAATAGTTTTGAGCTTTTCTATGGGTTCGTCCTTTGTTCCAAACACATGACTTGTCCATCACCAATGCAATTATAGACAAAAATTTGTGAAGGCATTTGGAAATCTTCTTTAATACAAGAATGCAAACCAAGAAAATTATTTTTTTAACAATCACTTAAGTCCATTGGGTGTTCATGTTTCTTGATGTGTAAACTTGCCCTAATCATATCATTTCTTTTGTGAGGCACATAATACATCTTTGTAAAGCAAATGCAATACAATGTTTCATATTACAATGCAAACAAACAACAAAGAAGTCCAAGGCCTCCATGAAACCCACAAAGGGAGGATTCACAACTTGCCCATTCCAATGTGTAAAATTGGGTGCCCATTGCACTTCATGTATTCACTTCCATTATTAAGACAAACCAAATTACATGCACATACGTTGCATAATGGAAAATGAAACTATGGTCATTTTTTATGTTTGATGTTCTAGTGGATGTTTTATCATGACCATTATACTTCCAATCCATGCCCCAAAATGCACTTCACTTGCCGTCCTATGAAGATATTGTGGTAACTAAAAAACAATGTTGCCATTGAATTCCATAAATAAAAATGGCACAAATTGACATGCAATCTAGTCAAAAGAGCAAAGTCACAAATTTCATTAAAACACCTTGGGACTTCTTCCAATTTTTGGAGCACATCCAACACATCGTGAAGCTCAATGACTTCAACAATAGTCTTTGCAAAATAATGTGCATTGTTTGATTTATTTATAATTTGAATATTAAGTTTTAAAATATCATTTTGGCTTGTTGATAAAATATTGGGTGAAGGCCAAAAACATTCAACTAAAGCGTTACAAAAAATGGGCACTATTTCAAGTGAAGGTGAAAAAACTCCCTTTGGAAAAGTAGAACAAAGAAAACCATAGAAGGTGATTCCATGCTAACACAAGCCACACCCACCCCCTTAGGTGAATATTTATCTTATGATATTTCCAAAATATCCCCATGTGTAAGATTTTCAAAATCATTAAAAAAAAAATCTTGTGACATAACAAAATTTTGCATTATACTATCATGTAAAAATAAGTTTTTAAAAATCTCCCCAAAATAAATTACGTTTCAAGAATCTCCCTAAAGATAAGAGTCCTTACATTGATTTTAAAACATTTGTTATAATTATTAATGAATGTTTCTGAGTATTTTATCCTCATTGAATTCATTCCAAATCATACCACATGTTTTCATAATATATTACAAACATTATCTTGTAAATACATTAAAAATTTACAACATTGATATTTTTCTAAATGTTAAAACATGAAAAAACAAGCATTGTTTACAGTTGTTGTGGTATGTGTTACCATGATTACACCTTAAACTATGTATTTACCACATAACAATAACCATACATTGTTTCCTTGTGCATTTTTATCATGTGGAGGAGTTAACAAAATCTCACATGGGTCCAACCATGTTCAAATTATTAACCCATGTGTTTGCTTGAAAATAAAATTCATATTAAAAAGGAAAATTTGAATGAATTTTTTTGCAACTTATTATTACAAATACTAATAGTTGTCCAAGTATATCACATTTTTTTGTGTTAATCATTTATATATATATATATATAATTTTATTATTTTATTTTATTATTTATTTATTTTTTAAATGTAGATTTTGTGAGATTCTAAATTTCATTTTGAAAAAAAATGATTGAAAATTCAAATAATACTAAAATATTTTAATTATTTTAAGGCTTAAAATATTATATTATAAATAAAGTTTTTTGTATCTCATGAACATCACACTCCATTTACATGTGGTAAAAACAAATTTGAAGTTTTGATATTCAATGAAACATACTTTGAATTTTTAAAAGTTTCAAATTCCACTCTTTTAAAACATTGAGTGTTTTTTTAATGTGGGTAATTGGTTATTATCATTTCAATTTCATTACCGTAAAAAGTTCTTAACATAATCATTTACAAAAGAAAAATTATTTGACAAAGTTGTTGAAATTCAAAAGTCTTTAATTAAGGGTCCAACAATGCTAATGAAAGCCATTGATGCTTTTTAAATCACATTTTGACAATGTAAAAATAAAAAAGGTTTAAATATTATTTAGACAAATTTCTACATTATTTCACTATGATTCCTAAACATGAAAAACATTAGTTGCAAACTTTAAAATGCGTTGAAATGCATTTAATATTTATTGGATTACTTTCAAACTTATCTTAATAGTAAATTGATATATTAAAGAGGTGGGTGTACATAATTTACAACACAATTTGAACATTATCTTAGTTTATTAGCCTTGAAAGCATGTAAAAAAAAGGTTATGCCCAAAGTGGCTCCTATTAACGTCATTGGACCTTTAAATGTTTTATTATACAACACCAAAATGTGGCATTTATGACTACATTTACAACTACATGACTTTATAGTCCAAATGAACACGTTGTAAATGCCACTAGTTGTTAAGATGGTCACAGTTGTAACCATCATTGTGATTGCACTTACGATTACAAAATATTATTTATATATAATATATATTTGTGTATATAATAAATTTATTTATATTTATAATATAATATAAATATTTAAACATATTTTCGAATATTGATTTTACAAAATAATTATTCATTTAATTTAATTTCTAATTATGCATATATAATATACATATGGTTTGTACACAAATCGTATAAAATTTATATATGATATATAAAACAAGATTGTAATATATGTTATTATAGATACCATTAATCAACATAGTCAACATATGTCATTATACATACCGTTGATCAACATACATCAACATTGACTATAGTCAACATGGTGAAAACAAGTATCCTTGAACCTCCTTGAATTGGTCCAAGGCCTTTTCCATCCACCTACCACATTACATGTGACACAATGTTGTCACATAAAAAGTTTATCATGTTCCAATGTTTGAATGTATTAAAATACAAAGTTAAAAATTTATTTTCTTTTCCAATAATTACTCGGATGAAAATATGAATATGAATTATTAAACTTTGGAGCGTAATCTACATATGTGGACCAACTAAAAATTCAATAACAAATTTTGTACATTGGAAATCATTTTGGAAATTTTAAAGTTTTAACATATCTATTATGTTTCAATACATGATAAACTTTAATGAATATATGTATAATTTGAATATAAAACATTGAATATTTCTAATTTATTTTGTAATTCTGAAATATGAATACAATATGATATTATTAATATATTATATATTATCATATGTATATAATATACACGTATTAAAATATATGTATACATATATATACATGTATATTCAATATTTATACTTTATATTACAAATATTTAATTTTCATTATACGATTTATTTTAAATAATCATATATTAATTCCAATTTAATATTTATTTTCAGTATATTGTAAGTTAAATAATAGAATTGATATTTAGACAAAATATATTTACCAATTAATTTTATCATATTTATTTAAAACCAACTCCTTAACATAACATTGTAATTGTACTTGCTTTCATTATTTCAATTTTTTATAATTTTAAGTTTATTAAAATCTACACATTTAACACAATATATACACATACATGTGCAATGTTATATGTATATAAATATTTATTGAAATATGTTTCAAATACATGCATAATACAAAAAATCTATATAATTATAATATAATTCTTTTAAATTTTATTTTATCATTTTTTTGGGTAAAAGGTCATTATATATATAAATAATATGTTGTAAATTTATGAATCTTAAAACGATAAATAAAATTGGTTTAAATAGCATGAAATTGTTTGAAATGTGTTATATTTGTTCTTAAAATAAGATATTTAAATTAAACTTGGCTAGACTAAGGCTAAAGTTCATTAATTTTGTTTAATTTTGGTTTAAGTAATAAAAATGAGGCTAAAGTAAGTTATTCTGGCTAAAATAAAATAATTTTTTTAATATTTTGATAAACTTGGCTAAAACTTGGTTAAGCTTGGTTGAATTAACTTTAAGTAGGTCAAATTAAGATTGGATTAAATTAAACTAGGTTTAGATTGATTCATAATAAACTATGTTTTTATATATTAAATTATGAATGATTTAAATTATATTAAATTAAGGTAAATGAAGCTAAGTTAGGCTTTTAATACAAATTTGACCATGTTGATATGTATTTTAGTTTTTTTTTAAACTTATTGAAACAAGGTCAAGTAATTACTTTAATATGGTTACATTAGTCATGTAGTCATATTTGTAATCATAGACTGATAATTATGATTATAGTCATCAAAATGACTACGAGTCAAGTCCACTTACAACTACATGACTATTTTGGGCAATAGTCACAACATGTCCTAGTCATAGAAACCACATTTTGGTGTAGTGTTAATTGTAATATTTTAAGACTTATATAAGTGAATTAGCACAACTTCCCATGATTATCATGATTTTCACATGGCAATGCATAAAAATGCGTACAACAAAATCACATGTCATAAGGATTTAACATGGTTTTTCACGTGTTTGGACTTGTTTTCACCCACATGTTTGGCCATTTGATTGAAAAATCTATGTAGCAACAAGAATGCTATGTAATTTTAACATGAAAGAAATTTCAAAAATAAACTATTCAATGTTTGAAATTTCTTGTTGATCACAATTGTTGGAGATTTCAAAATTGTTGGGGGACAATCGGCATCCTCCTAAGTGATACCAATATGGCACTATGGAAGTTAGGCAAACATGTGACATGGTCTAATTTTTATATTCCATGAGAAAAGGTGTTAACAAAGGAGTTAAAATATTAGAATTGCAAAGCTAGAGTTTGCAAAACATTATGGACAATATTTGTAAAATGAAGACCACTTTGACAAACATTTTGCATGTACCCACACATATGTTTCCATGGGTTCAATATGGTGTGAATGTCATTAATTGAATTGTGCATGGATGAACATAGAAATATTAGTTGCAAGAAATCCTTGCATTTTGTTATATGTGTGCAAGATATTCACTGAAGACTTGGGAATTGAAACTAATCACTAAGAATCAACAACATTAATTAAAGCTTGCAAATTCAAATATAATCTAGTGGTTGAAATAATTTTGGGTTTAGTATAGTGTTAAGATATCTTAACAAGGGAAAAAATAGATTATGAAAAAAATGGTACAAATACTAATCATTAATGACTATTAATAGCTATATCCAACTTGGATCCAAATTGTTAACAATGGCACCATAAGGGATATAGATCCTTGGGTAGACAATTATAAATGGGTATCTAAAATTATTTAAACTTTCAACACTAGATCAATATACTCATTGAACTATAAATAATATATGATGAAGTGTGTACACCTAATTAGGGCTGATTTGCATTAGAATTGAGCGGCCACCAACCATGTAATACAAAATGGATGAATGTATTGAGACCCAAAGGCCTTGAAACATGAAAATCCCAAAATGAATTTTGTTCATATGTAGCATTAAGGACCAATCGCACTGCCCTAAATTGTGTGAAAGAATCACAAATTAAGGCTTTGTGGTCTCCCAACAAATTATGTGAACCAATATTCATAACTTTTAATTTCATGGTCTCCCAATGAAAAATCCATTTAGAGACTTTTAATGATTATTTTTTCATTGCCATTACCTATTGATTCTTCATCTGTTTTAAGGGTTCCTTCGTTGACCAATTGGTTGAAAGAACAACCTTTTGTATGCTTATTAAAATCAATTGGCCTTTTCTTCTAATAAATTACTTCTGAATTAGTGGACCATGGCCCCAAGGATGTTGGATAAAGAATTACATTACATGTTTCAAATCTTAATTCATGAATTGGCTGATGAAGGAAAGTTGGCCAATAATGTGGTTATTCATGAGATATTTACAATCTTTTGAATGTTGTGAATTTCCAACTAAAAACACATGTGGGGATGTAAAGGAATGAAACACAACATATCCAACACATCATTTGGGAATCATAATCACACAATAGGACCTAACGACACATAAAACTTGTGACATCATTTCTTAAAGAAGATCTCCTTAGGTTTAATATTAAAAAAATAAAGAAAAAACCTATATAATTTCAAATTTAAGATTAATCGCTTTTGTAAGTTTGGAAATATTTATGATAAATCTCACAAATTTGTTTACAATTAATAAAAATGTTAAACATTGATTATTTGATAAAGTCCTTAGAAAACTAATTCAATAATATAAGCTAGAAAGTCATCAATAGGAATACCAATTTTTAAAATGTTTGCAATTTTTTTTAAAAAAATTTATTTATTTTTAACAATTATTTTTCTTTTTTTTTATTGTAAATTTGATTAAGTGTAATAAGTTTTTGGAAAATTTTGCCAAACTTTTAATGCCACAAGTTTTTTTTAAAAAATGAATTGTGTTTGCAATGTATTTTTTCAATGATGTGTAATTTTTAGATGTTGAAAAATATGTCCAAGCATGTAATGAAATTGATGATAAAAAGACAAGTTTATAAATGAAAGAAACTAAATTGATATGATTATATGTAGTGACCAAAATTATCGGTGTGTAGAGGGGAAATAATGATTCCATGAACTATTAAAATGAATTTTCAACCTCATAAACATTGGTGATTCATGCAATTTGAAATTTCAAAAATATTGTTAAAGCTAGCCACAAGACATAATATGCCTAGGGTTTAAGGTAGGGTGAAAATAAAAACTAGTTAGCACAATGATTCTAGGCTATAGGGTAACAACCACAACATGAGGAAAAAATAACCTAAATCAAATGTGAATGTCATTTCCACACAATGCACAAGGTAATTTGTAACACTTATTTTACATGCTAAATCATTCTCCATTAATATCAAGCTCCTCATTGAGTAGGTGATGAAGCAAAAGACATAAGGATCTTTTCTACACTTCTATTGTTGTAGACACAAAGTAAGGGCTTAAGTACAAGAAAAGAGTTGTATCTTGAAGGATGTTATTACAATTTACACCATGGGCAAGAAATCACTAGAAGTTCAAAAGAAGCGGGTCCAAGAAGAGAGCACACACATTGTTGCCACAACAAACAAGTTGATCTATAAAGGAAATTTGACCTATGGAATATGTGACAATGAAAGAAATCAACAAGAAGGCAAACCTATTAAAGGAACAAGAAACAACTACAGTGTGGGTGGGGAAGCATGCAAGCACTGGAGGATCAATAAGACATTCCAACACTAATGGAAGGAAGTGAAGATCATCTAAGTGCCACTCCTTTCCTAAAAACCATGTCCACTTTGGTGAGTTTGAATAACTTTGCAAAATTTGAAAGGTTGGTAATTATGTACATTAGGATCAAGGATTATCATTTATGCAAAGCTTATTTGTTGGAGGGTGAACAAATAGAAGTGGTATTTGGAAAAAGGTTGTACAAACAATGGTATGTATTTTCCTAACCTTTTTTATATATATATGACAAATGGTCATAATATCTTAAGAAAAGATTGTCCAATATATTTCTTATATAATTCCTTATAGATGCATGATTTGTCTAAAGAATGAAATGGGTTGCAAACATAAAAACATGACCCACATCCACCTCCTTCATGATGTGGTTAAAAAACAATGTGTGAGCTAATCAAGTTGAGTAATAAGAGTGGTTATTTAAGGAAAATATTATCAAATCCATGATTTAAAAGCTTACATGAAAATTATTTTAATTCTTGTGATTTCAAATGTTGTGGCGCACTATACCATAATAAATTTGTGTAATTATTATTATTATTTATGATTATTAAAAAATTATTATGTTTTTAAAATTTTATTTTTAGGTACTTTATATTCATTTCATAATTTTCATATTTATTTCAATGTTCCCATAATAAATAAGAAACATCATTATACATCAAACATTTTCAATATTAACTTAGGTTGACATTTTAAAACATGTAGAATTAAGTATTGATTACACCTTAGGTGGGTCATGCTTTTGTGTTTTCATTCAATGTTTAAAGATGTTTTTATGAGCTTATTGATTTTTCAAGCTTCTTTTCATTATCATTTTCACATTTATTGTTATTATTATTTTTCATTATAATGAATTGCAATAGCTTAACCTTTCTTTTTATTTAAGATGTTTATTTCATCCATTTTCAATACATTTAACTAGTTTAATTAAATTTGGACATATTGAATTGGTTTTTCAAAGTTGTGTTTTTCTGAGATGTTGTAATGGCTTTTTGGACTTTTTGGACATATGTTCAAAACTAACATTCATTCTCCTTCTTCATAGCTATGATCTATGTTAGATTTCTATTCAAAGCATGTTGTGAAAAACACATTTAATTATCCATGTTTACCATTAATTGAGGACCCTTTGCTTGTACCTTTGTTTGTCATTATCCATAGAAGATTCTTTGGGGTTATAATAATTGTCATCAATGATCTAAATGCCCAAAATGCTTTTGCTTCTAGGGTTGCTTTTATTTTTGTTTCAAACCTTTGTTTTTCACATATGATTATGTTGATTTATTGAAGAAAAATTTGTGGTTTTTGTTTCCATGTTTGAAAGCCCTTTTTGTTTCTTTATCAATAGTTGTAATTTATTAGCTAACACAATTCTTCATGTTTGTAATGGGCAAACCCAACCTTGGGTGGTACCACTAAAAATCGCCTCACCAAAATTCAAGGAAATGTGGACCTAGTTTAATTTAATAATTTTAAATTGTGATTTTTACTATTGACTTGCACCACATGGACATTGCATTCCCCACCTATGTGTACATTATGGAAAAAATTGTAAATACTTACATAGACTAAACAAGTAAGAAACTTGTGTTCTTGAAATGTTTGTTGACATGCGTTCTTGAGATTCTTAACCTCTTATCATTAAGTGTCAAGTTGCACTATTGTAATTTTTTGGGGTTTATCAA
>Ga0116228_10004710_pt1 | contig 12118 bp, 8 predicted proteins | sample S1TSphfallax_2_FD_89694 | JGI IMG/M metagenome (GOLD analysis project Ga0116228, IMG submission 89694) | Host-associated microbial communities from peat moss isolated from Minnesota, USA - S1T2_Fc - Sphagnum fallax MG | ecosystem: Host-associated > Plants > Peat moss > Unclassified | place: USA...
CGGGCAGATCGCATGTACGCCGACTTTTCCCTCAACCAGTTGCGTGAGGTCCAGATCGATGGCGACGCTGGTCAACTGATAGGCCTGGTCGCGGGTCAGGTGTTTCTCGTTGCCGAGAATGTCGGTCATGTAGCGCGTCGCCATCTCGGTTGCTTTTACCAGGTCTTCACTGAAGCCCATGCTGATGTAGCTGGTGGGCGTCTCGGCGCGCGGCCAGAGCAGATGCTGGTCTTTATGCACAATGAATTGAAAAGTGCCGGTAAGCATCGTTTCCAGGGCGGTGATGTCGACCTCGCCATTGCCCTGGCCGGCGTGGCCGTCGCCGACTTCAAATAACGCGCCCGCCGCGTGGACGGGCAGGTAGAGCGTCGTGCCCTCCACCAGATCCTTGTTGTCCATGTTGCCGCCATGCATCCAGGGCGGCGCGCTGTTGTAGCGGCCGGCGGATTCCGGCGGTGCGTCGCCCATCGAGCCGAAAAACGGGTGCAGCGGGATTTCGATGCCAGGTGAGAAGTTTGCCAGCATCTTCGCCCGATCGAGCGGGATGATCGTCATCTTTCCGTAGGGAAAATCGTCGGGAAGGAAGCCGCGTCCTGCCCCGAAGCCGTTGCAGGCCCAGGGAACATCGATCTCGATCTTTCTGATCCGTACTTCGAGCACGTCGCCGGGCGCGGCTTCGGCAATGGCGAGCGGCCCCGTCAGGATGTGGCCGCCCGGCCCCTTGTCGATGTCCTTCGCGCCATAGATATCCGTCACCTCCTGCGGAATGTCCGCAGCCGCCACGCCCTCGTCCTTCAGCCGCTCCGGTGTCCCGCAGGTGGAGAGCGTCTGGATCTTCACCGTATCGCCGCTATGGACAGTCATGACCGGCTTTGCCTTGGCCGAGTAATATCCCCACGCGACCGTGGTTGGCGTGGCCAGCAGCGTTTGCTGGGCTGCGGCAGTCGCCGCGCCAAGGGAAACAGCGAGCAGGCATAGATACGAGGAAGGGAAGCGTCGCATGCAAGGACTGTATCAGGCGTGCTGCCGCGCAAAGGATTGCGAACCAGCCCTGCCTCCGCTATGGTGGCTGAGAGACGATGCGCGCCTCGCCGTGCCGCATCCCAGCAACCAAGGCAGTCTCGCAATGGAGGACCAGTGAAGAAGATCGGCGTCCTGTTTGGCATGGAGAACAGCTTCCCCCCCGCCCTGGTCGAGTACATCAACGCCCTCAAGGTGCCCGGCATCACTGCTGAAGCGGTCTGCGTCGGCGGCGTGCAGCTCAACAAGCCGGCCCCCTACGCCGTCATCGTCGACCTCATCTCGCACGACATCCCCTTCTATCGCGCCTATCTGAAACACGCCGCCATCCATGGCACCATCATCATCAACAATCCTTTCTGGTGGTCGGCGGACGACAAATTTTTCAACTGCGCGGTCGCGGAAAAAGTAGCGGTCGCTACACCCCGGACGGCCATCCTGCCGCACAAGTTTTTCCCGCCCGGCACGACCGAACGCTCCATGCGCAACCTGGAATTTCCGCTTAACTGGGAGGCGCTCTTCGACTACGTCGGCTTTCCTGCGTTTCTCAAACCCGTCGATGGCGGCGGCTGGCGCGACGTCTACCATGTCCACAATCCCGACGAATTTTTCCACGCCTACGACCAGAGCCGCGATCTCTGCATGATGTACCAGCGCGCCGTCAATTTCGACGAATACTTCCGCTGTTACGTCGTGGGCCAGGAGAAGGTCCACATCATGCCCTACAACCCGCGCAATCCGCACCACGCGCGCTACCACACCGACGGCCGGGTCTTCGATCCGAAGCTGCTCGAGCGTGTCGAGAGGGACGCCCTCGCGCTCTGTCGCGCCCTCGGCTATGACCTGAATACCGTCGAATTTGCCGTTGAAGACGGTGTCCCCTACGCCATCGACTTCATGAACCCCGCCCCTGACGCTGACCGCGAATCCGTCGGCGAAGCCAACTTCCACTGGATCGTCAACGCGGTCGCCGAACTCGCCATTGCCAAAGCCAAAGCCGCTCCCGAGGCCGCCGACTTTCACTGGTCCACCTTCCTCAGCGCCGGCAAATCGCAGACACCCCCAAAGCCAGCCGGTGTAAAGAAGGCTCCTGCGAAAAAGGCCGCAGCGAGAAAGTCCCCCGCAAAAAAAGCCGCCAAACCCTAGCCCCACCGGCCATTCAAACTTCAACCCGCAAGTGAGGACCACCGATGCCGCCCTCCTTCAATATTGGAATCGAAGAGGAATACCAGACCGTCGATCCGGTCACGCGCGACCTTCGCTCGCACATCAACACAGAGCTGCTCGACATGGGCAAGCGGCGGCTCGAAGAGCGCGTCAAGGCGGAAATGCATCAGTCTGTCATCGAGGTCGGCACGCGCATCTGCCGGTCTGTGAAAGAAGCGCGCCTCGACCTCTTCGATCTGCGCCGCGAAATGATCCGTCTCGCGGGGGAAAACGATCTGCTCCTCGTCGCCGGCGCAACGCATCCCTTTGCCGATTGGCGCACCCAGGAGATCTATCCCGACGAACGCTACGCCCGCGTCGTCGAAGATCTGCAGCAGGTCGCCCGCGCCAACCTGATCTTCGGCATGCATGTCCACATCGGTGTGGACGACCGGGAGGCTGCTATCCGCCTCATGAACTCTATGCGCTACTTCCTGCCGCACATCCTGGCGTTGTCTACGAACTCGCCTTTCTGGCGTGGCATGAAGAGCGGCCTTAAGAGCTATCGAGCCAAGGTCTTCGACAAATTTCCCCGCACCAATATGCCGGACGCCTTCTCCAGCTGGGGCGAATTCGATCAGTACGTGAAGCTCCTCATCAAGACCAACTGCCTCGACAACGCCAAGAAGATCTGGTGGGACATTCGGCCGCATCCATTCTTTGCGACGATAGAAGTCCGCATCTGCGATCTGCCGATGCGCGCCGAAGAGACCCTCTCGCTCGCCGCGCTCATCCAGGCGACGGCGGCGAAACTGTATCGTCTCCACACCTGCAACCAGGATTTCCGTCAGTATTCGCGCGCGCTTATCATGGAAAACAAGTGGCGCGCCGTCCGCTATGGCATCGATGGCAAGCTCATCGACTTCGGGAAGGAATGTGAAGTGGATGAGCGTGCGCTCATTCGCGAATACATTGAATTTATCGATGAAGTCGTCGATGAACTCGATTGCCGGCAGGAGATTAAGAACCTGGACTGGATCCTCGAGAACGGCACTGGCGCCGACCGCCAACTGCGAAAGTTTGAAGAGACGAATGATTTGAAAGCGGTCGTCGACTACATGGCGGAAGAGACTAAGCACGGGCTGTATACATAGGGCCGGCAAGAGCGAGAGGCCGCGCGCCAGGTTCGCCTCCGTTCCGGCTTAGAATGCATCTGAAAGGAACAGGCCTCCGGCAGAGGCGGGGAACCATGCGCCAGATCAAAACTCGAACTCTCTGGCTGGTAAGCACGGCGATCTTCGCGGCTACGCTCTCTGCCCAGCAAACTCCGACTGGTCAGCCCACGGACACCGCCATCACCCTCAACGTTGTCGTCTCTGCCAAAGCGCATGCCGAAATCCCGACGCTCAGCAAGCAGGACTTCACGCTGCTCGACAACAAATCTCCGCAACCGATTACGAACTTCAAATTCGTGAGTGGTGCGTCGGCTCCGATCGAGGTCCTGGTTGTCATCGACGCGGTGAATACTTCCTTCCAGTCCATCGCCTACGAACGGGGAGAGATCGACGCCTTTCTCAAAGCGAATGGCGGCCATCTGGAGCATCCCACTGCCCTTGCCGTCGTTTCCGATACAGGAACGCAGGTTGAGCCCAACTTCACCACCGATGGAAACGCCTTGGACGATGCCTTCGATAAGCACGTCATCGGGCTTCGCAGTCTCAATCGCTCCGCGGGCTTTTACGGCGCTGCTGAGCGCTTTCAAATCTCGCTGACTGCGCTGCAATCGCTCGTTGCGCGGGTGGCCCCGCAGCCCGGTCGCAAAATCATCATCTGGCTTTCGCCCGGCTGGCCGCTGCTCACTGGCCCGCGTATCCAGGAGACAGAGAAAGAGCAGCAAGGCCTGTTCTCCAGCATTGTCGGTCTTTCCACGCAGCTTCGTATGGCGAATGTGACCGTCTACGGCATCGATCCTCTTGGCACTCTCGATAGCGGCTCGCGCATCTTTTACTACCAGGAATTCCTCAAAGGCGTCTCCAAACCCAGTCAGGTCCAGCCTGCCGACCTCAGCCTCCAGGTTGTCGCCACGCAGAGCGGCGGTCTTGCCCTGAATTCGAGCAACGACATCACGGCCCAGCTCCAGAAGGTCCTCGCCGATACCGACGCCTACTACGAACTCACCTTCCGGCCGCCGCCCAGCGAACACCGCGGCGAGTATCACCAGTTGGAGATCAGGCTCGCCCAGCCCGGCCTCACCGCCCGCACCCGCAGCGGCTACTACACCCAGCCCTGAGCGCGGTCCCGATGCATTGAACTTTGCCGCGCCGTCCTGCGTTCTTCTCTGGAGAATGTTCAGCCAACGATCGCGCCGTCAGATACGGTACAGTAACGGCAACACTGCTCCGGCTCTATGAGAACGTCCCGCTACTCCACGCTACTGCGCGTCCTACTCGCCCTCGTGGCTATTGCGGGCATCTTTTTCTGGGTCGCGAACCTCAACGACCAGTTCACCCTCCGCCGGCATCCGGATCGCATTACGAGGGGTCCCTTCGATTTTGACGCGGATTCGCGCTTGATCACAAAGGTGCAGCCGGAAGCCGCGAAGGCTGGCCTCGCGGTCGGCGACACTCTCGAATCCCTGAACCACTCGGCCTATACGGGGCTGAAGCAATGGACTGACACCACCTTTCCGCTTCGGCCGGGAGATTCTGTCAGCGTCGGGTTCAGGCGTCCCGACGGTTCCCTGGCCTCGGCCCGCGTGCAGTTTGTCCGCGAACCTTCTCACGCCGGCGACCTGAGCACCATGACCAAATCCCAGGTCATTCAAGTCTTCATCCTCAATGACCTGGTGCCGCTCCTGTGCATGCTCATCGGCTACTGGGTCGTCTTCGCGAAACCGGCGGAGCCCAATGCCTGGCTGCTGCTCGTCCTCCTTATTTTTCCGGCGGTCGTCTTCGAAGGCCCTGAACTGGCGACAGGCGGCTGGCTCATCTTTCGCGGCCTGTATTACCAGCTTCTGCAAGTCTTCGGCCCTTTGGCGCTGCTGCCCTTCGCCATCTATTTCCCGGAACGCTCGCGGATCGACGCCAAAGCCCCCTGGGCGAAATGGCTGGTTATCCTGCCCTATGTCGTTTTTGGATTCGAGCAGGGCCGGATGCTCGGTGGACAGTATTTCCACGCCGGCAATCCCGCATCGCTCATTCGCCTGAACATCGCAGTAGAGCGTGTCGAAAACGCCTTCAACCTCGGCTGCGTCATCCTCTACTTCCTGCTTCTTTTCGACAAGCTGCGCACGGCGTCCTCGGCCGATGGACGCCGCCGTCTGCGCGTCCTGCTGACCGGCACCGGCCTTGGCCTCGGCGCCCTGCTTGTCGCGTTCGTCCTGTTGCCGGACCTCGGCGTCAACCGCGCAAAACACCCCTGGATCAACTACCTCGGCGCATCGCTCTTCCTCCTCGCTCCGCTTACTCTGGCCTATGTCGTCCTCGTCCAGCGCGCTCTCGATGTCCGCGTCCTTATCCGCCAGGGCACGCGCTATGCGCTGGCGCAGGCCACGCTCTGGGTCGTCCAGTTCGCGCTCCTGGCCTTCATCAGCTACAAGCTCCTCGTCCCCCTGATCACCCAGAAGCAGCTGCCGCGCGACCAGCTCATGGAAGGTGCGCTCTTCCTGTTTCTTGTCTTCATGCTGCGCCTGGTCTTCCGCAAGCAGTCAAAGAACTGGCTCGACAGGAAATTTTTCCGCGAGGCCTACGATTCCGAGCAGGTCCTGAGCCAACTTTCGGAAGAAGTGCGCCGCTACACCGAAAGCGGTCCGCTGCTCAAGACCGTCAGCAAATGTGTTGCAGAGACACTGCACGTTACCCGGATCGGCATGTTTCTGCGCAGCGGCGCGGACTACACGCTCAGCCAGTCTGTCGGGTTCGCCTCGAATGGCGCGGGTACCCTGGCACTCCCCGCGACTTCATCGGCCATTCGCAATCTCAGCCGCACCAATACTCCTGCTGTTCTTTATCGAGACAACCCCGACGCCTGGTACATGCTTGCCGATCAGCAGGAACGCGACACCATCGACGACCTTGGTGCAGAACTGCTGCTGCCACTGCCCGGCCGCAGCAAACTGATGGGCGTGATGGCCCTCGGACCCAAACAATCAGAAGCTGCTTATTCCAAGGCTGACCTCCATCTCCTCCAGGTGCTCGCTACGCAGACCGGCATGGCCCTGGAAATGAGTGAGCTGGCCCACTCCCTCGCGCATGAAGCCTCACTGCGCGCCAGCGTCAACCGCGAAATGGAGATCGCCCGCGAAGTGCAGGAGCGCCTTTTCCCCCAGGCAATGCCGATGCTGGATGGGGCTACCGTCGCCGGTGCATGCCGCCCCGCGCAGGGCGTCGGTGGCGACTACTACGACGTCTTCCCGCTCCAGGATGGCCGCCTTGGTCTGGCCATCGGCGACGTCTCCGGCAAGGGCATCTCTGCGGCACTGCTCATGGCCAGCCTGCGCGCCTCCCTGCGCGGCGTCACCCTCGACAGTCCCCGCGAGTTTGCCAAGCTCATGGACAAGGTCAACCGGCTCGTCTACGAGGCCTCTGCTGACAACCGCTACGCCACGTTCTTCTTTAGCGCGCTCGACCCCGCCACCCACGTGCTGGAGTGCGTGAACGCCGGCCACAACGCACCGCTCATCCTGCGCCAGACCCCGCATGGTCCACAAATCCTGCGCCTCGAAGCAGACGGGCCAGTTGTTGGCCTGCTCCCTCTCGCCCCTTACACGGAGCAGCGTGTCCAATTGCTTCCCGGCGACCTGCTCGTCACCTACACAGACGGCATCAGCGAAGCCATGACCCGCCACGACGAAGAATGGGGCGAAGACCGCATGATGGCCGCCGCTGCCGCCGCCCCACCCACCGCCAGCGCCGACGAAATCCTCCGCCACATCTTCGCCGAAGCCGACAGATTCACCGCCGGCGCACCCCAGCACGACGACATGACCCTGCTCATCCTGAAACTCAATCCCGCTTGATCAAGCCAACGGGAACTCCGCAGCTGGAGTATCCTGCTTGCGTACGCTGATCCGGAGGTTTCCGTGGGTTTTATCAGCCGCTCCCTCATCGTCCTTACTGCGCTCTATGGCCTCGTCTTTGTCATCGGCGATGTTCTGCTTCTCCATGGCGATTTTTCGCTCTGGTGGGGTTTCGGCTTTGCCATTGCTCTCATTGGCCTCCAATACCTCCTCGCGCCCTGGCTTATCGAGCACTTCTTCACGATCAATTGGGACGAATACTCTGTCCCCGCCGTCCAGCGCGCCTATATTGAGCGCCTCTGCCGGGAGCGCGGCCTGCCGCCCATCAAGGTCGGCATCATCGAGAGCGGTACACCCAACGCTTTCGCCTTCGGACGCCTGCGCAGCGATGCCCGCATTGTCGTGACCCGCGGCTTGCTCGAAATCCTGACGCCTCAGGAGATTGAAGCCGTGCTCGCCCACGAAGTCGGCCACGTCGCCCACTACGACTTCGCTGTCATGGCCCTGGCCGCCCTCGCGCCGTTGTTGCTTTATCAGGTCTATATCTGGACCGACCGCATCAACAATCTGCGCATCGTCAGTTATTGCGCGTACCTTGCTTACTGGATCGGCCAGTTCCTGGTCCTGCTGCTCAACCGCACCCGCGAGTACGGCGCCGACCACTACTCTGCACAGATCACCGGCCAGCCCTGCAATCTGTCGTCTGCCCTCGTCAAGATCGGCTATGGTATGGTGCGCGAACGCAGCGAGGCCCAGCGCCTTGCGAAGGAGGGCGCCGTCCACGAGAAGAAAGACGCCCGCAAATCACTGCAGTTCGGCCACACCCTCAGCCTGATGGGCATTGCCAGTGCCGCCGGCACGGAAGCCCTTCCGCTGGGCGCCAACAGCCCCGCGGACGCAGCGCGCGTCATGAAGTGGGACCTGGTCAACCCCTGGGCGCGTTTTTATGAATTGGGCTCGACGCATCCGCTCACTGCCATGCGCCTGCGTGCCCTCAACCGCGAGGCCGAGCAGCTGCACCAGCCCGTCAACTATCCGCTGCCTGAGGACGCGCGCGTCCGCTGGACCGGCTTTCCCCTCGAATTTCTCTTCTGGTTTGCGCCCCTCGCTGCAGGCTTCGTGCTGATCAGCAGCTTCTGGCTGCACAGGCCACTTGAGCGGATGGGCTTCCGGTTCCCAGACCATTTTGTGGCCTGGCTTCTCGTCACGCTCGGCGTCACCTGGGTGGCCCGTATCCTCTTCCGGTACGAAGGCACCTTCGTCCGCAGCCGCGTCACCGAACTGCTCGACGACCTGGGCGTCTCGCAAATGCGTTCGCGCGCCGTCATCCTCGAAGGCGAAATTGTCGGCCACGGCATCCCCGGCGCTTTCTGGAGCCCCGATCTGGTCCTCAGGGACAAGACCGGCTACATGTTCCTGCTCTATCGCTCGTCTATCCCGCTGGGCCGCTTCCTCTTCGCGATCCGCACTGCCGACCGCCTTGTCGGAGAGCACGTGACCGTCCACGGCTGGTATCGCCGCGGCCTCAAACCATACGTCGAAATCTCCCGCATTGAGGCGCGCATCCGCAAATATGGCGAAAGCGAAGGTCTCACCACTCTGTTCGGATCAGGACAGAACAACGCGCGCAGCGACGACGACGGACCGGAATACGAAACTGTCAATGAGCACTCGTACTCCCGCTGGATCCAGACCGGCCTGGCTGCCGTCAGCGCCGCCGTCGGCATCATCCTGCTGCTCAACCGCTAGTCGTCAACCGCAAATAGCGATTTGTGCGCGATGAGCGGGGCGAAAATGCGAATCCGCGCGCCTTCTCCCTCTCCGCTCGCGTTACCCTGTCTCAGACCTCGCCATGGACGCCATTGCCTGCACCGGACTCACCCGCCGCTTCGATACCTTTACGGCCGTCGATTCCATCACCCTGAACGTCGCTCCGGGCCAGTTTTTCGGCTTCCTCGGGCCCAATGGGGCCGGTAAATCGACCACGATCAAGATGCTTACGGGCCTGCTCGAACCCACGGCCGGCAAAATCCAGGTCCTCGGTCAGGACTTCCATGCCGGCGCCCTCGATCTCAAGCGCCAGCTGGGTGTTGTCCCGGAGGGAATGGCTCTGCTCGGCCGCCTGACTGCTCCTGAATATCTGCACTTCGTCGGCCAGATGTACGGCCTCGACCCGGTCACGACGAAACAGCGGACAGAAGAACTCCTCGATTTCATGAACCTCGCCAACGAGCGGAAAAAGCTCATCACCGACTTCTCGCATGGCATGCAGAAGAAGCTGGCCCTCGCCGCCGCCGTTATCCACGCGCCAAAGGTCCTTTTCCTCGATGAGCCATTCGAAGGCGTGGACGCGGTCGCTGCCGGGACCCTTAAATCCATGCTGCAGGGTATGATCCATCGCGGCGCAACTATCTTTCTTACCTCGCACGTTCTGGAGATCGTCGAACGACTTTGCAGCCACGTCGCCATCATCCACAAGGGCAGGATCGTCGCCAACGACTCGCTTGAAAACCTTCGTTCCGGTGTGACGATGGATGGCGTCAGCCTTCACGGGGAGGCGGGCACCCGACTCACCCTGGAGCAGATTTTTCTCAACGTCGTCGGTGCCGACCAGGCTTCACCCGCCCAGGAATTGTCATGGCTGGCGTAAGCGGGACTGGCGTGAAAGCGTCGGCGCAATACCGCGCCGTCGCCCGCATCCGCTGGCAGATCCTGCGCAACTCCCTCCGGCGCAGCCGCGGCCAGTTTGAACTGGTCGCCCGCGTCATCACCACCCTCGTCTTCGCGCTCACCTGGGGAGCGGTCAGCATCGGCCTCGGCTTCCTTGCCTGGCAATCCGCGCTCCTGGGCCACCTCAGCATTCTCCCGCTGCTGCTCTGGCCGGTCCTGGTGCTCTGGCAGGTCACGCCGATCATGCTGGCGTCGTTTCAGGAGAATGTCGACCTCAGCCTGCTTCTCCGTTTCCCCGTCCGTTTCCGTTCTTATGTCCTGCTCTACCTTGTCTTCGGTCTCTTCGATCTGTCGTCGCTCATGGGCAGCATGGTCCTCATTGCCATCTGGCTCGGCCTTGTCATCGCCAGTCCGTCACTCTTCTGGATCGCTACGCCGGCCCTCGCGCTCTTCGGTCTCTTCAACCTGCTTCTCACCCGCATGATCTTTTCCTGGATCGACCGCTGGCTCGCCCAGCGCCGGACCCGCGAATTTCTTGGCATCCTGGTCCTCTTTGCGGTTATCTGCCTGCAGTTGCTCAACCCCGCGGTCCATAAACACTCAGCACTCTTCGGTCATCTCCAGCAGTCCGCCGTATTTGAAACCGTGACACGCATTCAGGGCTTTTTCCCACCCGGCCTCGCTGCCGCTGCCATCGCACACCATCACGTGGAGGCTTTGGTCTCTATCGGCACTCTGGTCTTCTATACCCTGGCTGCGGGCGCACTGCTTTCGGTCCGCCTCCACGCTGAGTACCGCGGCGAATCTCTCGGCGAGGCGTCGCGTCTCTCCGTCACGACGACCGCCCCGCGCCTGCCGCCCGTACTCGCCTCGACCGCGCAGCCCGCAGCCCATGCGCACGTTCTCGCAGCCATTATCCGCAAGGAACTTCGCTATCTCTCCCGCAGCGGTGTCATGCTCTTCAGCCTGGTCGCCCCGCTCGTCCTCGTCTTCATCGCCGGCGGCTCCAGCCTGGCGCAGGACCGCCAGGCCCTGAAGTATGCGCTTCCAGTGGCCGTGGCCTATTGCTTCCTGCCGCTTACCCGCCAGGTATGCAACAGCCTCGGAGGCGAAGGCGCGGGGATCCAGCTCTACTTCATCTCCCCTACGCCCATCCGAACCGTTATGCTCGCCAAGAACATCATCCAGGTCGGCCTTTTCGCGCTTGAAGTCGGCCTGGCGTCGATCATCATGGTGTACCGCTTCGGCCAGTTTCCGTTCGGATTGGTCACGGTGACGCTCTGCTGGCTGCTCTTCGCCCTGCCGCTGCAACTGGCCGTTGGCAACCTGCTCTCCATCACCATGGCCTATCGCATGACCCTTACCCGCCTCTCACGCGAAGAAGGCGCGACCGGCAATGGCCTCGTCAGCCTGCTCGTCCAGCTCGTCACCTTCGGGATCGGCGTCGGCCTTTATCTCTGCCTCAACCTGATGGGACAGGTCAGGATTGTTCCTGCTGTCCTGCTCGCGCTCGCGATCTGTTCCTTCATCGCATGGCGAACTCTGCTTTCGCGCGTCGACACACTCGCTATGGACCGCCGTGAATCCCTGATCGCCACCCTCGTCCGCCCCGCATAATGCCGAAAGGAAAGACCATGAAGACCCACCTATCCTTCCTCCTGACTCTGCTCCTCACCTCGACCCCCGCCTTCACACAATCCAGGGAGACTCCTGTTATGCACCACGCGCACGGCACCTTCACCGTCGACGTCAAACCGCTCTCTCCAACGCCCGCGCCCGCCATCAGCCGCTACACCATCAACAAGCAGATTCATGGCGACCTTGAAGCGACCAGCCAGGGCGAAATGTTCAGCAGCGGCAGCCCGCAGCAGGGAACCGCCGGCTATGTCGCTGTGGAACAAGTCACGGGCACTCTCTCCGGCAAACACGGCTCCTTCAACCTGCAACACTTTGCCACCATGGACGCAAGCGGCCTCTCCATGAAGGTGATCGTGAGCCCCGGTTCCGGCACTGACGCACTCAAAGGCATCGCCGGGACCTTCACCATCCACAATGACAAGGGCCAGCACTCCTATGACTTCGACTACACTCTTCCGAACTAAACCTCTTCGGGACTAGACCTTCTCCGGACGAACAGGGATGAATTTCTTTCTCGCAGTCCCCCTCAAGGAGCTTTCTGCCCTCACGCGGCCTCCCGCACAGGCGGAAAGACAGTTTTTCCGGCGTTTTCATCACAAACAGATGAAAAACCTGTGACACCATAGA
>Ga0116228_10004712_pt1 | contig 12117 bp, 7 predicted proteins | sample S1TSphfallax_2_FD_89694 | JGI IMG/M metagenome (GOLD analysis project Ga0116228, IMG submission 89694) | Host-associated microbial communities from peat moss isolated from Minnesota, USA - S1T2_Fc - Sphagnum fallax MG | ecosystem: Host-associated > Plants > Peat moss > Unclassified | place: USA...
AGGTATCCATACAAGGTTTTCCTATCCAGCAAAACTGCGATTGACTGGGAAAACTTTCATCGATTTAAAAATCTGTTTATTCAATCATTGTTTCATCTCCAGAAGTTGGGCATCTGATAAGATTGATTTTTTTCTCATTCACATACAAAATTTACGGTAAAAAGAATTAGCATTCTTTGAACTTGCTGAAATAACATTGTTGGGATACCTAGGCACAAATCAAGATAGAAAAGAACCAACAATAGGTGATTATCATGCTTGGTTTTCAAAAAAAATCAAAATTTTGCTTGTATGCAACATGGGAATGAGGAGCTAGGGCATGTAAATGTAGTCACAAAAGCTATCCTATGGAGACATGTTGATGTTCAAACACTTAAGCTTTCAAAGAGTTTAATATCTTTGGACATAACTTAGTTGATTTCAGAGTTCAAAAATATATTATGAACCTCCACTTGGCATATTCATCATCATGAAAATCACTCAAAATGGATTAAAAAATTAGGAGGAACTAGGGTTTGGAAACATTATTTAATTTGGAACAATTATAAATATTTGGTCTAGCAAAGTACGTGTTTGGAGCTTTATATTCTTGAACATAGTTTGGTTGTTTATAAAGTTCAAAGAGAAATCGTAAAATTCAAGTTGATACACCTATTGTTTTTTAGATCGTTGAAAATGGATAAGAAATGAGAAAAATATTGGGTCTAAAAGTTGGGGGGGTTTAATGCATTTGTTTACAAACAATTTGCTTTCTAGACGTGCACCCAAAGCCATGAAAATCATTAAAAAACTGACAAGAAATGAGGAATAAATGAATAAATGTTTGATTATTGACTTGTGTTTAATGGTGGGTGTATCTACCTTTAGAGGCGCAAATATATATAGTGGGAGGCATGATGTCAAGGATATTTCATCATGGGATTTAAGGGCGAATCTTGAAATCAAGGGTAAATTTGCTTAATAATAGTGTTTCCTTCTTATTAAACCAAGGTAAACAAAATAGTTAATTTTCCTTTAATTAGGGGTTTTAGATGAAATTGCCTTGCTAAGGAAATTTCACTTAGTAAGGCCACCTTCAAATAAACTAGTTGAAGTTTTTTCAAGGTTGTTGCATTAGCATGTCTATTTGTTTTATGATATAATTTTTGCAATCTAAACAAGTTTTGGACCAATTAACATGGAATTGAACTATTTGGTAGGAATGGGGGGTTTTGGGGTTTGGGAATCATGGATATTCTTGCGAGAAATTCATAACATTAAAATGTTAGATGTATTTTCATCTTTCATTGAAATTATTTAAATGAAATTTAGTGACAATACATGCACTTCTCCCATTTCTTTCTTTGAGGTGTTTTACAAAAAAATAAGTTAGAAAACCCAACTAGTTCAATTATTGAACTACCATGTATTAAGGCACCATGCAAGATGGATAATATGTGAACATGAAACATATTTTTGGTTCGTTCCTCACGATAAGAAAAAATGTGTTTTGCAATTGGCATTTGGGTTGCATTGGACACTTGCAACTCACTGTATTTATACGCTATGAGTGCTAACAGACAAGTTGCAAGAATTGCAAGAGTTGCAATTCACCATATATACAGTGCAACTCATTACATTCAATTACAACTTTGTCACAACTTTTTTTCAACTATTATGCAACTACCCTATGACTACAATCATAACATCATACTAACGTCATTTTTCATTCATGCATCAAAATTTAACACATGGCACTATGAAGATTTTTTGTGATTTTTTGAAATATTGATATACATTGTCCATTATGATTAATCATTTTAAATGGCCTTCAATTATGACACATGGCACAATCAAAAGTTACCATGTGGCATATTAATTAATTTTTGAAACAAATATGTATATATATATATATATACCTAAATAGGTCAGTACATAGCTATAGGTAAGTAAGTTGATATAGTTCCAACCCACCTTCTTACCTACTTATTTAGGTAGGCAAGTACGTAGTTAAGAAGGTAGAATATTAAAACAGTAGGTGAACGAAAAAATAATCACATAAGTTTTTTAATTTGTTATGTGTTTTGCATTTAAAGTTAAACTTTTATAAATTCATCCCAACATGGCACATGTATTTTAATATGAGAATGCAAGAGGAGACACCTCTTTTATATAGTTTGCAAAATGAGATAATTGAAGACAAAGCATATGGGCTAAATCTTTTAGTGGCACCTTAGTTACAATTGAATTGTAATTACAAAAAAACATTCCCACATTTTTTTGTTTAATTTTAATTTTGTAATTAATTTGAAATTTATAATTAATCATCTAACATAATTATTTGGAATTTAATTATTTGAATTAAATATATGATAATTAATTATCTAGATTGATTATATGAAGTAATTGATATAATTCAAATAATTAGTTAGTTGATTGATTTGAATAACTAATTATCAAATAAATATTATATGATTAAATATTTAATTAAATTTAATCTAATTAATTATGTTGATAATTGATGTTCTGAATTCAAATAAAATTCAATAATTACTCACCTACATTAACAAAGTTTGTTATCTAAAATTATTTGAATTAATTAATTAAATTTATATAATTAGTTACAAAGTTTAAATATTTTATTATTAGATAATTAATTTATTATTTTCTGAATTAATTAAATAATATTTAATCAAATTTGATTATTGAATTGATATGAATAGTTTATTATTTATTTTAATTAATTAGTTCATGGTAATTAAGTAACAAATAATTAAATCTGAAATACTAAATAATAAAGTTGAATTTGAGTAGAAGACATTGAGGTATATAAATACATATTCATATGTACACCCTTATTGAATGTTTAATAAAATGTATACATTTTTAAAATTTCAATTCAAAAATAGACTTTCACTTTTCATGAAATTCTATGGTTTGATATGTATGTATACCAACATAATATTGTGAATTCTAATGTAATGAAATATTATTAACACAATAATTGAACATCAATCACAAAAAATAGGACTATAATACTTACTACATTATTTATATTTCAACTATTTAAAAAATCATGCAAATGAATTATTTTAATTCATTAATTCAATAAAGGAATTGGCTCGTATCAATGAAACATTTAACAATCTAATCTAGAAAGGTTTGAAGTGTATAAACAATGATATATATATGTATATACTCATAAACACTTTAATACACCATTCCAATCCAACTTAAGGCATGCATTTACACTTTCAATGAATTACACAATATGTAAGTCTTTTAGTAGTATGATTTGCCACATAATTCATAACTAATTCTAAATGAGTTGAACACTTTAGTTCCAAAATAATGGACAAAAAGTAGTTATGTAGTGAAACCATAGTGGCACATTTAGTTGTAACTTAGTTGTAAAATTAACTAATTTAGTTGACTATTAGTTGCAAACAAGTTGCAAAATGAAATGTTATGAACCTTTACCTAATCATACACATGACATGATCATGTGCATCAACACCATACGCCAATTGCAAAGTAGTTGTTCACTAAATGTTAAAATTGCACTAGTTCCAACACAGTTGAGATTAACCATTTCACTACAACTTATGATCATGGTCAAACTAGGGTTGACTATCACCATATATATTTTGCATACATATGTTCGTATAAAGTCCAAGTTGCAACTAAATTATATCTATGACATATTTTGACGTGGTATTTTAATTATTAATTCACTATATTCCCATACTATAGTTGTACCTTAGTTACAGAATAGTTTTTGTGACAATCTAATTGCATGCTAGTATAATTCCCGTGGACGCGATTTCTCATAATGCTTATTCCTTTTTCATACCCCATGACGATGATTAATTATGTAGCGACCAATGTTATGTGGGTATATTGTTTTTGATATGTCCTTGGCTAAGGGTATATATATATCAATGGGTTTACTAATTCTACAAATGTATATTAAGATTTAAAATGCCATGGGATAAGTTTCGATATACATAAATTGTTGTTTTTGATAGATGAATAAGGTATGGGTACCCCCTATCATATACCCTTATTTGGGGTTTAAAAGGCATGTATTATTTATCATTTTAATTATGAATGAAAAAATGTACATATTTTGAAAGCATTAATATAGTTTTTGAAGGACAAACTCAATAAAATCATGCACCAATTTCATGTCAAAATGAAAAAATTGATGTGCAAACATCATCTTTAAATACAAATATGCACAAATACATTTAAAAACCTTGATTCATTTAATGATAAATAGAGCATCTATTGTTTAATATTAAACATGCATACATAACATGTTGTAACTATAGAAATATGTGAAGCTTTTGTGAATCAAACATCCACACTATTCAAGATTGATCATCATATTCAATAGTTTATTGACCTCACATTTCAACAAATTGGTGGAATTGAAAACATTAACAAGTTAATATAATTAACACCATGTAATGTGTTCTTATGTCAACACTTACAACCATTGTTGTCAATACACATACAACACAACACCAAAACACCCCAAATCGTACAACACATCCGAACTTGACTTGCTTGATTTTCCTAAATGGCCCGCAATGAACTTCTTTCATAATAACACCTTACAATGGTCTTTTATTTCTCATTTTGGTCAATATAGTGCAATTTCTTCGCAAAAAGTTTAAGGCAATGCTTAATGGATATAAATTCACTCCATTAATCAATATATCATAAGATGTAACATGGGTGATCACAATTCAAGCCCGCACGGTGGTATAATCAGATGGTCAATCCGGATTAACTTGAATAATAGTTTTTTATTTGATTAAACCCCAAGTTTTCTTTAACCTACCCATTGATGTCATAATTTGGTACAATCATGGTTCAAAATTGGCATTGGACAATCCAAGACCCTCCATTGTTGTTTTGCCCAACATTAAGGGTTGAACATTTGAGTTTAATAAAACCTTATAGGGTTGTTACCATTTACTTGAAACCCTTTGAACTAGAAAACACCATTCTTGTTATGCACTACCATCACACTAAGAATAACCCCTACCCTATCAATGGTGGAATGTGTAGGAAGGAATTACAACTCGATGACGACAAAATGCCAAGTTAATATTTCTAGATCTTGTGACTATTAACATTGGGAACAACCTTAAAATCTATGGTTAGTACTAAATCTTTATGCCACACAACCCCCATAATGTCAATGTGGTAAGGACAAGGTTTTGGTTATTTATGCCATAATTTCAAGTGTAATGTGAAACAATGATTTGCATCATGCCTATAAGTATTACAATGGGAACATGACTAGTTGGAATTAGGGTTGGAAGTAATGGCATGTAGTGAATTATAGTAGTCCTTCTTTTAATGAAGCCCACCACACCTTTAGACAACACTTTTCTTCTCCCCCCCACTTAGTAGAACATGATGTGGAACCGCCTTGTTTCAACTTGGTTCCTTTAGTTTTCTATAGTGCACCTTTATTGGTCTCACTACACTGTTGTTAAATTAATGGTGTCAATATATTTTGCAAGTTATCCTTGTTAAAACTATTAGTCACCACATGTTCTTCCACCATGTTCAAGTCAATGCATTTTAATAATTGAAACACATTTGCCAAGGTTGGTCATGGAGGTTGAAGTAACATTACATCCTACATTTGATGCACGAGTTCCTTGTATAAAATTTCATACCAAAATTTGACAACTTGTGTTTTCATAACACCCAATGTCATAGTGATGAACTTCCTCATCCATGCATATGCCTTTCATAAATTCTCATGTGCCTTATTGTTGAAACTTTTGCAATCTTTATAGTTTTTTCTGTCCAAACCCCCTAACAATTCCTTCACAATTATCCAACATAAAATTCCATTATAAGGTTAAACATCATGAACGAACCTTATGTATTAGTGGAAAGGCCATTACCATAACTTCTAATGGTTACACCACTTCTAATGGTTCTCCCACCATTAGCACTTTTGTTTTTAACAATTCCAAGATTTTTTATGGTTTAATTTTCACCTCAACACATCAATTTTTAAATAAATATAATTGTTTTTTGAGATATACATATTTTTAATTAATTTGATGTTATTTTAAAAAATTCAAGAAGGCTTTGATGAATATTTACTAAAAAAAATCATAATGGAATTATATATATATATATATATATAGATTAAAATTTTATTATTTCCCTAAAATAGTAGACACACATGTATGATTTTAGGTTTTACCAAACATATATGGGGCAAACACAACTAGTTATTGCTCCAAGTTAATGGATGGGCATGTGTAGATTTTAAGTGCACCCATCCAATTGATGGGTTGTTTTGAAGTCTACCCATCTACTTGTTAGGTTTCTTTTCAAAATAGGAATGTTGGGCAACTGATTTAATCATGACTCTTATCATTTTATTTTTTTGGGGTTGTCGCATGCCTTTTTGTATCACGAGGTTTCATGTCATTGTGAAATGTAAAAAAAAATCATATGACTAATTTATAAATGATTTTTTTATAAACATACAAATTTTGAAATAGCTAAAATTTATGAAAAATAAAAAACAACTTGAACACATTCAAAATTATGATATGGATACCATCATAGAAAATCAAAATGGTAACAAACAATGGATTCATATGTTAAATGATCTACACAGAAAGAAATTTGATACACCAATGTTAAAACTTGAAAATCCATATTGTTCAAAAAAAAACATGCACATGGAAATGCTAATTCACAACAACTTAAAATAAGTGAATTATTCAATGTCCAAACATAAATAGATTCCTTATACAACAACATGAAAAATTTGATATCTAATAAAAAATAATTATTCACCCATTATTTAAAAACTTTCATAATTGAAAAAAAAAATTAAATGGTTTAAAACTTTTTTCTTTTGAAGGATTCATAAAAATGAATTTCACTAATCAAATATTACAATACATAAGCGGTACTACATGTACATGCAAAACACAAATCATCAAAATTACTAAAAAATGTTTTTTTGAAAACAAACATTTATGAACACAAATTAAGCATTATAACATACATTGCAAATGTTGTTTTATTGATAGGTGGAACATTTATCCATTCCTTACTTGGCTTATCAATTGATATGAATACAATTATAAACAAATATAATACAATACCAAATAACTAGTCTGACATTCAATTTATGATAGTTGATGAAATATGAATGGTGGGTTGTACAATGTTCGTTACAATGCATTTAAAATTACAAAAATAAAAATAAAGCATATTGCCATTTGGAGGACTTAATGTAATGTTCATGAAAGAATTTTTTTACAATTTTCACCCATCATCAACACACCATTATTTTCAACTAACATCCAACCAACTTTTACATTCACAAATTCAACACAAAAATAAAATAAAAAATCATATGTAAAAGTATATGGGAAAATTACAATTTTCCGAATAACATCGTATTAACACAACAAATGTGACAATACACAAACATAAAATATGCAACTCTTTTTACAACTTTGAAATGGAATAATTTTAGATTTAGATTTAGATTTGTTAAAAACACGTTTTTTCACTAATATAAATGTAAATATTGTTTTGTGACTGATGGAAAACAACAACCTTCATAGTACTTAGAAATGAATTACGAAATGCGATTAATCAACAAATGATAAACATAAATTCAATATAATCAAAACAAAAATGTTATATTATAATGGCACCAATACTTACAAAAAAAATCAATGCAAAGTGATATACAATACCTCATTAAAAAACTATTTCAACAAGTAAAATTTAAAATTTTGCACCTTTTTTGAAATTATAGAAATGAATGAAAATCATAATCACATAAAACATATATTTTAAACTAGGAATTGTCAATGGAACCATCAATTACATTCAAAATATTTTAGTCAACAAATCCTAATGGATTCAACAAAGAAACATTCAATGCACCCACCTACAAATGTTTTGTGTTGATTTAAATGAACTCATTAAAAAACATGACATTAAATACAAGACATAACCCTAGAAGGTCTATTAAAAAATGTCATACCAATAGTATCAATATCCAAAATCTTTCAATATCATCACCAAATACCAAAATCAAATACTTCCAATACATTTAACATAAATAGATACCAACTACCACTTGCCTTTGTTTTTTGTCTCATAGATTTTGAATCTCAAGGACAAACATTTGATCGCTTGATCATAAACTTGAAACAACCACTTGATAATGTACCAATTAACATGCATAACATATATGTAACATTATCACGATTACATTCCTTGGACATGCTCATAATATTAAGGGATATGTTTATCGAATACATATGTAAAGCCAAATTCAAAAAAATGTTATCAAGGATATGACAAAACCTCTTTCAGATCAAAAAAATATTAATACAATTGGTAACAAAACCAACAAAGATATTGAAATTCCTATGGATTCAAATATTGACCCTAAAAATGTGATAATAATTTATTGTGTGATAAAGAAACAAAAAAAAATTGCAATGTCAAGTGATTCATAAAACAATTCTAGTTAGTATGATAACATTGATTATTAGATTGAAAACCTCCAACTAACTAAAGTATATGAAAATATTCTTTTTAACTCGAACATATGGCTAAATGACCAACGTCTAGGAAGTGTTATGCAAATATTATATGTTCAAAAATTACAATCATTAGGATATGAACAACATACATATGTAATCATAGGAAAAAAATGTATGTCAATCAAAAAATGCCCTTAACACATATTGATAAACAATGATCATTGGGTATTAATAAAATCAAGATGTCAATTTCTAATTTACATTGTATAATATATGATTCACATATGCCAATGGCAAAAAAATTGTTTAGCGACATAATCCAATTATTATGCAAACTTATAAATGTGAACAACTTGTTATACACATATGTAAATGTAACGCATCAAATATATATTTCATCATGTGGTGTTTTCACAATAACATATGCAATAGACATTAGATTTGGATTTGATCTTGAAAAATCTCCATATGTTTTGACACAAATGTGAACACATTTATGAAAATCCACAAACTACATATACACCTTTCCCTTCCCAAAATATGAATTTATATATATAAACAATTCATCATCACTAGTAAAGTGAAGCAACATGGAGCCCAAGTTTTGTTTCTATGCATTGGACCAAAAGAGAAGCAACATCGTGTAATGATGTTCATTACATTATGCTCATTTTGCATTGTTGAATGATTTTGTGATTTTGTTCATGTTTTGATTAAATAAGTCCTACTAAAAATTGAGATATTTAGGAATAGTATATTATGGAATCAAATGGATGTTATAATTTTTTTATTGTTTTTCAATTTTGAAACAAAACTTTGCACAACAATTGTGTTGTCCATTTCTCAGACTTTCCTTCTTCTAAATTGGGTGCATAGGCATGCATTCCAAAGCTTCATCAATAGTGGAGGTAAATAATTCAATATAAAGGTCCCCATTAATGTATTGTGTCACAAAATTTGAATTAAAATGAATGGATTATTTAGCACAATATTGGTCTAGTGATTGAATGAAATGGGTTAGAATTGAATGATAAATCCTTAAAATTGAAATCAATCTCCCAAGTGTATGTAATTTTAATGTTTTCTTGTTATATTAAGAATTATCAAGGTATTTTTTTTAATGATGCTTCAAATGTCGCAATTTAACAAATATGACATGTGAAGGCTCTTAAAGTTAATCCTCCAACCAATGTTGATCATTGATAAAAACCAACAAGTTTGAAAGGGTGGAGCTTGTGTAAGTGTTGCTTCATCTGACGTGCTCCCAAGTCCCAAGTTAGGCCCAAGATGGGCCTTGGTTTTTAAAACAGCGAAATTGTGGGGACTTGAGGGCACACTCCCAGCTCTTGGCACTAAAAGGGGTAGAGGGGCGTGCTGAAGCTTCGAGATGGGACTAGGAAGAGGGACAAGCTTTAGTTACTTACTCGAACTTGCATCAAGCCAACCAACAAGTTGGTTAGTTCGCATTTTGGAACACCCTTGGTGTTAGGACAAGCCATGAGCAATTCTAGACTCACCACGGCCCGGATTCAATGGAAGCTACCACCTTCCCCCATATAGTATTCTATGCATTACTCCGTGGCACCAACATCCGAATATCTTTTTGTCCTGGGACTCCCAAGGAGGAGTCCCGAAATTGTCCTAGTTTGGACTTCCATGACTTTGTGAGTTCATAACTCTTAACTTAGACATCCGATTGGGATGAGGTCTAAAGCAAACTTGTAGCTATCCTTGAGAGCTTTCCAATGGTGTGTCACAATCCACCTGCACACACCAGGGTCGGGTCGATTCCCTTCTTTTTGCCATAACTTGTGTTGAAGATGTCGAAATGACTCATGCGAGGCCATTTTTGACATCTACACTTGAATAACTTTTCAATGTCATGAAGAACGCTTCAATGCAAGGTGTTTTGACCCTTGCAATCGAACTCTGAAGTTTCAAGAGTCCTGTAGGACTCCCAAGTCCCCATTTCGAGAGTGCGAGTGTCATCCTTACACTCTTACAAAAGTGGGGTTGCGACATCACCCATGGAACATGGATTACTTTTCATGACAAGGGATGCATTGATTAGTCACACCACCTAGAAGGCAACACCATGTTTTTAGAAAAGGCATTTGTGAATATAGTTTGAAAGTCATTGGTTCAAGTACACGCCAAGTACATGTCCCCTTTTATTCTTCAATTTATGAAGGAAAATCATGGGTGTGTTGTCATTGGTATAAACACATAAAGTTCAAATGTTTCACAAACCAACATGAAATTTTCTATGGCAAGCCATCCATGAGCAAACAATTCTCCTAGTTTCCTTTTGGCACACTAATACAAAGTTCAATTTTTTTTGAACTTATATAAAAAAAGAAGGTTTTCAAATGATTTGATTTTGCATAAGATTGAAGTTCCACATAAAATGTGAACTATAGGTTATCATATATGATATGTCCTTTATATCATGTAACTTAACTTTTGCAAATCCTTTTAAATTCATGGCTAATCCCAAGTGAAAAGATTTTATAGTTGTTAAACATTTATCAAAATATGACCAATCAATTTTTCAGTTTTCAATTTTTATGGAACTTTGATTCAATCATTGTTTTTCTTCCTCAAATTTTTAATGTTGCCATGTTTGTAATCTTTCAAAACGAGATTTATCCAAATTTGGCTATAAAACAACTATGAAAATATAAATTTAGTAAAATCCCTTTTTATCATGGCTAATTGTTTAAAGAATGTGTAGAAACATGGTGAGTTCTTAGATTTTTGGAGATTTGTTCTTGGAAAAAATGGAATATTTGATAAATGTTTTGAAATTTTTTGTCAAATGATGAAAATTCATCACAAAAAAACGATTCCATTTGCAAGAAAATAAAAAAATAATAATAAAAAAATTGAATTTGTGGTTTGTGTTGTTTTCTCACTAGTCTTTCTCACTTGGAAAACAACACAAACCAAAGACACAAATGTTTCCATGTGAGCTTCGCTTTGGCCCCCTTTTACACTTTATGTTTATGTATGTGTGTGTATGAAAGTTCAACTTTGGGCAAAACATACAAGATAAAAATGTGGTGTTATTGGCAACATTTCAAGGAACACATTGAAAACTTCAGGAACACATTGGGAATTCAATTGGAACACAATAGGAACACAATGGGGGATAGAAAAAAGAAATCCTTCCACCCCCCAACCCAAAAGACAAAGATTGTGCTTTTTGGAATGCATGTTGAGCCTTTTTGTTGGCTGCATGAATTATATGATTTAAAATTATTTGTCATCATTTTTGGGCTAGGCTAATACCCTTGCCCAACAAGGTGGGTAGATATTAAGATTTGCAACTTCAATTGTTTGCATAACTAAGTAAAAGCTTTTTATTTTCAATGTTATGCCAATGAAGCTTGGGACACCTAAGGTTCAAAGGATTCCCCGTTTTCAATCATGATCACTTTGTTTAAATGAAGAACCTCCATGCCCTATGTCAAAACATTGTCAACATAAAGTCAAGCCATTGAAGTGGGGATGATCTCTTTAGTTTTCACCAATGTTTTTCTTTTCATTTTCTTGATATTGAAATTTTGACAAA
>Ga0116228_10004713_pt1 | contig 12114 bp, 13 predicted proteins | sample S1TSphfallax_2_FD_89694 | JGI IMG/M metagenome (GOLD analysis project Ga0116228, IMG submission 89694) | Host-associated microbial communities from peat moss isolated from Minnesota, USA - S1T2_Fc - Sphagnum fallax MG | ecosystem: Host-associated > Plants > Peat moss > Unclassified | place...
AAAAAAAAACACCAATATGGAAAATCCTTAAGAAGACAAACTTGGGCAATACTATTAGATGCCACAAGCTCCTCCTCAAAGTCATAAAAAATGTCTTCAATTGGAACCCTAAATGGCTTCTCCACAATCTATTTAATTTTTGCATAGTTGTGTTTAATAGCTTGCCACCCACAAAAGTTGCAAATTGTAAGCAAATTGCAAAACCTTGAATCCTAAAAATCTAATTACTTGTGCCAAGTGGGGTAGGGTGTTCATTATAAGGAAATGCAAGATTCTCACTATTGTTCCATTCCCCATGAAGAGTTTTTTGATGTGTGAAAACAATGGCCTTTCATGAACCTTTACTTCAATCATTTGTCCTTGAAGGGTCATTAAACTTTCCTGCGTCAAGTGTGACTTCTGATCTTTGTCAAAAAATTGATGTTCTACTTCCAATGTTGCAACCATCATGGTTTCATTCTCCATTTCCCATTTCCCAAACTATTTTACAACAAGCTCCTTTAGTTCCACCACCTTCTTTTAAATCTCTTTTGTCAAAAGTTGGCTCTAAGATGCATCTACACATATCTGCAATGCTACCACTTGTGCCTTTAATTTAGTTTCATGAATATTCCACTCTTGGTGCACCACAAACTTTCAAGCTTTGGCTTTTTCCAATTCCAGTTTGTGCCTTAAGGTTTTTGCTTGCAACATTAGGGCCTAATTATGATCAAACTCACGCTGTAAGCTCAAAATTAGGTCATCTTTCTCAAGAATCTCTCAATGGCTACTATGAAATTGCACTTTCAACACCTCTTCTTATAGACTAGTCTTATTTGTTTTGTCATGAAGCCACCACAACATTTAAATTGATAACATGGTGGATTTTTTCTTTAGTGCATTTGTAGCATTTGCCACCAATTCTTCAAGCTTCCTTTTGTAAGCCAATTATCTTTGTGGGTGAAGTTCATTTTGCAAAAAGTCTTATTTTAATATCAGTTGTGTGTTGTTTTCTAGCTCCCTTTGTAAAATTATTACTAAGGTGTCATTTGATTGGAGTTTTTCAACACTGGTAACTTTTAGCTCTACTTTCATTCTCTCCTTAGATTCACATTACATTTTTGCACAACCACCACCCCATGATTAATAATGTTGCAAAGTTGCTTTCAAGTTTCTCCAACACTTCTTCATTAACAGCAATTGCCCCACCTTGAAGGTACACGTGTTAACCTAACTTGATTGTCTTCCCATTGCCTTTGGAAAGTTGTTACTTTGAACTCCCCATCTTTTTCCTTTGCAAGTGTTTCATACTTCATGACCCATTCCTCATTCTCTTTTGTAATTACCATCAATGCCAATTTCATGTTTTTAAGCTTTTGTGCAAGATGTGCAACATTCTAGCTTACTACCATTGCTTCTCTTTTCAATGCAATAATAACCTCATCTTTGTGTTCCAATGTTCTTACATATTCCATTCACAAACTTTTTAGCTCATTGACGACAAAACCCTTTTAACCTTCCAAGCTTTGAACAACATTCAAATGAAAGCACCCACTCCTCTTCAAGAGCAATTTTCAATGCCTCCAACTCCTACTCTTGTTGCTATTGCACAATCTTGCAATGGTGTTTACATAAGCAAAGGTGGGACAAACAACCAAGAACAAAAAAAATGGAAAAAAAATGACCAAAAAAAACTGGTCAAACTTTCATCATTCTGGTGGATAATTGTCAAACTTTGGTTATTCTGGCACATAGTTGTTGACCATGTGACCATTTATAATTATCATGGGTGACAACCATGGTGTAATTGTCTTAGTGACAAAAAAAACCCTATACCTGGTCTACATAAACTAGTTTCAATTATCACCGTCACTGAAATTACATTACAAAATGGGTAAAAGTTAAAGCACTTTGGGACAATGTGGCCAAACGTACCACAAAGTTCTTATATGAACACATAATTACCACCTTTGGATGCCTTAGACAACTTGTACATGAACATGGAAATCATTTTGTAAATTGGACTATTGAAATACTTAATGAAGAATTTATGATTACATATCTCAACTTGACTACTTATTACCTAGAAAGGAATGGGCAAGCCAAATCAATTAATAAAATTTTGGGAAAAATATTGGCCAAATTAGTTTATAAAAATTAGAAAAATTAGGATGTGATATTGTTAATCACCTTATGGGCACATCAAACAACATATAAGGTTATAACTCAATATACACCTTTTGAGTTGGTTTATGGGATTCAACCCATTATGTTTGAAAACTTTATTGTGCCTATCCAAAGAATTCAAAATGTTTTTCAAAATGATATTAATGAAGTAATTCAAGTAAGAACAAAAGATCTAATTAAATTGGATGAAGATCATTGGCAAGCTAGGAAAAACATTCCCACATCCAACTACTATGCAAGGAACAACATGATGATAAAGGCCAATTGAAAAGTTTGGAAGAAGGGGAATTAATGTTATGAATCATACCCAAAGCCACAAAAATCAAGGTAAATTTAGATTACCATAGAAGTGGTCATTTAGAATACAATAAATATTTAATAACAATATTGTGTAACTAACTACCATTGTTGATGATGAGATGGAAAGGGTAAACATTAATAAACTCAAAAGGTACCATCATGTTAACACACCAATTACAATTATGATAATAGTCATTGTCATTTACATTAAACACAAAAGCAAAGTAAGGAATAGGTATCTCAGGGAATGTGTAAAACCAAATAACTTGCCTTGGAGCAACTCCAAATCAAAAAAATTGCCTTGGACTATTCACAAACCTAAAGTACAAATTAATGGTGAAATAAAATGGACTGAAGATGAAAAATCTAAATTTCATCAAGAAAAATTAAGTTAAAACAAACCTAACAAAAAATCAATAACATGTAATTATAACAAGATGGTGGGAAAAATCAACTCATTATATGCCTCCAAATATGTGGACAAAAAACTAATTAATAAAGACATTCTAGGATGTTCCTATAATAGAGGAATTAACACAAAAAGAAATGGAAAAGACCATGTGTTGTTGCTAGTGCACAACATCTCAACATGCCCATGAATGCACTTCTAACATTATGACCTTTATAACATTTATTGCGTTAAAAATAATTAGAGGAATTGAAAGTCGTTCAAAACAAATATTGGTTGTGGAAAAAAAAATTCGAACAAAAATGATTAAATAGTAGAGTGGAATGTGAAAGCAAGAAAAAAGGATAAGAGAAAAATTAGAAATAAAATAATAGCGATGAAACAAGGAGTGTTAGATGATTTTTGGTTCAAACCAGTTTTAGGAAAATTTAGTAGCAAGGTTACTCCATAAACATATGCAAGGAGGCATGTGTTTCACTCTACAACATTTTAAAATCACAAAACAATATATGAACATGAAATAAGTAGTAGAAGAAGTAATTTAGGAAAGTCAATTGAAGAGGAAAGAAGTAATAATAGTTCAATCACAACAATGCTTATAAAATTTGATGTTGGTGATGCAGAGAGTTTCAATCACATGTACATTTGAGTATCAATGATAAAAGAGAAAAATTGAATCATATGGAGGTGATATTATCGAAGGAACGTATCATAGTTTTCCGAGAGAACAATTAGGATGACTATGATCATTTCTGGGAGACGAATTTACCAAGGGTGCAAATACCAAAAAACAAAACAAGAAGGATGGTTTGTTCCTTTCACAACTTTGAAATAGAAACTACTAGACATTGCAACTTTGCATTTGGGATTTGATTACTTCCTTGTAGGATAATTTGTACAAAGAACCTCCATTACCTTCATATCCAAAGTACATTGCGATTTTTAAAAATCAAAAGTTCAATCTTTATAAGGAACAATTTTTTTAAGTAGTCAACAAGATAAAACATAAGATAGAGGGTGTTAATATGACTAATATTCTTAATAATGATAAATCAAAGAGTTAAACAACATGTCATCTCCAAAACACTTGATGATCATTAACTTTCCTAAAATGCATGCATGGAAGTATTTCGGCAATAAAGAAGAAGGATGTCAAATGGGCAAGGAAAGCAAGCTTGGCACAAATGAGGAAGTTTGATCGGACACAAGTGGATGGACCACTAGTGAAAGAGTTGATTTGCAATTTTTGTTATGCTATTGATCCACAAAGTTGCAAAAATAACAAATCAATTTAAGAACAAAAGGAATTGCTTGAATATTGTAGCTTCCTAGCACAAGACTTGTTGCAGGAGGTAAGGAAGGATATGATGAAGTAGTAGCAAATTACTTCAAGGGAATTGAGAAGGATCATTATGCTCCTCATTCAAGATACTTGACTGTCAAAGGTAATGGTCAATAGGAAGCATTGACAAAAAATCATCACATTTCAACAAGGTAACAAATATGTGCCAAGAGTTCTTGTTGTAGTAATCCAAGCAATAAAAAAGAATCCAATCAACTACGTAGTTTGGTTTTCACAAAAGTTGCAAAACAAGACCATCACTGTGTAATGCAAAGCAAAAAAGCCAGGGTAACATTCTCGTTGGGCCAACACTTACTATCATTAGTCATTACTTTTTGGAGATATGGGTTGGAAAGAAGGGACAGCCATTAGTAACTAAAAATCAAGCTTGTATAAAGTGAATAAGGCCACGGAGATGGAAAATCTAAGGAAAAAAAAGCATGAAATGAATGCCAAGAAAAATAATATCTAGGAAAGTTTCTCCTCACATGTGCCCAAATGCAATATTGTTTGCTTGGCTTAAAAACAATACTGCTGTTAACTTCAGATGTCACCATTCTCAATTGTTGTAACATGTTTGCTGTCTACATCTTGCCCAAGAACTGTACCATGCCAACAACACCACTGCAATCAACACAATCCTTCTTTGACATTCTTTGTCAATGGTGCAATGCCTTCCCCATTTGATCACAAACCCAGCAACCAGCAAGCTCCTGATTACTGGTCCAATCCTTACTGCTTGACAGAGTCTTGAGTCAAAAGTTCCTCTACAAACAGCTTTAGCGTACAGACCAATTAAAGAGGAACCCAGGTTATCTATGCTACTTTCTTGTGCATAATTCTTTGAGATTGATGATCCTGAGTCTCACACATAGAGCCTTACACTTCAGTTGACAAACACTCTCTTGTGACAAAATGACTTTAAAATGGTAAGGTGGTAATCAAGCTAACGAATAAATTTGTTCATGTGGGTTTTCTTGGATGTAGGTTTTGTGTGATATACACTGAAAGCCAAGTGTTATTGTCTCCCTCCCAGTGATGAATTTTTCCCAATTCAACACTGAAGCAACCGACATCATGAGGTAACTGACTGCAGTGATCATTGAGCTATGTAATTCTCAATGTTGAAAAATATGATCTTGTCAGTCGTATATTGTGCATTTGTGCCATTACTGTTAAGAGTGAAACCCAACTATTTCTTGATAACAAGAGACAGATCTATTTTGAAAGAAAATTTGTGGAACTTTCCAGTTACTTCTACCATTTCTTTTGCAAGAGAGTACTGAGAACTCATGTGTCACTTTTTCAACAGAAAACACACATGGTAAGCCAGCACTTGATTGGTCAACATGCAAACAGTTTGCTCTAGGGTTTGCACTTCATGCATGAATGTTGTGACCTAGTACACCATGAAGATGTGAAGACAGAAAACATACTCTTTGGTATGAAGTGTCGAGAATTCTGGTACATTGCCACAAACTCTCATCTCGAAAGCTTTCACCATACATTATATTCTTGCACTGCAAATGTGTAGGACCATCCACCCTGTGGAAGATTAGAAAGTCTTATTTACAATGACAGGATCTCTGGAGATGCAATGGAAGTGTGCAGTGTACTGGTATGGGCAAGACAAAAAAGACTCAGAGGACAGAACCATACCCAACTGTCGTTGTAGCCAAACATCCAGCGTGCAGTCAACATCTCCATCAGGCTCCTCCTTGATCTTTCTAATGTCCCAAGTTTTTCATTCCTCTGGTTTGACATCTGCAAGATTCACCATCCAACAATCAAACATGAGATATTTGCTGCAATGTACAACTACCTGCGAAATTCATGTTGGGACCTTCAATCGCATTCACAGCTTGGAAAGATTTAGGGAATTCTTAGGCCAGATTTACAAGAAAGACTTCAGTGTATCAATAAAGATCAAAGCCACCTACCTCTTTGGGGAATTGAGCTGTAATGTGTCCAAGTTTCAAATAAGATGCTCATTGCTGTAACTATGATCCTGTCTCAATCCATTCACAGAACTTGGCTTTTGGATCACATGAGTTTGAGGAACCCCTAACAGCTCTGAGCCAAAATCAATGGTTCAATAATTGCTTGGCCTGATCAAGAGAAGAACCGCACATTAGAATTGCTTGATCCCTTGGACATGTTCTATGTTCACTCAAAACAGGATGATCAAAATTCCAAACACCTAAAGTAAAATATATGTAAGCAACCTTGAGGATCTTCATCTCAGAAGTACTAGGTTGTGTTGCATGGAACATTTGATAGGCAAATGGATACATACATACACAAGTCCATAACTTCAGATACCAAGTACATAGTCTGCAAATGTTACAGGAAATCTCCTTAGTACTCCTATTTCTCCAAGGTTATTATTGTAACAGCAAATTTGCTTTTGAATCACCCCAACAAAGCAAAGAAGATTCAGCTTCAATTCAGTACAAACCTCCAAAAGAATTTCAACAAGGACGTTGTAGATAGTAGCTATCTGTGATCTCCCACAGCTGCCGGTCTCATGCGCTTGCAAGACCCTCAATCGCTTATAGTCAGTAACAAGGATTTGCACGATAATGATACTGCTTTAGGGATGGACGGTACTAAGCTAAGATATGAACAACGCATCACGACAATTGCATCACAGTAGTAAGAGTTGGTCTGCATCGGAACCGAAATCTCATCTCGGAGTCAAGCTCGGAAACAGATCCAGAGAATTCTTCTTGACTTTCTTGCTGCCATTGTCACAAGTCATAGCTCGTCGGGACACACAAAGATTTGTCGCACTTGTAGAAGAAGCCTTGTTGCACTGACAGAATTGGTTCCCGAAAAACCTCGCCTTCTGAAAACCCCCAAACCTCGTCTCGTCTTCTCAAAATCCGCAAACCTCGTCTCGTCTCCTCAAAATCCGCAAACCTCGTCTCGTCTCCTCAAAATCCGCAAACCTTGTCTCGGCTTCTCAAAATCCGCAAACCTCGTCTCGTCTCCTCAAAATCCGCGAACATCCTCTCGTCTTTGCAAGATGGATCAGACGGAGGCGCTCTGATCTTCTTCGGCTTCGTCCTGTGTTTGTCTCTTTCTTGGCGTGTTTTCTTGAGAACCGGCCCGCACCCGGGGTGGTGGTCCAAGAGCCCAAAGGTTCCTCGGCGTACGGATGATTTTATGTGTGTGGGAGAAAAAAAGATAGAGAGAGAAGATGGAAACCATGGCCTGATGCGTTTTTGTTGTAGCCGATTTGATGCTCTTGAGATAGATATGTACACAGCGAAGAGATTCTTTGCGTAGTAGTAGGTGCATGATTTGAGAGAGAGTCTGTGGTGAGATCAAATGCGAATTTTGACTATGTGAGTGACGCAGAGACAGCAAGGGTGGGGTGGGATTTGAGGACGCAAGAAGAAGAAGAAGGAAAAAGGTGGAGAGTTTGAAGGAAAAGAAAAGTAGAGAAGACGGAAGAGAGCGCTTGCGGCTATGGCGATGGTATGCTCGACCGTTTCTTTCTTGGTGCTCCCTCCTCACTGCTCCGGTCGACCCTCGTGCAACGTCGCCTGCTCCTCCTCCTGCTGCTCTGTCGCGTCCTCGTACTTCTCTGACTCTGTTATTTTTGTTTTTGTTTTGTTTTGTTTTGTTTCTGGTGTGTGCATCTCTTTTTCTCTAATCCAGCAGCGGTAGTCTGAAAAGAACGAATGGGATTATGAGCGCGGGGTTCCGGTTCTTGCATTTGTTCTGTCTCGAGGAGCATTGCGAAGTAAGAGCTTTTAGAGAGGGATTGTCTTCAGTTCTTCTGTTGGAATCGGGATTGCTGAGAAGACAGTTATTAGGTATCACCGGCAAGATGATTTATGTCATCGTCGCTGCGATGCTGCCCACATTCGACTTGCATGATTTCATGAAGTTAGAATTCAGGAACATCGCACTAGATAGAAACCGCCCTTAACAGAATTACGCCGAATTGCCGTTGCCTGCCTCAGTTGGCGACTCTATTAGTAATGGAGCTTTCAGGAGGAGCCTGTCGCTCTTCTTGGAGTTGTCCTTGTGCGCTGCTCTGCTTGTGTCATCGTCCTCTTTATGTTGTTAGGTTATCTGCTGAAACTGCAAGTGTGCTAGAACACATACTGGCATTTTTTCGAGCATTGCAAGCTACAAAATCCCCCGTCCCATGGGAGGATGAGATGTTGCTTACTAGCAATCTGTCTGTCAGCAAGCAGAAGAGAAGCAATTTCTGGGGGAGCTCTGGTTTTCACTGAAGCTGATTGGAATTTCATTACTCAATTTCCCTTCTCTTCCATTGCCAGAGTTCCAGTCTTCCCCAAATTGAACTTCCTGATTGGAAAGCTGTCATCGCCAAGATACATACATGCATTGAAGAAGCTTCTTGACAGTTTTGGTAGCTCATTTTGATCTATTGGAGGCTGGACTCTAGCGTTAGCGCTACAGATTGTCTTTCAGTTCTAGCAGCTGTCATCTTGGCAAAGCTGTCTCGGAGGTTAAGGATGCATACCCATGCCCTAGTTGATGAATTGATCTGATGCTGGCATTGTGCAGGTCGCATGCATACTGTCCAGCATCAAGAAATATTGTGTCCATATTGACCTCCAGTCATCAGCAAAGACATCACCACCCTCTTACATCAGGTCTACCCATCTTGCTCTATGGGCATCAGAGTTAAGTAGTACAGAGGGAGGAAGATTTATGAAATCATTGCAGTACCAAGTTTTGCCCAGGGCGTATGCAGCACCAGACATAATGCAGCTTCATTTAGGAGTGCTTATTTTTTCAAATGCTTCAAATGCAGATGCACTGGATAAACGAGATCTAAGAACCAAAGCAGGCCTGTGGGACTCCATTAGATCCGGGTGAGCATCATCACACTCACCCAACTATTTCTACATTCTTTGCAGGTCTTGCTTTTCTGTTCTCCCCAGTTTGTCCCCTTTGCATCCATGTTCTTAGTATTTTGGCTTGTACAGTATATACACATTCCTCCTCTTTGTGTATGCCAACTTTCTACAGTCACCAGAGTTATTTCAAATTAAGTGAAAATAAGCCCAGATCAGGAGAAACTTTTAGTCGGGTCATACTGCTCCTGCTGATGCAGTTATCTTTCACAGGCAGCTCATGGAGCGTTTGTTGGACTGAAAGATATCATGCATGCTTGTGCAGCTTGTTGAAGACAAGTCCAACATCAGTGACAGAGCCAGAGAGAAAAGAGGATGAGTTTGATTTGGTGGAGGGTGAGGTTGTATTGGTGGAGAAGGTGCAAACTGATGGCACTGTTGAGAAGATTGTCTTTGCCTCTGGAGCAGAGGTTGATGTGTATGAGCTTGAGCTCCTTTGTGATAAGGTAATCTGACTAGCATCACATTTGCCCGTTGGCCTTCTTTGCTTTTCATGTGGATTTTGGGATCACATTGCAAGAAATTCCAGTTTCAAGACCTTTTTCCATCTTCTGTGTCTTGTGGCATGTCTTCAAGTGTGGAGGGTGGGGCAGGTAGGTTGGCCAAGGAGGCCACCATCAAAAGTTGCAGCAGCTCTGAGAAACAGTTACATGGTGGCATCTTTGCACCTGTATAGGCAACCACCCTCTGCAGGCAATCCATTGTTTTGCAACACTTTTTGTCTTTCTTATGAGAGAAATTGGTTGCCTTTGTGATTCTTTTGCTGTCATCCCTGCTCCTCTGGATGCATCAACACTGTGACAGGTGCTTGCTCTTTGTGTTTGATGGATAACTTGGAATAGATGTGTTCAATGAGGAACAGATGGAGACATCCCTGCACTAGAAAAGCGTGAACTGATAGGCATGGCCCGTGCAACATCCGACCACGCATTCAATGCCACCATCTGGGATGTACTTGTTGATCCTCTATACCAGGTAATTGTGTCAACCTTTTTCACCAGGGTTCAGATTGGAGGTATCCATAGAGAGTGAAAGTCCTTTTGCAATTCATGTAAATATTACGGTATACACCTGTTAGACAAATGAGCCTGAAGTGGTACTCAACTGAACGATAGCATTTGAGAACATGCACCCAACAATGTGCATTTGATCATGCTTTGTGTACCTGCAGATATTAGTCAGCTGAATAGTTCTAACTTGAAATGATTGAAATCATTTGATGCAGGGACAAGGACTAGGAAAGGCATTAGTAGAGCAGATGGTACGTGCATTGCTGAGAAGAGATATTGGCAACATTACCCTCTTTGCAGATGCTCAAGGTCTTATTTCCATTGCTTTCGGCTCAGCAGGATGCCTTCATTTCACTGTGATGAAGCATTGTAAGGGAGTTTATGGGGAATAACTAGGGTTGTGCTGGTTGAAGGTCATATGTATGATATAAGCTTCTGAGGAAGATGACAATGTTTCCTTCACCATTCATCACATTGAGAGAAGGTTGTAAGTTGACACTGCTCTGACTGCAGGGTGGATGGGTGTATTGATGCAGTGGTGGACTTCTACAAAGGATTGGGGTTTGAAGCAGATCCAGAGGGCATCAAGGGCATGTTCTGGTATCCACGATACTAAGGTACTCAATGAACTTGCAGCAAGGAACATCTCTTAGTCATCGATTGCATGCAGGCAATTGTATTCTTTTTGGGCAAGGGCCTGGACTTCAAAATCTGAAACCAAAGCCTCTTCTGTTTGACATTCATTTGCAAATCAGCTGTACCATATCAACCTGGTGACATGCCATTTGAAAACAATAAAGACAGCAATTGGAGGGAAGAACTTTGAGGTTTCACCTTCACTGTTTTCCTTTGTAAATTGCCACCACAACACTCATAGGGTGAGAAACAAATGTAAAACAGCTGATCACAAGTGCCAGTTATCTGAGGCAACAACAATAATAGCATGAAAAGTACTCGACATGGCCTCGAAAGCTAAAACACATGTTATATGCAATATTAGTGATGAGACCCATGTAGTTGAATTTTGAATGGCCAGTCAGTCAGCAATGCTTCAATTCAGCCAATGTCTTCAATAGGACATTACACTACACTTTGACCTTGTGCTATGCTGCTTTCCAAAGAACTTGGTCTTCTTGAATCTCACCTTGATGAAGAATTTCATCACATGAGCAGGGTGCAACTCATAGGCAGGTATTGACTTTGAACATACTAGCTGGTACTGGTATTGAATTTCTTCAAAAGCTTTTTACTTGCTTGGTATTGAATTTTATTTTATTTTGTAATTTCTTCATATTAGCCTGCTGCTACTGGTATTGAATCTTCTTTTTAATTTTCATTTAAACCTGAAAAGGTATTGGATTTTATCCTATACTAGATTTAAATTCCATATGACCCTGGTACTGGTATTGGGGTCCAAAGCTTATTTTTGCTAGTATGATGCAAGTATATACTTGGGATTGAAATTGGTACAGTCCTAGTATGAAGCTGCTACTACCTCAGGTTGTTAGGGGGCAGGAATATTGGTATAAGGCCAGTATCTACCCTTGTTATGCTTGTTTTGGTTTCACTGAAACTGACAGAGCATTTGTTTATGTGTTGCATTACATGTTTTTGTGGAGTTTCTCTCGCTAAAACGGCAGCAGGTATCAAATGCAAGCAGTACAAATGCTGCATTTCTTTTCTCATGCCTGCCTAGATGCCCAATTACAAAAATGTCTGGTGAAGCCCAGATAGATATTGTTGCGGCCTAGACACATTTGGGTTCCATGAAGTATTATGCACATTTTTGGTGTGTAATCAACACTAAGAAGCATAACATAACATGCTTGTTATGCTTCTTAGTATCCTCTCAGTAAATAGATTCAAGTCATACCAGTCTGGACTCTGGTCGATTCTTTTGATACCAAGGTTCCAATTTTGTGTTCTCATCACATTCCCGAAAGGTTCTCATGTTTGTTCTTTTAAAAGTTTTAATGGGTTTTCAAA
>Ga0116228_10004714_pt1 | contig 12114 bp, 8 predicted proteins | sample S1TSphfallax_2_FD_89694 | JGI IMG/M metagenome (GOLD analysis project Ga0116228, IMG submission 89694) | Host-associated microbial communities from peat moss isolated from Minnesota, USA - S1T2_Fc - Sphagnum fallax MG | ecosystem: Host-associated > Plants > Peat moss > Unclassified | place: USA...
CACCGTTCACTATTACAGGCACTCCATGGTTTCCAGCTGCTGTGGAAGCTGTATGACTGACAACAAAACATAATCAGATATCAGCTTGTTGCAGGGAGTCAACATGTGAGAAAAGAGATGGTGATAGATTTTTTCCAGCCTTTGGCACACGTTTTGTATCCTGAGGAACAGCTGGTAGAAGGGGCCAGGCATACCTTCCATGGCCATCTCCATCCAAGGGGGAGGCAAAATAGAGGGTGGCATTGAATACGCCATCTTTTGATGCAGCTGCTGCAAAGTGTTGGGCTCCAATGATCTTCCCATTGCAGGAGCCAAGAGGAAACTCTGGAGCAACCTCACATTTGCCATGATATGATGTGAGAGGTCCATATGGTTTTTGTCCCGTAGTAGAGAAACTCGGATGTGTCGGGTCGATTCCAGTGTCCACTAAGCCTATCACAATATTCTCACCTGCTCCAAGATATCCCCCTTCCTGAGCCCAAATCCCTTGTGGTAGTTGAAGATAATAGGGTGTGTGAACTGTGGCCTTTTGCACTCTGTAGCTCTTCTGGACTTGTACCACCCCAGGATCCTTGGCAAGGAGATCTGCCTTGAGGTTTCCATCACAATTATCATGCCACAGAAACCCCCCACAAAATGTTAAGTGTGGTTTGCTTTGCCTAGTAGAAGAAAGAACAAGGATCTTATACATTGCTCCTCATCGACCCATCCATGCCTGCAGTTTGTTGATACAATATTGCTCCTCATCAACCCATGCCAGTTTGTTTTTGACTGCATACATTGTAACCTTCTTGTCATCGCAAGAAGGCCTGAAAAAAGCAAGAAAGAAGACTCAAGAGGAGCCCCCAAAAAAAGAGTGTAACAAACAAACCCCAAACTGACTTACTTCTTCAGCAGTGAGCTCCACAGCAAAACCATTGACAATGTGATGATAGCTGTAAAGCTTGGTGTAGCTGGGCCTACTGCTGCTGTTGCTGCTAGACTTCTTGAAGAAGTTGTCGAGAAGCTCATCCTGCTTCCTTGTTAGGTAAGTCGTATACTTATGAACCAAATCCGTGGCATTAACAGCCCTGCAGCAGCCACAAGCAAACCCGGCCCAACTCTGCTGAGCTTCTCAAGACACAAGACTTCTTCTTCTTTCTACCACAACACACAAATGCCAGTAGTACTGAAACCCCCTGAGCAGCTCGGCTGCAGTCTTTACAACAAGTAGATGAAGAAGGACATCGAAGAGGAGTCAGCCGATTTCCCCATGAGGCTCTTTCTTCTCAAGCTTTACTAAATTTAAGCCAATGACCATATTCACCAAAAATCTGGAAATACCCAGTGCTGGATCCTCATTTCTCCAGCTCCCGGAGAGCTCAAATTCAGCAAAACATACATATACCCACAAAGAGATTCAAGCAGTTTCTTTTCCCAGCAGGTGCATGGAGCCGATCAAAAATACCCATTGCCGGATCCTCATTCCTTGAGCTCCCAGGGAGCTCAAATTCAGCAAAACACACACATACCCACAAAGAGATTCTTTCAAACAGCTTCTTCATCTCGCAGTAGATGGAGCCGATCAACATGCCTACTGCAATTTTGTCACTGACGTCTGCTGCAATGCCTGCAGCATCCATACATACCTATGATGGCGAGATTTCCTCCATCTCCGTGTCATGAACAATTCAGCTGTCCCAGTGAGTCCTGGCAGTCCGCCTTTGTAAACAACCGCAGGCTCACCAACCACAAGCACCATGTAAACCTCTCGTCTCTGATTCTCATGATCAACTTCTTTCCCGCCCGCGACTCCTCCAGACGTCTTCTTCTTCTCCACTTTCTCCTCCGCACCTCCTGCAGCAGCAGCAGCTCCAGCTCCAGCTTGCACTGTCCATGCGAGCACCACCACTGTACCCAAAACCAAAAACACAAACCACCACCGCGCGAGCTGCAGCATTTCTTCTTCAACAACAGAAGACAATGCTGGTGCGAAGTAGAAGAACAAGAAGAAGAAGAGAGCGCGAGAGATGGAGATGAAGATCAAGAGAAGAGAGAAGCGCAGATGCGAAAGTCGAGCACGCGAGGAGCGGCGGCGCGGCAGCGATGGCGAGAGCACTGCATTTTCACGGGCGCTGGCCGCTACATACCCGCCAAATCAAGGGGCACGTAGGCTCCACAATTTTATTACTCCTGCCCGGATGTTTCTGCCCGAAAGAGGGCGTGCTGAATCTCTCTTTTACTTTCTTTTCTCCTTCTTTTTTGGCTTTCTTTTTTTTTCCTGAGATCTGCCAATTTTCTTTTACTGTTGGGACTCTTTCTTTTCCTTCTTCTTTGGCTTTCTTTGTTCTTTTCAGGTTGGAGATCAAAGTCTTAAGCACTCAATTTTCTTTTATTGTAGGGACTCTTCTTTCTTTTTGAATGATTTTTTATCTAACTAGATTTTGATCTAACTAAAATTTTGAAATATTTCATGCACCGATAACCACCTAATACCCATGTACAATATGGGGCTTGCAAAGGTAATTTCACCACCCATACATACCTCCAGTTTTCTTTTCTTTTTTTGGGCTTCATCATCTCCGTAAATTAAATATGAAGTGAAACCACGAGTGTGGTGTGCTGTTCTTGGGTCATTTTATTAACCCCCAAAAATTCTTGAAGGAAATGTGAGAATCTTTTAGAATATTCGGAAGCCTTCTAGTTTTCGAAATGGAATCAATTTTCAAAATTAAAAATAATAATAAAATGATTCGACACCGAAATGTTGAACTTACCATGATACATACAATGGCAGGATATGAATATTGCGATGATGTGAAACATGTTGTTGAGCAGCAAATCTTTACACAAGTTCTTAACAAGTGCAAATTGTTTTTTGAAACTTTTTTTTTTTTGGGTCATCATTCCATAGCAAGCTCAAACATCTCAAAAACTTCTTGATCAAAATACAAATATTTGTGTGTGTGTATGTGTGTGTGTGTGTGTAAAAGTTCGGTGTATGTCAGAGGCAGCTCCTGATTCCTGATAGAATTGAAGTTGTTATTTTGTCAGCATGTCTGAGTTGGATGAGGTTTTCTCTCTTAGCTGTATGTGGATTTTTCTTTGTTGTTGTTGACATGCAAATTCTCAATGTATCCAACTAGCCAAATGGGTGGTTGGATCCGTCCCTTCTTGGAAAGAAGTGCTTCTTCTTTGCAGGCACTTCTTTGCAGGAAGAAGTACTAACAGCTTGTGTGAGCAAAAACCCCCACAAAAAAAAAAACAAAACAAAACAAAACATATATATTAATGACAAGGGAAGCTCCACCAGCAAGCAAAGAAAGCTCTAGTAGAATGATGATTTTATTTTATTTTATTTTATTTTTATTTTTTTTTAAATGTATCCTCTACCCTACCTGATAATTAAGGCAAATATTTTAATGATGGGATTTCCATCAATTTCCTTTGGTTTTTTCAGGTGTTGAGTTTGTGTTCACATCTGCAATTTTTTTTTCTTTCTTTCACCGCTTTGAAGTTTGTTGTTGTTGTTGTCGTCAAATAGAACACATTTTAAAGTCACATACATGCAAGAGTGGGAACATCATACAATAATAATTTCATAGAGATTAAGCGATTCTGATGAATATTCTAGACGCCATTGTTTGGTGAGATTCAGGATAGAAAAAAAGAAAGAAAGAAGAAGACATGATTGTTTGGTTTTGTGTTCTATGAGTGTGAATGATGCGGAGGAGGTTGTAGTTTTGTGGTGTCCTTTCCAATGGTTCAACTAATGTGTTCATTCATGCTATGCTTTGAATGCGGCTGGTTTTATTATGGTCACCCACCATTTGTTGTAACAATTTTGACTTCAATTTCTTGTTGCCAACATGAATGATGATGATCTCCCCAACCGCCCCCTCTTCCCACCCCATAACCCTATTAAAAAAAAACATAAAAAACATCCACAAACTAGATCACCTAAACAAAAAGAAAAACACCCCCTAAGAGAAACATCCATCCATCCATCCACCCACCCACTCACTCAGCTACCTACCCACATAACCCACTTGCAACAAAGAGATTCCCTTTTGGGTTTTGTTCTCTATTGTGGAGGAGGATCAAGGTAAAGACATCCATGTCAAAGAGCTTGCCATGCACCATACCCTGCAGAGCTTCTTGGGATTTGAGACCCCCCCCAACACCAAAATGACAGCTCTCAATGAGTGGTCCTTACTTTGAGCTTAACTCTAGTTAATTGCAACCCATCTGCATAGGTCTAAGTAAGAAGCTCTGACATTGTACTTTCATATCCTAACCTGACTTGTTATGGCAAACCGCCAAAAGGCAACCTGGGGGACAAGGGTGGTTGCATGTCAGTTCTATAGTGTGTTTGAGAGTTCCTCTTGAACACACCTTAGGAAGTGCATTTTCTTGTGAAGAACAATTTAATAATCAACCCAGTCCACAATCTGTTTTTTACTAGCACTGGGGAAATCTTGTTTTAATGTGTGACCCACACCTAGACTTGTTAGGGTATCAATCTTTCATTAGCTCTAACATCACTTGAATGTAGGGTTTCTTTTTAAATTGCCACTAACAACCTACCAAGGTTCTAATCTACCAACAAAATAAAAAGGACACCACCTATCTATACCTAGCACTAGACTAAATCAACAAAAAGTTTAGGTTAGAATTATTTATCATCATTTGATATGTTATTACATGTAGATTTATACGTTAGATTAGCATTTCAAGGATGCTAGCATTGGTTAAACATTTGCGACAATGGCATTCCTTTACATCTTGCTACAATCAATTGTGTCTCCTTTGTGTGTTTCTCTTTCTTTGCAACAATTATGTTCATCTCCATCTTGATCTAATCATTTGCAACTTTTTGTGTGTGCATTTTTTCATTTATTGCAACAATGTTTTTTTATGTCTTGATCTAATCCTTTGCAATTTTGTGTGTGTATTTTCTTATTTTTATGACAACAACATTATTTTGTGTTTTGATCTAATCCTTTGCAACTCATGTTTGTGTGTGTGTGTGTGTGTGTTTTTTTATGATAATGATGTTTTTATGTATTTAACTTTAATCAGTTGCAACTCCTTTGTGTGCATTCTTTCTTTTTGCATCAATGGTGTTCTCTCTAACTTGTTATGATCATTTACAATCATGTGCATCAAAAAAAAATTCTATCACAATAGTAGGTTCCTCTCTATCTTGCTAAGATCATCTCTATTCATGTGTGTTCATTCTTTTTTATGGTAATAACCTTTTCTTCATCTTACTCCATAATTACAAAAGTTATTTTATGTTTGATTGATTTTTTTTGTAACACCAGCATTCTTGTCATCTTATTTTGATCTTTTAAATTGTCCTTGTCTTCATCTTATTTACAATAGTTCAACGTTCTTCTTCAATTTGCTATATGATTAGAAACTCATCCTATTGCAACTTGTTTTGCAACATCATGTTATCTTGCATTCTACACATTTTTCATTTGACACTTTGAGTTTTCTTCCTTTGTGCAAAGTTTTTTCATTTCCTCCATCACAATTTTAATTTTTGTTTGTTTGTTGTTTGATTTCTTGTTTTTAGAGATCTTCTATGAATGGCAATTTTAAAAAATGTTATAATTACAAATGTCATTATGTTTCTCATTTTGCTATTGTAAGTTATGTTTTATCCACTTGATTTAGTACCTTTGTTTGTTTTTTTTCAACCAGATTCAATTCCTACATCCAACCTACAACAAATGGTCTATGGTTCCATTTGTTTCCACTGTCATGAACTTGGGGTCTTTTGCATTGATTTTGGTCATTGGGTTACACCAAAGTCATCAACATGGCAATCATTATGAAAATTTTCACCTTGTCTAAAGTCATGTAAGTATAAAATCATTATCATGATTCATTATTAATTTACTTAATTTATTATTAATTGAAACAATTTATTATAATAAATATGTTTCTTTTTATGTTGTTATTTTAATACCTTAAGCTATTTTACCTTGAATTATTTTAAGCTATTTTGTTTTAGGTTATTTTTGCTTATTTTAAATTATTTCACCCTAGGTTTTTTTTGCTATTATAGGTTATTTTATCCTAGGTCATTTTAAATTATTTTTAGTTATTATAAACTAATCCACTTCATATTATTCTAGATTATTCCATCCTATGTTATTTTAGGTTATTTACTTTAAACTCTTATTGGTTATTCTAGTTTATTTTGCCCTAAGTTATTATAGGTTATAATAGTTTAGGTTATTATCAGCTATTATAAATCATGCCACCTTAATTATTATAGGTTAATTCACCCTAAGTTATTTTGAATTATTTTACCCTAGGCTACGTTAGGTTATTTTAAGTTATTTCACCTTACATTATTATGAGTTATTTTATCCTATGTTATTTCTAGCTATTCTAAGTCATTCCACCTTAGGTTATTGTTAATGTGAAATTATACACAATATACTCAATGTACCTTATGATATTTTTGGTTATTATAACTTATTTTATTTTAAATTATTCTCAATTATTCTAGGTTATTTTGCCATACAATATTCTAAATTATTCTACCATGGGCTATTATAAGTTATATTTTATGTTATTTTATCATATGTTATTATATGTTATACATACCTTAAAGTATTATAACTTATTATAACTTATAATAAAGTATTATAACTTAGGTTATACCCTGAAATAGGCTAGGGTTATAGCCTAAAGGTGCATCATCTAAAATAACCTAAGGGATAATACTCTAAAATAGTTTATGACCACATATCCAAAATAACTTAGAATGGAATAGCCTAAGATAGCCAAAAATTACTTAGGGTGGAATAGCTTGGAATAACTAAAAATGCCATAAAATGACCTAGGGTGGAATAGCTTGGAATAACTAAAAATGCCATAAAATAACCTAGGGTTGAATAAGTTTAAATAGCCATGAATAAATTAAGATAAATTAACTTGTAATAACTACAATAAACTAAAATAGAAGAACTTAAAATAGTTTTAAATAATCTACAATTGCTTAAGGTGGAATAAACTATAATGGTTAAGAATGGCCTAAAGTAAAATAGCCAAAGGTGGGACAATTGAAAATAAAATATAGTAAATTAACCTAAAACAAATTTAAACTAACATAAAATCTTAATGTATGGTAGCTTAAAAATAGCTTATGACAACTCACATTAATCTAATAATAGCCTAAAATAGTTTACATTAACCTAAAAATAACCTAAGATTAAGTTAAAACCTAGCTTATGATAATCTACACATAAATTTGTGTAGCCTATTAATATCCTAAGCTACATAAGTATGTGAGGTAAGGTAACAAAATAACATAAGTAGGGAAAATACCTAGGTGATTAAGGGGAAAATGTGTTTATTAATATGTGGTGACAAAATATTTCACTATTTAAATATAAATAGTTCAATGGTTAAAAACTTGTTCCTGAAGCTTATAGGTGGGGAAAGGGTTTAAATTGTCACACTTGCACCTTGAGTTGATGGATAGGTGACCTAAGTTTTTAGTTGAAATTAAATGGCCTAAGTTTTTAACCTAATATAGGTTCTTAAATGCCTAACCTTGTTATGAACTAAGAAAAAAACCTATTGAATTAATTGTTGATGAATTCAATTATTCATAGCCACTAATCTACATTCCCTCGAGGTTAGCCATTTTCACCATGGTAAATTTATCCAAAGTTCATTTAAAATATAGTAAAACATGAAGTTAACTTGGTCACATATCCTTATACTGAATGTTGTTGCACAAAAAGGCCATTTGTATCAAAGACACAAAGTAAGAGCAGAAAAAGCAAATGGCATGAGCTAGTTTTTGTATCAAATGTAGTTACATGACATGAATTCTTAAGAAAAAATTAACATTCTAAACTAGATATTTACATGGGGCACAAAAGAAACATGATAAAAAATGAAGTGTTTTAGCATGTCTGCATATTTATTCTTAACCTTTACAAGTATATACCTCTAGGTGTAGTTTTGCTAACATGTACCAAAGTTAGCAAAACTACACCTTTTTAACCACTACTTAATTTGTGTATCTAGCATTGAAGGGGGAAAAAACTACAAGATTAAATAGTTTTTATACAATGTTATTTTCAATATTTTGGTATACATATTTTTAAAAATTGAAATTAATATAATGAATAAAAAATACCCAAAAACATTTTTAAAACAATTGTAACCAATGTTTTTAAACAATAAAGACATTCAAAGCATGACTTTAAAATATTTGAAAATGATATTTTTTGAAAAACATTTAATAAAAAACCTTAATTTTATAATATTTTAAAAATTTTGAAGATTTTTTAAAAGATATATTGAAAATATTTCAAGAGTGTTCTTGATAAATAAAAACAATTGAAATGGTCTAAAGGAGTAAGTGTGGCTCATTATAACATGGTTCAACCCCTTTCATTTTGTTTGTTATTTTTTTTAGATCAAGTATAAAACTAGATTGTGAATTATCAAACAAGTTTTGAAATCAAGTGTCTACGTAAGTATGCATATCTACCCCTGATTTCAATAGGCATATACCTCCATAGTTTATTTGCAATTCTTTTTACATCAAGTCTAACTAATCCATGAGTTTTCAAGCAAGTTATAAAATCAATTATCTAAGCAAATACACATCTATGCCTTTGGTTTTACATGTACACATCTTTGCATTTTATTTGCAATTTTAATTTCATCAAGTTTAGTTAATTCATGAATTTTCAAACAAGTTCTTCATCTTCTTGGTCTTTAATAACTATAATGACCTTAAGTGAACTCTATTATTCCCCTTTGATATATCATGCCCATGATTCAAGACAATACAAATATATCTTCAACCATACTTTCATATGTGCAATTGATTTTGACATCTTTCATATTGAAATAGTCAATATATTGGTTTTGAAGTTTTTATTGTGCTTATGCATCATGTTATTTGATTTCTAAATTTGTCATCTAGATTTTGTCAATTGAAATCACTAGTATTTTGTTGGCCTTTTTTATCACTTCCACCATGGCATTGTTTGTGATAAATGACTTCTGTTTAACACTTGTGTTGCCAAATGCTATTCAACCAAGAACTAGAAAAGGGTGCAATCACAATCAAATGAACCAAAAAGCACGTTGGGTGACCGCCAAAACTCTTTAAAAAATATTTTTTTGTTAGATATATTTTTGTGGTGCCACTTTAATGTCATGTCAATCATGGAATGTAATGCTAAATGATTAATATGAATGTTGAAGAATTCAAAATAAAAATTTGAAAAAATTTATTTTGGGTTTTGGTTTTAATAAAGGACCTTTGAACTTGAACAATGATTGCATCAAAAGTAGTCAATTTTGTAAATAACTAAATTGAAAACTATTTCTATAAAAAAAAATTGATGAGAAAAAAATTGAAATGATGTTAATTGATTATCCACACTCAAAAAACATTCACAATTTGAAAGTTGTGAAATTTTAAATAATTAAAAATTAAAAATCTATTGAATATAATTTTTAAATTTCAAGAGTCTTTTACCACATGTTAATGGGGTGTAATGTACATGACATATGAAACAAAGTTGTAGTTTATGAAACAATAAAATAAAGAATTAAATAATTAACATATTTTCATACAATTAAAAATTTAAATTTAAATTTAAAATGAAACACAAAATTTGGTAGAATCTATGCAATTTTCCAAAAAAATTAATATTCGTGAAAAGTTAATACAAAAAATGTGATGTATTGAAAACATTATATGTATTTTTAGTAGCATATTGCAAAAGATTTCATCCCAAAAGTCCTTTCTATGAGAAAATGAAAATGACCACAAAAAATATTGTAGTCCTTGAGTCCTTTGTCACCTTTGGCTCATTTGATGTGATTGCACCAAAAAGGTTTGATCATTCTACCTATTGCATTAAAATCATGTTGTCTTGTGCAATCTCCTCTTGAATTATTTCATGTAAATAATCTTCAAATGTTCCCAATTAAATTAAATTTTCTTATGTATCAAGTGTTGGAGGAATGTGTACCACCTCTATGTTTGGAACTTGTTTTGCATGAACTAATGGTGTAAAAGATTCTAGTTGCATGGTCCCCCTTGGTACTAAGAATCACAAAGGTGAAATTGGTGGTGGTACATTGATTTATGCCTTGATTTTTAATCACAACACACGAGAACTAAAGACTGTCGTTTGGAAATATAAGAACACGAACATGAAAGGATGTATCATGGGCCACTTCCCCATGAATGAATCTATGAGTTCATACATCACCTTGTTATAATGTTGAAGGATGTTCAAAGTTAACTTATTTGTTGAAGTTAAATCTCAATATTTTCTATTGCTTCTAATTTTTAACATGGAATTGAATATGTACTTCAAGTTTCCATAGACTACACCCCAATTACCTTTACATGCTACCCAATTTCTTGCTAGTGTTGAATGCCCACTTACATTAATTACATCTGTAATTTTTCACCATTTGGAAACATTAGTCTCCATTTGGTCTCTTGGATCGACAACACTTAACCTAATTATATATCCTTCATTTTTTGCAACAATTAACACGACTACCTTTTGGTACTCCCAACTTGGTTATTGTGGCTTCTTTGTGTTGGTTTCACAAGTGGACTTCAAAACAAGATCACTAACAATAGTCTATGTGCACCTCTCCTTCCAACTTGTAATCCAACATGTCTCTACGCAATTGAATCTTTGCATCTTCTAGAAAATGGAGTTTAACATCAAATTGATTATCATTAATTTTTTTCATTGTGTATTTTGGGTGTTAGGAAATGAATGTGTACTTGAAAATTATGGTTGCAACAATCTTACAGAGGTCACTTCCATTTTATTCCAAACAATGTGCAAAAAAAAAAGGTGCAACTTATTGAAAACAAATATAATTTTCAATTTACTTAAATGTAAATAGGTCATCTACAATTCATTATGAGAATATACTTAAAATATATTTATTATGTTTTAGAATATACCTACTATATATTCATAATATGCCATTACTTCATAACAATCTACAAAATACCATTTTTATTTCAAGTGCTTTCTAAAATATACAAATAGTGACATCCTTAGGGCAACAATTTCAAATTCAATAATGTTGTTGTTAGTGATTTGGAAATCATCTACACTTAAAGTTGTTGTTGTCAAGGTTGGAAATAATCAAACTATAGGCGAATTGTAAATCCCTAATGCTTATAGAAGTTACAAATCCTTGTTGCAATGAAGTTGTTCATGGGCTCCCTCATTGTAAATGTTGGTTTTCACCAAAGTTTCAATTGTTCACAAATGCCCATGTTCTGAATGCTTGTTAAAGGCACCATGGGTGCAACAAATTGTCTTTGAAATTGTACTCATAGAAATGCGAAAATATTGATTGTGCAAAGGCATTGAATGTGTAACAAACCAACCTTAAAATTATAATTGTAGACATGAAATGTTGGATGGTTATTAATAGGTTGTTCGATTAACTAACCAATTCTCACTATGATAATTAGTTAGTTGTATCATAAACAATGATAATCAGTTTGAAACCAACCACCTAGTTATCATTCAAATGAAAATTGAATTGAAAAAACCCAATTTTCACTTTTACATTTTCAAATCTTGAGACTCAAATGTGGTTTTTAAGGGTCTACATAATAGGTCTATAGATCTATAATCTAGTAAGGTTTAAATTTTTTTTAAAAAATAAAGCTTTGGATTAAGGATCCAAAGGTGATGACTAGGATTGGGATTAGCATCGTAGTGCCCAACAACTTCCAATGTTTATGTGAGTTTTAGATAACCATTGCCTCTTTCAATGATTTTTTTTTTCATAATTTCCCCTTTATCTCTTGCACTTTGTGTTTGGGAGCTTTCTTGTCTTGTTACTTTTGCTAAGAGTTTTTTTATTAGAGTTGTGTTCCTTTTCTTTGGTGGTTCCTTTGTTGGAAAAAGAATTTTTTTTGTTTTGTTTTTTGTTGAAGCTTAAATGCCTATTCTTGTTCACTATTACATATTGGGGCTATTTTGCGATCCAAATATCATCGCAAACAACAAAGAAAGATGTTTCTGAAATCTCGCTGTTGCGAACCATAATTCCTCGCAAATTCTTAAGCTTTTGCGATACCATAAC
>Ga0116228_10004715_pt1 | contig 12111 bp, 10 predicted proteins | sample S1TSphfallax_2_FD_89694 | JGI IMG/M metagenome (GOLD analysis project Ga0116228, IMG submission 89694) | Host-associated microbial communities from peat moss isolated from Minnesota, USA - S1T2_Fc - Sphagnum fallax MG | ecosystem: Host-associated > Plants > Peat moss > Unclassified | place...
CCGCACCAAAGCGATCATCCAATTCGCGTAATGCGCATGGGTGGTCCAGATTTTCGAGCCGTTCAGCACGTAGTCATCGCCATCCTCCACCGCCCGCAAGCGCAGCGAAGCGAGGTCGGAGCCAGAGCCAGGCTCGGAGAATCCCTGGCACCAGTAATCCTCACCGGACAAGATCCGCGGCAGCCAGAATTCCTTTTGCGCCAGCGTGCCGAAATGGATCACCACTGGCCCCACCATGGAAAGCCCGATCGGCGAAATGAACGGCGCACTCACCCGCGCCGCTTCACTCTGAAAAATATATTTCTGTGCAAGCGTCCAACCGGTCCCGCCATATTCCGCCGGCCAGGACGGCGCCACCCAGCCCTTCTTCGCAAGCACGGCGTGCCACGCGCGCGAAATCTCGTATTCGGAGAACACCGTGGTCGTCAGCCGTTGCGCGCGGCGCAAATCCTCCGGCAGATTCGTGTCCAGAAATGTCCGCACCTCGTCACGGAAGTTTTGCTCGGCCTCGGTCAACGTCAAATCCATTCCACCCTCCTCAGGCGTCTTGCAGCACGCGCGATGGCGCCGGCGCCGACAACAGACTCTTGCCCAAAATCCCGCTGGCCAGCCCCAATTTGGCGTAGCGCCGCAAATGGAATTCGGTGCCGCCGAACAGAATCTCGAACACCGTCAGCCGCTTGAAATACGCGCCGATGTTCAGCTCTTCCGTCACCCCCATGCCGCCATGGATCTGCACCGCCTGCTGGCCGATGAACCGCGCCGCCCGCCCGAGTTTCGCTTTCGCCGTGGAGGCCGCGCGCGCCCGCTCCGCCGGCGGCGCATCGGCTTTCAGCACGCCTAGCAGCACGGCGGATTTCGCCTCTTCCCGCAGCACCGCCATTTCCGCCATGCGGTGCTGCAATGCCTGAAAATTGCCGATCGGCCGGCCGAACTGCACGCGCGTCTTGGCGTAGTCCACCGTCGCATCCACCAGCACGCACAGCGCCCCCAGGGCATCCGCGCACAGCGCCACGGTCGCATTGTCCAGTACCGCCTCGATCGCCGCCAGCGCATCGCCGCCCAACCGCGCTGCTTTATCCACCGTCACGCCGGACAGGGTGATATCCGCGAAATCCCGGCCATCCACCGACGCGTATCCCAACACATCAACACCCGCCGCATCCGCGGGCACCAGAAACAGCCCGATGCCGTCACGGTCCGCCACGGCACCGCTCACTTGCGCGCTCACCACGAACATGCCCGCCAGGCCGCCGCCCAGCACCGCGATCTTGCGGCCTTCCAGCAGCCAACCATCACCAGCCTTGCGCGCCGTGGTGCTAACATGCGCCGGCGCGCCCCGCGCCCCGGCCTCGCCATGCGCGAAAGCCAGCTTGGCGCTGCCTTCGCAAATCTCCGCCAGCACCGCGCGTTGCGTCTCATCCCCCAACCGGCTTATCAAGCCGCCCGCCAGCAGCACCGTCGCCACATAAGGCTCCGTCACCAGCGCCGCGCCGAACGTCTCCATCAGCAACGCGGTTTCCACCGGCCCGCCACCCAGCCCGCCATCCGCTTCTGAAAACGGCAGCGCCAGCCAGCCAAGTTCCGCGAATTTTGCCCAGGCGCCGGCCGGTTTCTTGCCCACATACTCGCCCGCCAGGAACCGCGCCGCACTCTCGCGCAGCAAAATCTGCTCTTCGGAATAACTCAGGTCCAAAATGTCCGCTCCCTTACAACCGCGCCGCCCAGCGTATGCCCCGCCGCAGCAACTCATAGAATGTGGGTGAGTTCCACGAGCATCTTTCCATATACGGATATTCCGGCACCAACTGCCGCAGATCATACTTGCCGCGGCAATGCCCAAGGGTGAGATACATTACCTCGCCACCCGAATGTTCGCGATGGTACAGCACGGCGTGCTCCGCCTTGTCCCAATCCTCCCGCACGAATCCGGTCGCCTTGCCTTCAAACTCCGTGGTCATCAGCACATGGTTGCCCTCGGCATAATCCGCCAGGTACAACTCATCTTCCACCCAGAAATCATCCACGCCGCGCGTCATCACATGCTCGTGGTCTTTCACCTTCACCTCGAACCGGCAGATCGGCGGATGCGCCATGAACTGGCTGCCCAATATCTCCATATATTCCGGCGCGGTCTTCGGCGTGTCCACCAGCCCGTTTTCCAGAAATTGCAGCACGGAATTGGTGCCATGCAAAGCCAGCCAGCGCCGGCCGGCGCCCAGAAATGTCTTGATCGCGTTGATCTCATCGCCCTGCGGCTGCACGTCACAGGTATAGGTCACCAGCACATCCGCTTCCGCGATCGCGGCACTATCCGCGTAATCCGGCCCCACCTTCACCCGGATGCGCTCATGCTCGCTCAGCAGCTTCAAAAGCTCCAGCCGGGCAAAATCAATATCATGGTATTTGCCACCCGCGACCAGATACACTGCTATCGGCTCGGCCATGCATTATCCCTCCGGTTTTTTCACATATTATATCGTTTGGGCCGATCTGTATACATAGACAGCAAGGGCTACCAGTTGGTATGGTACTCCAAAAATTGGAGGATCCCATGCTCGCATCTCTCAAAAACAAGGTTGCCCTCATCACCGGCGCCGGCAGCGGCATCGGCCGCGCCACGGCGGAAGCCTTCGGCAACGCAGGCGCAAAGGTCGTGGTGGCGGATGTGAACGTGGAAGGCGGGCATGAAACCGTTGCCACCATCAACGCCGCCGGCGGGGACGCCATTTTCATCAGAACGGATGTCACCAAAGCCGCGGATGTCGCCGCTTTGGTGGCCGGCGCAGTGGACAAATACGGCCGGCTGGACATCGCCTTCAACAATGCCGGCATTGAGGGCGAAACCACCCGCATCGACCAATGCGAGGAAGCCACGTTCGACCGTATCATCAACGTCAATCTGAAAGGTGTCTGGCTCTGCCTGCGGGAAGAGCTACGGCAGTTCCTGAAACAAGGCGGCGGCGGCGCCATCGTCAACATGTCGTCCACCGCCGGCATCATGGGCTTTCAGAGCATCAACAGCTATGTCGCGGCCAAGCACGGCGTCGTCGGCCTTACCCGCGCCGCGGCGCTGGAATACGCCAAGGACAATATCCGCGTGAACGCGATGTGCCCCGGCGGCGTGCTGACCCCGTTGGTCCAGGCCTTCATCGATGCCGATCCCTCCCGCGGTGAGGGCGCCTTCAAGGACCTGCACCCGATGGGCCGCATGGGCAAGGTCGAGGAAATCGCCGCCGCCGTGCTGTTTCTATCCTCGGATGAAGCCGGCTTCCTCACCGGCGTCCCGCTGCCGGTGGATGGCGGCGCGAATGCGCGCTGACCCAGATGACGGACCGTGACGAAATCCATGAAATCCTCTGCCGCTATTGCCGCGCGATAGACCGGCTGGACGAAGCCCTGCTGAACGGCTGCTTCCATCCGGACGCCACGCACGACCACGGCTACCAAGGCCCGTCTTCGGAATTCCGCAAATTCGCGCTGGCGATTCTGCGACCCCTAATCGCCACCCACCACCAGCTCGGCAATATCTCCATCGACATCGCCGGCGACACCGCCTTCACCGAATGCTATTTCACCGCTTATCACCGCCTGGCACCAGGGGTTGAGTCCATCTTCGGCACGCTGCCTGACGGCGGAGACGTCGTCATCGCCGGCCGCTATATTGACCGTTTTGAAAAACGCGGGGGCGAATGGCGCATCGCCCACCGCATCGGCGTGCATGACTGGCGGCAGGATTCCGCCCCATGCGATGCCGGTTTCTTCAATACCCCGGAAGGCCGCGGCACCCGCGACAAATCAGACCCGGTCTACACAATCCGCGATCTTTAAAAAAACGGCACGCCCGCCAACAACCCGCCATCCACCAGCAATTCGGTTCCCGTAACGTACCCGGAATCTTCACTGGCGAGATAAACCGCCGCCCCGGCGATATCATCCCCCGTCCCCATTCGCCCCACCGGCGCCATGCCCGCCATGAAGGATGAAAACGCCGCCGGGTCCTCCATGGATCCCACCACCGGCGCATGGATCGGCGTGTCGATCACGCCGGGATGGATGGAATTGCAACGAATATTCAAACCCGCCCGCGCGCAATGCACCGCGACGGATTTAGACAGCAGCCGCACCGCACCTTTGGAAGCCGTATAGGCCGCATCCGTCGCCAGGCCGATAAACCCGCCAATCGACGACACATTCGCGATCGACCCGCCGGAACCACCCGGATTTTCCTTCATCAACGCGATGCTGCTCCGGCAGCCCAGCATCACCCCGGTCAGATTCACATCCAGCACCCGCCGCCAAACGGCAAGCTCCGTCTCCTCGATCGATTTGTAAGATAATATCCCGGCATTATTCAGGGTAAAATCCAACCGCCCAAAATCCCGCGCGATCAGCGCCATCACGTCAACCCACGCCGCCTCGTCCGCCACGTCATGCGGCACGAAGACCGCGCCGGTCTCCGCCGCCAATGCGGTGCCCAAAGCCTCTTGCACGTCGCCAAAAACCACGCGCGCGCCTTCGGCCACAAAGCGCTTCACCGTCGCAGCACCCAGCCCGGAAGCGCCGCCGGTGATCAGCGCAACCTTGCCATCCAACCGCGCCAAGTCAGGCCGCCGCCTTGCCCAGGCTACGCTCATACATCATCCGCATCGCATGCGTGTCCCAGTAATGCGGCCAGCATTCCTGGATTTTTCCATCCCGGAAAATCCAGTGCTCCAGCATGGTCGTGGCAAAACTCTCGGACCGGTCCGGGGACTTGCCGGTGAAATTTATGCACACCACGAAATCATTGCCGTTTTCCTCGCCAATAATCTGCGTGGTCTCAATCCCCACATCTTTCCAAAGCCCGGTCACTTTGCCGAACACGTCGTACCAGCCGGCCATGCCCACATAATCCCCGGCATAGGGCATGCCCGCCGCCTCATGCACCGTGAAATCCGGATGCGCCCGTTCCAGCATCCCCGCTTCATCCGCCTTGTGCGCGGCTTCAAAAAACTTCGCGAGCTTCTGTTTGTTCGTCTCGGTCATGCTAGCCTCCTATGGATTTTTGCGGCCGCCGCACCGGCGGCGCCGGCCGCGGCGCCACGCCAGTCGCCATGGGCTTCGCCGGCGCCGGCGTCGGCGCGCCGGCGGTCTGGAACAAACGTGCCGGCAACAGGAAATACGCCAGAGACGGCAACAGGATCAGCGCGCCCAGCATGTTCCACACGAACATGAAAGACAGCAGCAGCCCCATATTCGCCTGAAATTTTATCGGCGCGAACACCCAGGTCACCACGCCCGCGGCCAGCGTAAACCCGGTCAGCAGCACCACCTTGCCGGTGAACAGCAGCGTGCGGTAATACGCCTCGGACAGGCTGGCGCCGGCGCGCAACTGCTTCAGCACAATGCTCAGCACGTATAGCGCGTAATCCACGCCAATGCCCACGCCCAAGGCGATCACCGGCAGCGTCGCCACCTTGATGCCGATCCCCAAAGCCACCATCAGCGCCTGGCTCAAAATCGAGGTCAAAATCAGCGGTATCACCGCGCACAGCACCGCCCGCCAGGAGCGGAACGTCACGAAGCAGAAAATAATCACCGCGGCATAGACCAGATACAGCATCTGGCTGTTCGCCTGGGTGATCACGATATTCGTCGCCGCCTCGATCCCGGCATTCCCGCCGGCCAGCGAAATCTTGAAGTCCGGGCTCTGATTCGCCGGATCGGCCGTGAAATCCTGGATCGTCTTCACCACCGCGTTCAAGGTCGCCGCCTTGTGGTCCGTCAGCGAGACGGAAAGCGGCAGAAATGTGCAGCCAAAATCCTGCAAGGAACGCGGCACGTATTCGGAGAAATCGTCGATCGAGGTCTGGTTGCGGATAATCGCCAGCCATTTCGGCGAATTCTCCGTCATCAGCATCGTCGCCATCTGCGCGAACGAAGCGATGGAGGTGGTGGACTGCACCTGCGGCATCTGGTCCAGCCGCCACTCCAGATCGTCGATCACCGATAGAGTCGCGAAGGAATTGCACTGGTAAGGCAGCGTATCCACCAGCACCACCAGCGTGTCACTGCCAATCGCGTAGTGGTTGATGATGTACGCGTTGTCCAGATTGTACTGCGAATTCTGCCGCAACTCAGGCGCGCCCTGGTCCAAATCGCCCACCTGCACGTGGCGGCCCACCGCCCAGCCGACGCCGCCCAGGCAAACCGCGACGCAGATCGCCGCGATCGCATACCGGCGCCGCGTGAACAGATCCAGGAAATTCCACAGCGGATGGGAAATCCTCGTCCCCGCCTCCGCTTCCGCCCGCATGCTGCGCGCCGCCGCCTTTTTGCTCACGCCGGTATAGCTCAGCAGCATCGGCAGCATGATTAGATTGGTGAAAATCAGAACCGCCACACCCAGGCTGGCGATCAGCGCCAGTTCGCGAATCGCCTCGATCTTGATGGTCATCAGCACCGCAAAGCTCGCCGCATCGCAGGTCAGCGCAGCGAAGCCGGCCAGAAACAACCGCCGGAACGTGTAGCGCGCCGCGATCAGCGGATGGGTCCCGCGCCCGATATCCTGCATCACGCCGTTCATTTTCTGCGCGCCATGGCTCATGCCGATCGCGAACACCAGAAACGGCACCAGCACGGAATACGGGTTCAAATCGAACCCCAGCAACGGCAGAAGCCCCATCTGCCAGGTCACCGCCACCAGGGACGCGGTGACCACCAGCAGCGTGGAGCGCACGCAGCGTGTGTACCAGAACAACATGCCGGTCGCGATCAGGATGGACACGCCAAAGAACATCAGGATCTTGTCGATCCCGTTGATCATGTCGCCCACCACCATGGCGAAGCCGATGATATGCAGCGTGACACCCTGGCCCGCGAATTGCGCCCGGATCTGGTTCAGCCGCTTCGCCAGCATTCCGTAATCAATCGGCTTGCCGGTGACATTGTCATTTTCCATCAGCGGCACGTAGATCATGCTGGATTTGAAATCCGAGCTGACCATCCGCCCGACCAGATTCGCCTTCGCGATATTCTGCCGCACGATGTCCAGTTGCTGCGGGCTGCCGTCATAGGTGATGTCAATCACCGGGCCGTTTTCCAGCCCCACCTGCGTGACCGCCAGCCACATGGTGGACGGCGTCCAGAGCGATGTCATATACGGCCGGTCCACACCCGGCAGCAGATACACCTCGTCATTGATCTTTTGCAGCACGCTCAAATAATGCGCGTTGATCACGGTGCCCTGATTCGCCTGCACCACAATCCGCACCGCGTTGCCCTGGCTTTGCAGATCGGCATAATGATTGAGAAAATTCACGATGAACGGCTGATGCGTCGGGATCATTTTCTCGAAGCTGGCATTCAGCCTGGACTGTGTCGCCTCATATCCCAGAAACAGCGTCATCAGCAGACAGACCAGCAAAATCACCGGCCGGTTGTTGAACAGCAGCCGCTCCAGAATCGAGCCGGAGCCGCGGTCAAAATCCTTGACATCGGCGATAACCGGCGACGGATCGGCAATATGACCAGCCAAATTTCTAACTCCGTCCTAAATCAGTTGCGCCGGGATGCTGGCCACACCGAGATTCCCGACCAGCACGATATCCCCATTGGCCGCCTGCGTCAGATCAAAAATCGCCATCGGCTCGACCATCGGCATCGGCCCGAACGTCTCGGCATGATCGTTGGAGATGTACAGCGCGCCATCCTCGCTCGCCACCACAATCGCGCCGGAGGCCAGGGTGCGTACCGCCACCAGATTCGCGCCAGCGCCCAGTTGCAACTGGCGCCAGGTCATCCCCAGATCATCGCTGCGATACGCCGCCCCGGCGACCCCAACCACCATAACGCCGCCATTGCCGGTACCCGCCACGCCGAACATCGTCGTCGCAACCGGCGATGTCACCTCCGGAAAACTATTGCCGCCATCGGTGGAGCGGTAAATCAGCCCAAGCTCCCCGGCGATGAACAAATCCGGCCCCACAGCCGCCACATCATATAAATTATGGCTCAGCGGATCGCCGATATGCAGGCTCCAATCCACCCATGTCTTGCCGCCATCGCTGGTCTTCATCACCATCCGGTAGGCGCCGAAAATCATCGCGTCATCCGGGCTGGTCGCATGGATCGTCAGGAACGGTTTGTCCGGCCCGGCCTGGTTGAAAAAATTCGCCCGCCGCATCGCGTGCTGCGCGATGTCGGAGCCATTGGTCTGCGTCATCGCCTGGTTCGCCGCGGCCATCGTCAACTGGTTCGCCTGGATGCCGTTCAACTGCTCCGCCCAGGTTTGCCCGCCATCATTCGTATGCAGGATCACGCCGTAATGCCCGGCCGCCCAGCCCTGCAGCTTGCTCACAAACGCCACACAGGTCAGCGTCACCGTTACCGGCACGCTGGCCTGCGTCCAACTAACACCGTTATCGTCCGAATAGGCGATCACGCCATGTTCGCCCACCGCCACCAGCCGCGCGCCCGCCAGCGCGATGGCGATCAGGTTCACCCGGTCCGGCGCCTTCGCGCGGATCGCCGGCTCATCCAGCGCCCGTATTCCGGTCGCCGCCATCGCCTGGCCACCGCTTATCAACAGCCCAAGCCCGCCCAGCACGGCGCGCCGGTTGATAACAAAGTTCTGGCTCGCCGGCTTCATCATTACGAATTCGTATCCTCTTCCAGGAGGCCGAAAGCGACCCCGCCGTTATACAGCGGGATCGCCATTAGGCCAGACCTGTTTTGTAACCCTTACCCTCAGTATTGCGCCTGCGCCCCCAGGGTCTGCGGGTTCCACGTCTGCTGCGGTTCCTCGGTCGGCAGATACGCGTCGTTATACGGCGGATTGGCCCATGGTCCGCCCAAAGTCACGTACTCGTTCGCCTGCAGATTATACGTCACCGAGTTCATGTAGATCGTGCCTGGCATATAAGGCAGATCCTGGGTGAACATCATGTCCACCTTCCAGATATTGCCCTGCGCGTCCCACTCGTCGCCGATCGTCGCGTTCCAGGTATCCTCGTCGATGTAATAACGCCGATGCGGCACCACGTTGCGGTCGCCCGGATGCAGCGTCGCATCCACGATCCACACCCGATGCAACTCCCAGCGCACATCGTCTGGATTGATGTAGTTCGGCAACTGCGCCTGATCCGCGGTCACGAAAGCCAGCTTGTTGTTGTTGTACGGAATGTACATTTCCTTTTTGCCGATCAGCTTCCAGTCATAGCGGTCCTGGGCGCCGTAGAACACGAAGTATTCATCCTCGTTCGCCACGTCATCCGCCGCGGAAGACGGATCGTCATAGGTTTCCTCTGGCGCTTTCCGCACCCGGCCCTGGCCGTTCAGATAGCTCCACACCTGGGTCGGGCTGAACAACGCGTTGGTCGGCTGCCATTCGATCAACTGCTGGCCATTGATCTCCGGCGGCGCCAGATAGTTGATCCCGAAGCGCCGGATCCACCCGCTATACGTCGCCAGGCTGCCATCCTGCTGGTAATACGGGCTGTCCTGATACACCTGATAGCCGGAGGCGAGTGTCAGCACACCGTGGCTCATCACATAAGACGCAATGATCCGGTCATCCGCCGAACCCACCCAGCGGCAGTTATGGTTCCACATAATCTCGGCACCCGCCAGGTCCGGATCGGCATCCGGGATCGGGAACGGGTAGCCGCCATAAGCGCCGGTGAAGCCCAGCCGCGCGCCCTGCGGCAGCGGCTTCGCGTTCAAGGCGTTCTGATAGATGTTGTCATACACCCATTGCGGCAGCGCCGCGGTCCGGTGCGTCGGGTAAACGTCGATGTGGAAGCCAGGATACTTCGTCATCATCGCCATCACGCCGTCGGTCAGCCGGTCTTTGTACTGCGCCATGTTGCTGGCATCGATCGTCACAACCTTCGGGTCGCTGGCGAAGAAATCCGGCATCAGATCGTTCGGCGTCAGCCCGGCCGGCATCGTCGTCAGGCCGCCGGTCCAGGGTGGAATCAGCCCATCCGCGCTGCCCGCGCGTTCGGAACCCATCGGCGTCAACGTGGTTTTCAGCAACGCCGCCTGGTCCGGCGTCACCGCGGCGAGTGCCGCATGCGCGCCGAAAATGACGAGACCGCTGGCGACCCAAGTGGATAACTTTTTCATTGGCATCTTTCCTTGAACTTTTGCTTATAGTGAACCACGGTCAGAACGTATGCTCGATATTGAAGTTAACGTAGCTACGATCGGCATCCGGATTCAACGTCGGATTCGCGGCACCGATATAGTCGTTATAAACCAGCCCGGCCGTCCAGGTTGAACGATACACCACGGTGATGCCCGCACTGACCGTGCCGGTCCCGTGATTCTCCTGCCCGTTAATCTGCGAACGGCCGAACAGGTTGTAGCTGAGACTGATCGGGAATTCGAGTTCCGTGTTCGGGAACACGTTAAAATAGGCCGGCGTCGCCACCACCTCGAACTGTCCGGCCGTGTTGTCGCGGCCGGGCGTCAGCAACGCCTTGCCGGAATCGACGGAGAGCACGTGGTTCATCGCAAATTCGCCATCCAGCGTGATACCACCTGGATCGATCGCGACCGGCGGTGTTACGTAAATGAACGATGTCTGCGCCGCCCAGGTGCTGCCCACGGCGTATAACGCGCCGGCATTGGCGCTGCCGGGGTAAACCGCGACACCGGCGGCACCGCTCGCCAGCGGCATGTTGCGCCGGCCGGACACTTCCGCGGCGACGTTCGCCGGCCCCAGCGTGGTGGAAACCGCGCCGCCAAAAATCTGGATGTCCCGCGGATAGACGAGATAATAGCTGCCGATATTCCCCGGCCCGCCGCTCGGCTGCGGCGCACTGGTATAAAGCTCTGGCGCCTTCGCATCAAACCGCAACGCATAAAGCCCCAGATCGTAATTGCCCAGCGTCGCTTCCGCCGCCACGCCGAACTGCCCGTTCTGCGCCGGCGGATTCAAATTTTTCACGCGATACAGATAAAGATCAGGCCCCGCGATCAAACGCTGCCCACCTTTATCCAGCACGTCGCTGCTGCTGAAATACGAACCAACGCCTTCCAGCGTGTCCGGCTGCCATTGAAACTGATAATACGCCTGGAACGTCAAGGTCTCGTTCGGCTGATAGGTCAGAATCGCCTGGCCGACCGGCAAGAAAACCTGCTGCGCCTCGGCACCCGGCAGACTGTCCGCAATCGTCGCGTCCAGCGGCGCCTGGCCGGCGGCGATGCCGTTTTCAGGGAAGAACAGGCTCTGCCCCCAAAGCAGCGTGGAACGGCCAAAGCGGAATGTCACCTCCTGGCCCTGGTCCGCGCCGAAAGCCTGCGAACCATACACGAACGCATCCAGCACCTTCGCGTTCTCGCCGTTATTATTGCGCGTCGCACTGGTGAAATCGCGATTCGATGCGGTGCTGTACGGGTTGAACGTCTCCGGATCGTTGTTCTGGTTCTTCTCCAGATAGTTCGGGTCGATGAACGCCTCGCCGCTCACATGCACGCCGTAGGGGCCATATTTCAGGTCGAATACCGGCAGCGCCTCGAACAGATTTTCAACGATACCATGCCGGAAATCGTCGTCGCCGTCATTGCCGTTGGCGTTGCCCGGCCCGGCCAATGTGGTGGACGGATTATCCACCCGCATGAAGGTCGAATACTCAAGCGTCGTATCTAGATTGATCTCCAGCGTCTGGCCATTATAGCTGCCGTTATAAAGATTGAACGCAAGCGCGCGCTCTGGCGTTCCCAAAGCCAGCGCGCCGGCCACGGTCCCCAGCATCATCAGCGAGCCGGCATGCATATAGCGCGCGGGTATCCCACCGCTCAGGCGCCGCTTCACCGATTCTGGCCGACCTAGTTTTCTCAACGACATTTTCTGCCTCCCACTGACCTTATAACTGATCGTTATGACCCTTATCCAAACCACGCACGCGAAGCCGGCCGGAAAAACAATTCTATGTTATATCAAGCAGCTTCGCTGTTTTGATCGATTCTTGGAACGAGAGAATAATTGCATAACTGCCGCGTACACGGCAAGCCGTGTTTTGTATATTTTTCCGCCGCACACGCCTTTTGCGCGCACCAAAATGAGAATCGAGACAGCGTTGTCAAAATGCCACACTTCCTGCAAACGACAAAGGCTTTTCG
>Ga0116228_10004716_pt1 | contig 12111 bp, 9 predicted proteins | sample S1TSphfallax_2_FD_89694 | JGI IMG/M metagenome (GOLD analysis project Ga0116228, IMG submission 89694) | Host-associated microbial communities from peat moss isolated from Minnesota, USA - S1T2_Fc - Sphagnum fallax MG | ecosystem: Host-associated > Plants > Peat moss > Unclassified | place: USA...
AAGGAGCATCAAGATGAAACAGCATGTTTCACATTCAACATTTAAGTAGTAGGCATTATTACCATGGAGGCTTTTACTGGGCAACCCAAAGGAATCAATAAAAAAATTGTTGCAGATTTGCTCGTAACATGAATATATTATCAAAGAGCTCCTAGCACTGTGTTCAGAACTGAGGCAAGTTCCCAGAGGATTCTATTTCGGTGAACTTGTGCCTGAGCAGAATTGCACAATTGTTATCCAGACCAAGTGAAGCTCAAAGCATATGGTGTAAATTGCTGATTGTCGCTGCCACAAGCATCTATCTACAATAATATTTACAGTGTTTTTATGTAACAACCAGTCATGAATAATAAAGATGCAACTCTGTAAGAAATTCTCAAACAACAATTTTCACCTGCAATATACATGACAGTGCACAGCCTACTGTAGTGTGGGCACATGGAGGAGGTGTAACATAGAATGCACAAACTAGTCTGTGAACAGTCAGGAGCTATGTTGCTGCTGTGCTCCTGCCCAGCCCATGCTGCTTGCCTATGTCAAAAGAGGCAGGAACAAAATTTGTAATCAGACCCGGCACTGATACTGGTACAATGCGACACCCAGATATGTGAGATCTTGGGCTGTGGCTTCGGAAATGACCAGATCCGGTTTGATTTTTGGCTCTCTCCTCCTTTGGGCTTCTCAGGTTTCTGTAAAGATAATACAATGTGGCAGGCAGTTCAGTCTCACTGATAAATTATTCCAACCAGACAAAAAGAATACTCAATTTCTGTGTCAAAATCCTCTGTCTAAGCAAACAGGACAAGCACTGTAGGAAGCATTCAAGAATGGTGTGGACTTCACCTTGCAGAAAGTGGCTGGGAACTATTTACACGGCCCTTTGACATGCTGAGCAGTTTGCTGGATTTCTGATGCTGATCCCTGTCAACTCGCATGGCAGCAACCTCTTTCTCTGTAGCTGTCACTTCTTTTGCCTTGCTCAGCAGTTCCACTGTCTCTGAAAGCATCTGTGGAAAAAAGGCCATTGTAACTTTTCAACAATGGGGACTGACAAACAATACACAAAAGACAAACCGAATGTCAAGGAAGAAACCCTCTAAGTTTCTTTGGTGAATCCCCTAAGGAAACAGAAATCACATACCTCAACTCTACCATGTTTGTCTTCGAGGTTCTGGTCCTCTTCATGGCTTGCTTTCTTCACCAAAATGACCTCTTTCTGCAAGTTATCAGACTGCAAGCCTGAAACAGTGTCACCAACATCATCAGTGGCTTGATTGTTGGATTCCACATTTCCATTTGCAACCTCAGGTACCTCCAGGTCTCTAGCTACTCTACTCTCTATCTTTTTCTTTGATTGAGTTTCTGAGCTTCTTGTTACTTGTGCATTGCCTTTCCAGGCTGACAGGAGACAGTCAGATCCACTTGAAGACTTGACTATCAGTGCACTATTTTCAGCATCTAGTGATCTATCACAATCAAAGAACTTGGATGTTGAACTAGCAAGGGAGGCTCTGAGTTGAGACACACCAGCAGAGAGTTGATTTCTGGAGCCATCTGTGACTATTGATTCTTCAGATCCATTTGATTGGCATCCTAGAGAACTCTTGCTGGCAGAAACTGTACTTTTGGGTCCTTTCTTGGATGATCTCTGCAGTGTACCAGTAATGCTGGATATCTCTAATCCTTCCTCAAGAACTTTCAGCCGCAGTTGGAGTTTGTCCTGAACATTAACATGGAAATCAGCAAGGCAACTTCATCTAGGATATCCAAAAATTGCATAAGCATTCATGAATAAGGAAGTACCTTCAGTTGTAGTTCATTTTTAGCAGATTTCTCCATTGCAGACAACTTGTCACGGAGTTGCTGAATCTCCCCCTACATTCACCACTTAAGTATCAGATCAGGCCAAATCTCTGAGAGCCTAGAAAAAATCTTTTGAAGTAAACACTAATTGTCATAACTTGACATGAGCTAGCAGATAAGCTGATGATGATGCGCCTTTGCAGAATGCATGGTTCACAGTCTGTACATAACTGAAACAGAAACTTGACACCCAAACATGTCAGGTAAGTCCACATCACTTGATTACCTGCATAAAGCGCCTCTCATCAAGCCATTGCTTCACGGGCATGAGCTTGTCCTGTGAATCCTTCCAGCTATTAGCCACCACTGTTGCAACTCTGTTAGCACTGACTTTTGCACGAGCAAGCTCACGCTCCAGAGTTTTCTTCCCTTCCTGCCAATGAGATGACCAAGTAGATGAGAGGAAATGAAAAACAATAAGAACCTAAAGTAAATGAGGTCAGTGCATTTTGTGGTACGACAAAAATTATACACTTAGATAACAAGAGCACTCAATCTTGAATTCATAGGAAGACCTAAAGAAGTCGTAAGCCAGGATTTACCAATAACTCATGAACTTGCCGTTGATAGTCTCTTGCTGCATTAACAGCACCACCTCCTGCTACTACTGCTTCTTCTAGTTCAACAACCGTTCTGCTCAGCTTCTCAACTTCAGCAACCTTTTGTCGATGCATTTTATCAAGAAACTTGTTGTCTTCCTGCAGTAAACTTCACGTCAGCACAAGATATCTCATGAAACGCTAGCACACTAGAGGAAAAAAAAATGGCAATGAAATTAGTTAGTTCAAGGGTAAGGCAAATATTCATCCTAAATTGAGGACAAACAACCTGGAAGATTTCAATTTGTCTCAGAAGCTCTTGATTCTGGTTCTGCAAGCAATCAACTGTAGTTGCCTTGGCCTCAGCAACCTCCACTGTCCTTTCAGCTTCAACCAATGCAGCCTCCTTTGACTTGGTCAACCGTTCAAGTGCTCTGTTATTCTCTTGCAACCTTGCAATCTGCGACCAATCCCAAGGAAATTATGAAGGAACTGCAGAACAGCATTCTTGACAGGACTACTATCATAAGGGAAACAACTACAGAGTGTGCATCAGTGAGCAAAATGTCAAGTTATACTTACTTCATGACGTGCAAGCTTAAGCTCGGCCTCCAGAGGAGCAAGGATGGCCTCAATAGGTGGCAGGTCTTCATCTTTTTGGGCAGCGTGTACCCTTCGCAAAGTTGCCTCTGCAGCAATCTGTCCAGACTGTGCTGCTTTCTTCTCACTGTTGATTCTCTTCAATTCCAGATTCTGTCCACACACGAGCTCTATTTAGAGCAGACCGAGACAACCATTCTTCATACCAACCCATTCACAAGTCACTGTATGAATGTCTGTGTAGGCAAAGTGATGTGCAAACTAACACTAGTCCCTGTGCAGCACAGCACAGTACCCTGAGAGAGGGTGTAGATATACAATTCCAAACCTTGTTCTCTAGGAGAATCTCCATTGACTTCAGCTTCTCGTCAACCTTCTCCAGCTGATCAGCAAGCTGGAAAATAATCAAAAGGTACCATTCTGTCAATCACCACTTCAATGGCAGTTCACGACTACCTAGATTGAGCACAAATCTCAGATCATTAGTCGGACAAGCAGGCAGTGGTGCTCGCTCAATACATAACATAGAGACAGATGAATCACAAACACATGAATGCCCTACGCAAATGCGACACACATAATGAAGCCATGGCAGAGAAAGCAAGGGACCTTACCTCTTCAACTGCTTTCGTCTTCAAACGCTCGGACAACTTCAGAGCTTTTACTTCAGCTTGAGCTTCAAGCAATTCACGATCCTTATCTAGTGACATGAAAGAGTGCACAAGATCAGAGCTTCTCCCACATATAATATCACACATCCTCCATTGACAACAATTGCTCTGTCTTCCTCAGCTGCCAGCAAACAGTACCTCATTCATTGCAACCTTTTCCCCCCCATGAGTTAAACAAAACAAGTGGGTCTTTTCTTCAAAACACAGCAATAGTTTGGTTAAAGAATGTGCAAGATATCTCTGTACTTAGGACATCTTTCCATTAGGCTGTGGTCATTTTCATAAAATGTTTTTCCAACTAGCTGTGCTCACAGTGATATCTTAGCTCTATGCCTCAAGCATTAACCAATTGCAAGAGCTGCGAGAGTTTATTTCTTGAGAATAAACTGTGACTCATCATACAATGACATCTATCCTTCTTTCATGAGAACATGTGTTCCTAACATGATTAATTAGATATTTGAACATGACATTTGCAGCTCTCCAATGGAAAGTGCATGTCCCTGCAGCAAGAATCAAGGCCCTGTGTCAGTGGCTTTCCATTAGGCTGCTGTGATCACAGCAGCCTAATGCAAAGAGAACCTTAGTCATTTCAGAGTGGTTTTGCAGTCTTACCTTTCACCAGGTTCTCGAGGCGAGTAAGCTCCATCCTTATGGGATCCGAGCCGTGCAGGAGGTTGAAGAAACTGTCTTCAGTATCCACAGTTGCACGCACACTGTTCTTGCGGTTGGGCTTAATACCCTCCGCCCTGGTCACGCATGACAATTGCGGTGTTTCGTTTCCAACTTGTGAAGCTGCACTGGAGTGATTCCTGATGCCATCGTCGTGTGAGAAATCATCATATCCCACAACAGTACTAATCGGTTCTTCCATTGCTTCCTCCTCTAGAACTAGTCACACAGCAGGACAGAATTGCAGTTCCGCAAGGCGGCTAAAACGCAACAAATTATGCGCAAGGGCTAATTCTAGATGGTGGAAGAATAACTAACACACGGCATTATTGCACACATTGAGCGTGGAGAGCAAGATTGTGCTTGCAACAGTAATTATAACAAAAGATGCAATCTCAAGTCGCAATACGTCTTCCATTATTTTACGTGCACATGCCATTTTCTGGAATTTTCTGAAGCTTGCATCTCGCGCTCAACTGATAACTCTCCAGCATAGGTACACACAGGCTGACTGCAGAGAGGGAGAAGATACACACTAACTAGAGACAATTCCGCCAATTTCGTTGCCAGGAAAAACCACCTCAAAACAAAAACCAAAAAAAAACAAAAAAATCGAACTAAAAGAAACAAAATTCACGAAACAGAAATCGCTTCGAATCAAGCGAGCTTGAGAGAAAAGAATGTCTGTAAAGAAATTGCTCGCTCCGATTTATGCATGCGACGAGAGACGAAGCAGCAGGGGCGGCCATCGCTTGCCGCTCAACAAGAAAAACAAAAGCAGCGAATGTGATGCTGCGTGCGTGCAACGCTGTAAAGAGTCAGTCGATGATGAAAGACGATCAACGAATGAAAACAAGATGAAACAGAGATGAAACGAAGATCAGTGAACTGAAATTTAATTTTTTTGCAAAGAGGGAGGGGAAAATGGAAAAAAGGACCCCAAAAAAAAAAAAAGGAAAAAAGGGAAAAGGAACAAGGAACCCTCCTTTTTTTTCTTTCTTTTTTTGGGTAGCCTTTTTTGAGCTTTTGTTCGCTTTTGCCATCCACCACACATGCACACCACAATGGTTTGGTGGATGATCAAGGAATGAAATAAAGATGAAATAAAAATCAGTGAACTAGAATTTTTTTCGCAAAGAGGGGAAAAAGGGGAGGGCAAAAAAAAAAGGAAACCAACAAGGAAACTTTAATTTTTTTCCCTTTAATTTTTTTGTGGGTGGGAGGGGGGTGGTTTCTTTCACCACTTACCCAAGGTTGGCCATCTGTTTGTGTTCAAAATTTGGAATCAAGGACTTTGTATTTTCACCCCTTTGGTTTTGTTAAACAGATTTGAGTATGAATAAATCTTTTAGTTTGCACCATTGGGAAATTTTGAAATTTTATCTTAGGTTTTTTTTTTAAAAATCAAGAAGAAGGATAGGTATGAGCATTTTGTGGGATACATTAGTCACTCCAAGATTCATTGCACAAGGAAAGGGGAAAATGAAAACTATTGGGTTTTGAATAAATACAAAAAAAAAAGGGGTTGAATTGAAAGTCAGTTTGATTGAATGAGGAAAATCCAGAAATTTTGATTCACACAGCTCACAATGGATCTCATGATTTTGCACTAATCCTCAATTAATTACCAAAGCTCAAATGAGGAAATCCCAAAATTTCAATTCATAGGATGCAATTTATATTATATTATTTATGGCCAATTGTGTTTGCACCCATACGTGATGCATGATGAGTCGGCTTCTTTTTAATAATTTGGATTGTTTTATGTACAGAAGAACTTCTAAATTGGGGCACTCGAGTTCTTGTTAGTAAAGTGTGTGAGTTTGTTTTGAGTAAATCTTTGTTTTTGAAGTGCTACTACTTTGAAGACCTTTTAGAAATATTGAGCTTTCTTAAAACTACAGATGATACATTTCTTGTCTTCTTTCTTTTTCATGTGAGGGAGATGAGCCAAATGGTAGCGGAAAATGGAGACAATTACAACTTTCTTATCCATATTGACATATATGTGTCCAATTTGATTATCTGCCACCAAAAAGTTTGAAATTGAAAGTGTCACAAATTCCTTTTGTAGTTGATCTTTCAACCAGTCAGCTGCCATTTTTTGGTCTTTTTTTGGGTCTTTGATACTTTTTACTCATCCCCAACCATGTTTGGTATATGGCCTAAACCTTGGGGGCAACCTTTTTCTTCCCTTGTTACCATGGGTGCATGTAGTATGAATAAAATTGTGAGCTAATCTCAAAAGGAAAATTGGATTCTAGAGGTTTGTATTTTCATTCAAGATGGTGGGTGTGTGTCATTAGGAGTTCCCATGTATAATCTATGAAAGGCACAATGCACCACCGTGATGTATTTGGATATTGATATTTGCACAAGTCATTGTGGTTAGTATAGTTGAATTGCGACATTTGTGAATCATTGTAGGACATAAAATTTCATGATTATGCATCAGATTACTTAGCCTTGGTCTTGTAATTTGATTAGGTTTGAAATTTTAAGTTCCATAACAAGACTTCAGTTCTCTATACATAGAAGTAATGGGAAGTACAACAATTTAGAGTTCTTCTATATATGGTTTTAGAAGTGGGAACCTTTGTTTATTGATGGTGGGTTTGATATGTCAAGGAATGACATCAATGACAATGCTAGTTGCATTGTTTGATTCATTGGGTTCACAACTTCTAGAAGATGGATTATAAAAACCTTTTGCACAACATGCAATTAGTAGGTTAATTTTGATTATTTGCTAGCATGATGGTGATGGTTTAGTTACCAATGAAGCAATTGTCGTTATGTCTCAATTATGTAAGCAATAAGAAGAGTAAGAACCCAAGCCAAAACAACACATGAAGGTATTGGTTTAGGAGCAAAATTTGATATCTAGATCAACAAGGAGGTGAATGTTAATTATGATAACGTGAATAATTTATATGTCAAGTGGAATGCCAAGATCATAAGCACACACCAATATTGTATTTGTATACATGAGTCAACCTAAATATGAATACAAGAATAAAAAACCAAACCAATTGTATATGAAAAATTGTAATCCCCAAGTGATATTTGTACTAAGGGTAATATATTTTATGAGGTTAAAGACTTTGGTATCAAACCAACCTAGGTGTGAACATTTGAGTTCATGGAGGATACATGATGTTGTTTGCATGGACTCAAAGGTGCAACAAACTATTGACATAGATTCGAAGGTGTGACATATTGAAAGGAGAAACAACGTTCAAGTCACAAAAGAGTTAGCGGTGTGCAAAATATGGTATGCATCTCTTGCCAAACATTATAACAAAATGTGTGCCATGTTCATTATGTGATTTCATTGGATTTTGAATGACTTCATTAGATTTGATTAAACAATGACAATGGATTCATTAGGCCATTGAACAAGGATTAGTGAATTGCACCCACATTTTGTAATAGTGAAAAATCACAACATTTGGGCCCATACCATGTACAAGTGTTGTTTGAACAATTTTTCTCCTTCAACATCAAAATTGTGCAATTGATGTGTAAATTGTGCAAGGTATCAAATATGTCATGTGCCACAACAAACTCTTGCCACTTCAATCCTCTAAGAATTCACAAGACACCACAAAATTTAGGAAATGTTTATTATAATTTTAATCTTACCATTGAAACATTTCCATGATGAAACATCTATTGAATGAACATCTTGAAAATTTTGAAAATACAAGATTGAATCACAATGTTTTGAGGATGTGCCAAAGGGGTAGGAGGTTAGGCAAGAAATAAAAGGTGGTCCATCCAATGATCATTGATTTTTGTTCATTGTAAATGAGGCTAGCAAAAAATGACCCTTTTCAACTCATATTCATTAAAAACCTTGTGTTTTTCATTACAAAAGGCTAAGAAGTGTCATTATCTATGGAATCATTTTGGTTCTAGGTATTGGTGGTTTGTAGGGTTCCTAAGATTTATTTCCTCACTTGGAAGTAACTAGTGATTGACCACATCCCTAATGTGGTTGTAAAAACCATGGAAACATATTTTTACCTATTTTAAATAATTATGTGACTACCACTATCACCTTTGACTTTAAATGTTTAAAATAGGCTTTGATGTGTCTAAATTTGTTATAAATGTCAGTAGTGAGGATTGAATGCCAAAACATGTCACTATTGGTTTGTTTGAAGCAATCAATATGACTAGGCTAGCCCTGGCAAAACTTGAAGTGAAGTTGTTGCTTGTTAAATTTTAGTTAACATACAAAGTTATATTGCATATGTTGAAGATGAATGTTCTAATTTTAACACCCTAACTTTAACTTTGTCTTCAATGGTATCATACATGTACCCCTTTGTAATTCAAACAACTTTTTACTGGTTTTTATTTCAACCATGCAATGTTAAAAGCTCAAGGTCAATATGCTACAGATGACATGAAGCTTTGTGATTGGATGAAAGAAATGTCAATAAAAAATGCGTAAGCAACCTTGGAATAGAAATTACTTGGACCAAGAAATTTGCCAAAGTTAGCCAAATGTGGGAAAAAATACATAAAGATTAGAATTCCCATTCAAAATTTGAAAACCACTATGAAAACTCAATTTGCCATCGAAGTTGCCCTCTTTAAAAAAAAATCAAATATTTTAAGGTCATCAACATTTGTTATTAGAAATAATCTTTGAACATCTACAAGTTAAAGTACCATCTAACTTGAAATGGGCAATTACTTAGGTTGTCATCACAAGTTATGAATCAAGGTGTTTTGAACCAAACTAGAAGGTACTAGTTCATGTATGATGCACTATTTGCCACCATTAGCATTAGCGTTAAACTACAAGCAAAATTTAATAAAAGATCAATGGCTTTTCATGCGATTAGCCCTATATTGTGTTGTTTTTAAAGTTAGAAATCTTTTATGCCCACATCACAATGAGAATAATGATTGTTTTAAACCCACTTCTTAATTTTTGCATGTGCATTCCAAAGAAATAAAACTCATAGCATGCTTGCTTTTATGTGCTTGACCCATGATAGAAGAACTAGTATATCATGAAACTTTTGAGATAGATTTTATAAATGACATTTTGATGTTATGTGGTTTTTAAAAAAAAGAAAAAGGCGTCAAAAAAGATTTGGTGCAAGTATCACAAACTTGCCCCCTTAATGTATTTGTGTTTTCACAACACTTTAATAATATGTTCAAAGTTAAGCAATAACAAAATGTTGATATAATCATTGATATGTTGTTCTGATGATTGATCATTGTATTACAATGTCATTCCCAGGATATACTTAGTGTGAAGTTTGGGATCTACATGCATCAAACAACCTTGTTTAAAGGGGTTTTAGATAATTGTTCAACCTATTTTTTTATTACCCTATTATTATCTAGTTTTCTAATATTTACATATTAAAGCCACCCAATATTGATTATAATCCATTATCTCAGATTATTACATACCTTATATTATAATTAAATTAGTTATTTGTATAAAATGTACCCTATTTAAAAACTAATTAACATAATTTTTACCTAACAACCAATATATTGCACCCTATATTTTTATTCATGTATTTTCTACTTTTTTTTTACTAGTGTTTCCGGATGCCATTACAACATCATATCAATGATTGATCAACAATATTTCACTAGCATTTAACTTTGAAAACATTGTTAAAGTTTGTGACTTCCCAAATGTTTATTTTTCAAGTACATGTAGATTTTGGGCATACTAAGATTTCAAATTGGGTTTGAATGATTTTTTTTATTACAAGGCTACTCACAAGCTTGCAAAAGTGTCACTTCAAGATCACTTCCACCATTGGGATCTTGGTGTGCATATATATTGTTATTCAAGGCATGAAAGTTGCAAATCAATGTTCTAATTCAAACTTCATACATTTTAATTTTCACTTTTCTTTTCATGGCAATTCCGTGTTTGTGCATTTGTGAGATTTCAAACCTAGAAACATTTGTGATGAAATAGTTGGTTATGTGCATGAATTAAATAGCAAATCATAATTATAATTTAAAATTCAAACTTCAAGAATTTGTCTTTCAATGCGTATTTGTCGTGGCAATTCAATTTTGTCTCATTTGTGAGACTTTAAATTTTAAACCTTATAACATGAATTGAATTCATTATGTGTTGAAGCTAGCAAGTTAGAACTTTGATTGAATTTTTTTTTGGTTTTGACATTTGTTTTTCACCTTGCATTGTTTGAAAGCATTTCGATATATGTTCATTTGTCATTTGTGTTGTGTGTACAAAAACTACATAATTGCCTTTCCTTCATGGTCCATTTTTATGTTTGCATGTCTAAATTGTTATGCATAAAAAATAACTTGATGCATTATGAACTCGTTATGTGCAATAGCATACAAGTGCTCATATAACCATTATTTTAAAAATAAACACAATATCAATACCATATTGAGATAGCCCTTGAATTATATTCATCTAAACCATGTTGATACCCTACTAGTTGATCCTTCACTATATACCACTACTAGCTACTATGAACGTGTGGGACCTTTGATACCAAGACCAATGGTATACAAAAATGGATAGACCAAGACAACATTGATATTGCTTTGATGAAAATCCAACATCACCAAACCCTTTCAATCGTTTATTCATCTGAACAAGTTCTTAAATCCTTCAACATAAAAACCTTTGAGCTGCAACTTTTGATTTGGCTACACTTCTCCAGTTTCAACTCCCATCTTAACTTGAGTTTAGATTAAAGTGAGTCCACCATTGTGAAAATTGCAAGGGAAACAAAGAGTTTTTTTCAAAATAAGTTTTACCTTACCTTGATAACCTTGATATTATATAAAGTGGTTATCAGATCTGGTTGTGAACATGAAAAATACCCTTTCGATTCAATGTCACCTTACATGGCCACAAGACATGTAGTTGCTTAACTTTGCTTTGGAAACGAGGAAGGAAGGAAAATTCAGAATCATCTGAGGTGGTGAGGCTCTCCCCATATGTACACCAAAACATCCATCAAAAAGCCATTATAACTCGGTGGTGGATGAACCATATGACCGAGAGTTTCCATCTTGGTGACCTATGCTATAAACCCTCCTACTTCCCCTTGTCACCCTACCTATGTAAGGGGGTAAGTAACCTACATATAAGTAGGTAAGAAATGTAAGTGGATGGGTTGGTAATTGGTACATAGCTAACCATAGTAGCTAACCACTGTGGTTAGCTATGTGACAGGAATACAAGGGGTGTGTCACATGGTGGCCTTGCCATTTACATTAAAAATTAGTATCTTAAGGCAAAAGAAGAATTATGAAAACTCCAAATTTTTCATCATGCAAAAATATAAATCTTCAAAAAATCTTCTAAAAGAAAAACGAAAATCCTTCAAGATATTATTATAACTCTATAATAACTAATCTCAAGTTTCAACACAAGCCAAAATATATCATCTTTCAAAAATCCTCATATGAAAATAAGACCTATTATTATTACCTAGGGGCCAAAATCCGTTAAGCTAATATATACTCTATAATGAATACTCTAAAACTCAATATCTTGCCTTCGGTAGGCAAGGCCAACAAACAAGTGTTTCCTATTGATCATCCTGCATGGTGCATTGCTGTGGCACTGGTTCATGAAGAAGGCACACCAATGACCAAGTAGAATAACAATGTGACATTCTCTTGTCTTTTGTCTAAAGTTCAAAGGTATGGAGTATACACTCATATTACCCCATTTTAGAAAACAATAATTGCTCAAAAAGCACACTAAAATTATCCAAACAGAA
>Ga0116228_10004717_pt1 | contig 12110 bp, 11 predicted proteins | sample S1TSphfallax_2_FD_89694 | JGI IMG/M metagenome (GOLD analysis project Ga0116228, IMG submission 89694) | Host-associated microbial communities from peat moss isolated from Minnesota, USA - S1T2_Fc - Sphagnum fallax MG | ecosystem: Host-associated > Plants > Peat moss > Unclassified | place...
AAAAATATGACATTGTTCTTTGTGATGAAATTGGAATTTATATTGAAAATGACATCCATCACTATCAAATAATGATCAACAAACATTGAATTTTTGTTCTTATTTTGTCAAACATATTAATGAAAATTTATATCATTGTATTATGTAATTAATTATTATGGTCAAACTCAACCATAGTTTCATTGAAAGCTTGAATCAACCAAACCTTGTTGACTCCCTAACATTAACATATGTTACATAATATGCATATCTTATTCAATCAATGAAGCCCACCAATTAGGTTTCCATAATCAACATTTATGTCAAACAACCCATCCAACATGAAAGAAAATCAATTATATGAGAAAAGAACATTTAACAATTGTTTACAAAACATCATAAGATGATCATGATGCAATTCTTAACTTTTCATGTTTGATTTTCAACCTTGTCTCCATCTTTTTCTCCAACTCCCACCTCTTCAACATCTTAATATGTGAGTTTTGGCTTTCAATTCAAGATCTCTTTTACACATTTTTTGGTTTTCATTATACATCAATTGACTTTTTTTTTTTGAACAATTATTCTTCAAATTTCCATCATTCACAACTTTGATCTTACCATTAAATGCCAAAACTTCATTGATTCACAAAAGCTCTATTGTGGAAGAACCTATACCCATAAGTTGTTCTTGTACATATCACATATCTCAAAGTTATTCCACATAAGAACATAATTTTATAATTTTTTTTGGTTGATTATACATGTTTTCAAACACAATAAATCAACTTTCAAAATGTCAATCCAAGACAATTTCTAAAGTGAAAAATCTTGTCCAAGGAACTATTATTGAAAGCATGAACATGGAACATGTATGTTTGTTATAACTTGAAAGAATATTTCCAATATTAAGAGTAGTCATGAGAGGGTGCCCAGGGGAGGAAGGAGATGATGACATTGAACAAAAATTATTAATAGCAGAAGAACAAAGGTTGGTTGACACCCCATATCTTCATCGAGAGGTGGTGAGGCTAGTAGATCGAGAGTTTATAGAAGGGAAAGCCATACGAGCTCTAGGCAACATCATAAAACCCCATCCTCCAATCAAGCATTGGAATACCCAGTATGGATCAATTTGCTTCACATATTCACATTGTTAAAATTGACATACAAGGAGAAAAATGTGGAATTACAATTTTAAAATTTTTATACATAAACACATCATGGGTTTTTTAATCACAAACTATGATGTGTCATTTATTTTGGATGCTTACAAAGTAATCAAGTATCTTAATAAGTTGCATGAGATGTTTTACCAACAATAACATGCACCATTAATATAAAGGTATCATATGCATGTAGGATTATACTCACAGTTGAAAAGGATCGAGACATTGGGCAACCAAGTGCAAGAGAGATTTTTGATATTGAGATGAAGAAAAAAGAACCTAGAAAACGAGCAATGTCAGAGTGTGGAGCCCATAGATCTCCACCAAAAATGAAACAAAAAAGGCGTTCCTTAAAACCAAAATTGGACAATTGGTTGGGAAGAAGAAATTCACGACAACAAGCTTTTCACATTGTTTGCAAATCTTCAATCAAAGGAGAAGCTCGAAGTAGTAATTTTCTTAGGAGAACATCAAATCTTTTAATAGAAAGATGTGAAACAATAAAACAAATGAATCAAATCACTATATAATAACAATTATTTAAAGTTGTAACTATTAGCAATGGATGAATAATGGTAAGGCCAACTATAGTGACTTAGTAGGAAAATAAATGAAGTCCATATCTTCACATAACATGTTTCATTTAATATTAGATATAGTGTTTTTATTTTTATTTTTGGGAATTAGCCTTAGTGGCCATTTGTCCATTAATTGTGGTGATTAAATGGCTAATAGCCAAAGATTTTAAGAGTCTTTGACTAAACCCACTAACACATTTTAAAAAAAATTTGGTTGTTAGTTAAATTGGTGGGTTGAAATATGTGGTCCCTATTCTAGTTTTATAGGTGAAAACATTTAGTTATTATAGGATTACTCATGTTATTTTTTTGGCAATTCTATAATTTCACATCCGTATTATTAGATAAGCAGTAGATTATTCTTATCTAAATCTAGCACCTACATGTGACATCTAATGGGGAAATGAATAAAAATACCTTTCAATGTGACAAAGTAAAATGCAAACGTTTAGAATACAAAACATGCAAAATTCAAAACATTCATACAAATTTTTGTGAAACTTGTGAAACTAAACACAAAAATTATAAAACATGAACATTCACAACTTTATGTATACCTAAATAGTTTAGGAGGAATTGAACCCCTTTTGACCTTTTTAACTCAACTAGCTTACAACACTAAATAGGTTAACATATAATGTACTTCAAATTTCAATATTGTTACAAAATGCAAATCAAATATTGTGAGGAAGGGAAAGAACATGTAGAACATGCTAGAATCATGGAAACAAAAAAGGTTATTTCAATATTCAACCATTTGAATTCACCATAGACCATAGTAAATTAACAAGCTTTTGCCAATGTGGAAAATGACAATGCACATGCCAATAGCCACACAACCACAAATGTATAGAAGTTGTTTCATTTTTTGAAGAACCTTTATGGTTCCTTAAGTAGCCTATTCTAAACATTGACCTTAACCATCATGCCAATAATAGTGATGAACACATTTCCACCGCTCAATGCATTCTTCATGAAGAAAATTTTGTACCATATAAAAACATCATGCAAACATATTATGCCCAACAAGGGGCAAATGAGTGATTAGTTTATTTTGAAGCTTGGATTTCATAAAGGTTAAAGTGGAAAAACATCTTTTGTCCTCCACACTACCAACTACTTCCACCAAAAACTAATTTAACCATGTTCATATACTTAAGGAAATTGGGAACCAAAATGTGAGAGGTTGTCACAAGGTGCCACATCTTGGTTAAAAGATTAATGTGAAGGGGGGGGTTGGGGGGGGGGGCGGGGCCTTGCGTGTCATTGCATTTGAGTTCATTGTTAGTTTAAACATACATTATTGGCATTTGAAGTCACTTGCATTAACGAAATTAAGCACTTGAACCTCCATTTGATGTAAAATTTTGGATCTTGCCATAGCCAAAACATGATGTGAATTGTTTTGCAAATGAAATTTCACAATTTAACTCAAGCCAAGATTAAGGATATACAATCCCAAGGGCATCCATGATGGCATGAGCTAGAAACCTAATGTTTAATTCATGAGTTGTTTTGTAGCCCTTCCCAAAGCACAAATATGTGAAACCTTCATTAAAATCATAAACACATGGACGTGGACCAAAAAAATCACATAAGGGGATAACAATAACTATGGAATATGTTTTCACTAGAGATTGGATAATAGAAAATGTCTTTTATCACAAAGGAAGCCATCATTGTGTTTAGATTTATGTGCACAAGTTAAACATGTTAACAATAAACCACAAAGGCCAAGTGGTAAACTTCAGTATTAACATCTAGCACCCATCGCATTTGGATATTCTCATGTTTATATTGAAGCAAAAACATGAAAGCCTAAAAAAAATTATGTAATAAACTTTAAGGTCTAATCAACATACTTGTTTTAAACATCACCTTGACAAACTTTGACATTAACCACCAAACTACAAACAAATATGTCTTACATTTGGGCAAATTTTATGAAAACATCTAGACTTTCTAATGAAGCCAAAATGTATGCAAAGCAAAGCAAAATTTGGAGGTCACACATGTGTTCATAATTGAATATTGCTTGGTGATTTATAGGACTATCCATAGCCATTTTTAGTAACAAAGTTTTGTATTTTGTTAACATTTTTTTGGCAAGGTTCAACATTGAAATCCATCTAGTATCCACATTATGGAAAATCTTATTTCCCTTTGTTTCTATGATTTCAGTAAGTTTTATGAACTTCAAATGTTACTTAGGGGAATGTGCAAAGTAGGTATGCAACAAATTCTCAATGTGCTTAACCAATGGCAAAACTAATAAGGTCAACACCACTAAATTCATGTGATGTTCCTTACAATGGACCCCCATGTAATATGGAACATATTTATCACAAATTTGTTTAATGACACCATGATTTGATCATTGAAACACATTAACACCATCAACCCCAAAGTTGAGTTTTTTTGCAACATTATTTCCCCTTTAATTGTCAGTGCCTCCATGATACCCTAATTAGGTTGTCATTCCTAGATTTTTCCAAACATGGTCCAAGATATCAAAATTAGAACCATTACCCATTTTCTCACAACATAATAATGGACATACAAGCATGACTAATTGTGGTGTAATTTGTTTGTTGCAATTAAAGGACACATATAAACATGCAACCACCATTGTTATTTTGATTGTCATCATTACCTCATGGTGCATAAACTTAACCATGTGTTGACTTGTTTTTTATAATCCAATTTTTTTTTTGTTTTTTGGAATTATCAAAAACTCAAGCTATGACTTCAAATATTCATACTCCAACATGAGATGACCTTGTTGCAACAAATGTAAAACAATTGCAAATTAAAATACTTTCCAAGTGGTTTTCTTTCTTGCAATCCTGCTTGCAATTTCAATTTGATGACTTCAATTAGCAAGCCCAAAATGGTTTCTTTGCATGTGTTACAACTCTTTGTGTAGTAAGTACCACCCCGCTTTTTCACAAACCTTGACACCTTTTATGTTTTCTTATAACTTGGATGTTTACCAAATGAATCCCAATTAAGAGCAAACAACTTGTCTTTTCCTTTCACCTTACTAGAGACTTTACACTTAACAATGTGCAACAACCCATTTGTGCCCACGGCAACTTTGTGATCCACAATTATTGGAGGTGTATGTTAAATTGTAATTGCATTTTAGAAACTAGGTTAGGTGATGTGGAAAGTTCTATTACAAGGTGACTCAAGTAGACAATATCATTATTGATTAGTTGCTTCTACTTCTTGTTAGAAGTCGAATTAGGAAATGCAACCAATGCATCAAGACAACAAGAGTAGGAAGCTATATCTTGATCAAGCAACACAAGAAAGTCGAAAATAGTAAGGTTCCGATTTGAATTTGTTTTTTACAACTTCTAGGATGGTGAAAGCTCAAAAGCCATCATGATTTGTGAAAGAGTGAGTGTGTGAAAAAAATCCAAAAAGACCTAAACCCAAAACCTCTAAATTTATAACAATGCAACATTGGTGTGTGACAAATGGGTTGCCTTGGTTTTATAATGTGGCAACTTACAAATGAAGCACACAAACACAAGATAGAAAAGTCTTGAAACTTACCTCTTTGTTACAAAATTTGTAGTGTAGATATTAGTTCAACAAAATTGATGATGGTGAGATAAAATCAACAAAATCAATGATGGTTGTGCAAATTTGCAAGACATGTCAAAGTTGTAGTGGAAACTCTTAATTGCCACATGTAAAAGGAACATAATGCACAAGTTAGTTGAAGCCTTTTAAATTCAAAACAAAAACCAAAAGTTTAAAGTTCGAAGCTCATTACTTTTGGACCTTTCCATGCTCCCATCAAATCACAAAGACAACATATAGAAATTCACCATTACCACCCTTGTAGTTACATTTTGCAAGCTTGCAACTGCACAATGTTATTCTAGAAGATCACAAGCTTGGTGAGTAGGGGGTTTGGTAGCAATAGAAGCTAGCAATCCTCCATCACAAATTCATGAACTTCAATGGTAAGACGAACAAAACAAGAGGAAAAGGAAGCTCGCAAGATTAGGAGGAGAGTAGGAGAATGGAGGTGGTGATGGTGGCTTCATGATATTTGTGAATAGGCCTTTGATGTGGTCAATACGCAAGGCAAATTAAGGCTGAGTTATTTGGTGATAGCCCCTCGTAAGCCTTAGTTTAGGGTGGTGATTCCAAACCCTTTCATGATGCTATTTGGTGCATTGAAATCCAGGCCAACCATTTTTTGGCAAAAAATCAAGAAAAATCTACCCTATTTCCCTTTATACAAGTAACGAAGCCTTTTTTCAAGTTGAGAAATGGAAATGAATCACTGAAAAACAAAACTACTCTCATAGGATATTTATTCCCAACCACCAAGTAACATAATATTGTTTAAACCCACCAAGGAGAGGTGGGTCTAGAAGGGGGAAGTGCAGAACTAAGCCCACTATGAATGCTCAACCTAAGATGGAAGGTGCTTGCATCTTTTCAAGTGTAGTGGAAACTACTGAAAGTGTCCAGAAGGTCCTCTGGCCCTTTCATACGCCCAAGCTGCATGGAGAATTCTTTGTCCCATGGTCACCCCAAGCTGCATTGGCACAATCATGCAGAAAAAATTCACTTGTTTTGTGGTTTCCTTGAATTTTTTTTTATGAATTTGTAAATAGTTCAGGTATGGGAGTGTTTGGTAAACAAGATCTGAAACAAAGATGATTGGGGGGGAACAAATGGATGCATCTCATTAGCAAGAGATTGTTTGAGGAGGAGCAAATCAGCACTCGTACCATGAGAGATGAGTTCCATAACTCTCGTGAATGCAAAAGTTCATCAAGATAGATTCTGTGCTTTTGAGAGATATGGCAATCACCTTCAGCATGATGACATTAAAGTGCCTAAATGCTCATGATGCTGCTCCTAAAGCAGGAACCTTGTGTTCATTACTTGAGACCACATGTATATATTTGACTCAGTCTCTACTTGGAACTTGGGACTCTCCTGCAGTGCTCTTGTGTTGGGTCTGTGTGATGCAGTAACGCAGAACTAGAACAAACCCATATGAACCCATGATACAGAAAAGTTTGCAAGACGGACTACAGAGAGTGCCAGGGATAATATGTGTAAACCGTTATAGCATATAACTAAACTGCAAATTCAACAGCAATAGTGCTGAATCTGGCTACTCTCTCTGCGAGAGTTTTGTCTTCCAGCACAACCTCAATTTGAGATGCATCAATCTTCAGTTGTGCTAATAAAAGCTCAGAAACATTGCCATCAAATTTTTCTTGAGGTCCTACTATGCAATTATATGCACCCATGCACGGTGGTTGGTTTAGCACATTACTGATGGAGAGTGTCAAGGCATTTCCACTTTGGACAGAATTATGGAGGTTGAGTATGATGCGGTGCTTGCGGCCCAGAAGGTCAGCTACTCGCTTCAAGTCTCCAGCAGCCAATGCTTTCCGGACCCGAGTCGTTGAGACTTGGCCTCTTTCTCGGCTGCTGCCATCATCACCTACATCTGCAGAGATTGTCACTTCTTGTCTATCCATTACTGGGTTTACTATCGAAGCTTCTAAGCCATACTCTTTACATAACCGCACCAAGTCAGTCACATCTCCTGCTGCCTTGTAACCAAATCGATAGTTTGATCCTGCATCCAGTTTTTCGTTTCACCAGTAAAACTTGCATCAACTGCCTAGCATATGCATACCAATCAAGATATATTGAAGTTGTTTCTAAAATTCAACAGCTTCCAGATGCAAAAGCATCACCTTACCAGTATGGCTGTGTGAGAGCTAGAAAATTTGATGAAAGAGGATTCTAATGTCTTCCCTCCACCAGAGGTTTCTATGGTAGAAATTTTCTATGCAATAGGTAAATTTTGGTGCAGTTCTAAGTCTCGTAAGTTGCAGTTAAGAAAATTATAGAACCACAAAGAAATGGATACCCTGAACACTTGAAAAAAGATTTCAGAAACCCACAGAGATTATCAGTTCATATTAACCCCTTTTGTGGAGTGCAAACACATCTATGAGATTGCAGAGAAAAGCTTCACAACAATCATGTGGAGGGTGGTCACCAGTTGATCAGTTCAAGACGCACAAAACAAGCACAAATCTCCTATAAACTCTTTTCTTCTACACTGAATCAGTCACAGAATTCACAAAACAAAAACAAGCAACCCACGACAAAGAGTGTGCAGTCTACATAACCTTTCAAAGTGTCACTCACAAGCGACCACCTTCATCAGGAAAAATGGCAGTCACTAGCTGCCATTATTCCACACTGACTTCATCACCTCATGACAGTGGGTGTGTAGATAAGTTTGTGATAATCTGCCACAACATCTCAGGTCAAAAAAACATCACGTAAAGTTTTTTTGCATCCAGAGTTTGTGTCACATTTTCCAGAAGCAACGGGAACACTCTGTCATGATCTCAGCAAGCACTATTACTAGAGCAAACATCCGGAAATGTAACAGTAAGGTGGTCAGAGAGGTTCTGTAGATTCCTGAGTAACCCACTATTGAAGAACCATATGCTTCTGAAGAAACAGTAGACTTTTCATGTGCTGGCCACATGATTGTGGGACATGTGAGAAACTAATCAAATTGTGCACAAAAGTTGACAGATTTTTTTTCTGAGATTGTTTCCAGTCACTGAAATTGGGTTTTGCTTCATTTGTAGTGGATCGTCAGGGAGCAAATGGGATATCAGAAGGAAGGTTTGTTTTGGATGTGATCATGATTTTGTGTACCTGCTACAACACCTTTGACATCTAGCTCCTTGGCGAGCTTTTCAACAAACTGTTGAGGACTAAGAGAGCGCACTTTGGCAAAATCGAGGTTGTATTCCTGGGGAACAATCCCTCTGCAGTAATGAGACCATAACCCCATCACCCTTTTCCTGTCACACCCTGCCACCACTGGCAACCTACCATCCTCAAAACCCCCCACCCACCCACCACCCAAATGACAAAAAGGAAAAAAACACAATCAACAACACATCCTGCAGAAACCTACAAAATGATCTCCTGCAGAAAAATGTCTTCAAAAGCTCTGTGCAAAGAAGGGAGGAAGAGAAAGAAAGAAATCACAGACAGAAACCGAGAGAGAAGAGAGAAAGAGGTCATACCTAGGTTCCCAGCCAAGGACTTGAGCCATTCCAGAAAAAGAGAGCAAGAAGGGGATTCCAATCTCTGCAGCTCTTTCTGCTAATGCTCTGTGTCCAACATGCAGAGCATCAAACTTCCCCAGTGCCACAACTCCACCTGCCAAATCACACCCAGCTGAAGCAAGCGGCTGGTGGAATGCTGCAGTCCCCATCATCTCAACAGCATCAATCCTCCTTTCCCTTTTTTCTTCTTCCACCCAAAAAATCTTCTTCAATTCTCAGGACTTGGGTGCACTCTCTTCGTGCTAGTTACGATACATCTCCAAGCTTCAAGCTCTTTGTTTGGATGCTAGAGAAGAGAGAAACCGCAGCTCGCCCCAAATCTGTCGGATCCGTTTCTCCCTACCTTTCTCTTCCTGGATGGATAGTGGGGGTCTTGGGGGGGATGATTCCCCCTCTCCCTCTCGATGAAGACGAACACGAAACTGGGTATCTGGAATCTGCATTTGTATCCAACCCTGAAATCCCTAGATTGCGGATAAAACTGGGGTTCGACTCAAAGGATGAAGAAAGAGCCTGGTTCAAAGGCAGCAGGTGGATGCAATCCTTGAAGCAGCATGCAGCACAAGGTTTAAAGAAACAGAAGAATAAGCAGCAGCAGCAGCAGCTCCTCTTCTGGTGTGAAAGCTTTTGGAGGAGGAACTGGTGATCATCGAGGACTGGTGATCGTCAAGGATCAGCAGCAGTTATGGCTATGTCTAGCACAGGTTGCTGTACAGTCTTCTGTTGTTCTTCTTCTTCCAGATGCTTGTCGTCCTCCTCACAGGTTTGCAGCGGATTGCCATCAATGTTGGGAATGTCCACTTCTATTTCTGTGAGCTTCCGCCATGGAGGATCAGGAGGAGGAGGAGAATCTCCTCTTCTGCATCAACGCTACAATGTGGGTTGTTCACGGCAAATCTCAAGGAGATTTCAAGAGCTTCGAGCTATGGGGACAGAGAATAAAGAGTCCAAGGCTGAAGAGACGAGGCCAGCAAGAGCAGCTGCTCCAGAAGAGGAGAGCGGCAAAGCTGCAACTTTAGTGGAAGGTTCACGCTCCAGCAAATTAGGGTTTGGAGCAGATGTAAGAACTGATGAAGGAAAGGGATCAAAGGAGAAGAAGCAGCAGCAGAAGAGGAAGCAGCAGTCTGCCACAGTGAGAAGAGCAGCTCCTCAACAGCCTCTTCTCTCTGCTCCTGGGAATCCACAAACCCAGCAGATCGAGACGGCATATGCTCTGTCTCTGGGGTTCTTGGGCATTCTCATCTTTGTTGAAGGAATCATCTTAGCTGCTTCAGGTTTGTCCTGCACCCTCTCTCTCTCTCTCTCTCTCTCTCTCTCTCTCGCTCTCTCTCTCTCCATCCTTCTCCTTTTTGCAATGACAAACAAGGTGAGGATTTGTCTCTCCCCCATCTGCAAGAGAAAATATCAAGATGGAGAGAAGAAGAAGAAATCAGACCTTGTTTCTCTTTCTGTGTTGCAATCATGCCAGGATGATGATGTCAGGATGGGGTACACCCATCATTTCTGGTAAAAAGACCAGCTGATTTCTAAACTGTAAAAACTGGAAGAAATAGATGGAATCTAGTGTCTCTTCTTTTGCTCAAGATTTCTGTTTGTGCAACTACTGCATAAGTGTCTCATTTTCTGCATCACCCATGTCTTCTGGAACCAGAAATAGATGGAATTGAATGTTTCCTGGTGTGCTCAAGATTTCTGTTTGCACAACTACTGCATAAGTCTCTCATTTTCCACATCACCTGTGTCTTCAGTTTGTGCTCAAGGAAGTTATGCAGATTTTAGATTATTGTATTTGCTATGGATTGCAGACCCTCCTCATAATGTCATGTGAGCTGTGTCTTGAGAATTAAGATGGAATTTCTTGCTCAAAGAGTTGTGGATATATATATATCTTTCTGGTGCAGGTTTCTGGCTGGAAGTTCTAAACTGCAGAATTGGAACCAGAAATATCTCTTCTTTGCTAAAGACATCTTGTTTGCACAATAGCATCTCTCATTTTCTGCATCACCCACATCTTCCAGTTTTACTCTCAAGAAAGCTACACAGATTTCAGTTTTACGGTTACATTACAGATTGCAGAAGAATTCTCAAATGTCATGACAGTTCTCTTTTTAAGAATTCATGATGGGCTAATAATGGGTATTTACATCCTTTGTGGTTGTACAGGTTTCTTGCCTGAAGAATGGGATGGGTTTTTGGTGACCAACTTATATCCGTCATTCACACCGACAGTAGGTGTATTCCTGGCAGCAGCTGTGGCGTATGGTCTGTTTAAGACTCAAGGGGGTGAGCCAAAGAAATAAGACCTTCACAGATCTACACACCTTTGTGAAATAGCTCATTTTTTTTTCCTTCTGAAAGCAAGTTATCTTTATCTTGTTGCAATGTATTATACATGATAGATTTATGTGAGTAGTTGACAAAATCTCCAACTTGAAAAACCCAAGATAGAGTTGTGTTGCAATGATTAGTAGGCATGAATCCAGAAGCGCAATCTCATTGTGATTTAGAAAGGTATGATCTGTATTCAGTCATTCCACAAGTGAGGTCAAAGAATTTCATAAACATTATGAGGATCTTTCATCTGCTCAGATCTCCTTATCTTCAAGGCTACTGTCGTTGTGCAATACTTGCAATACCTGTGAAAAGATCTTTTGTTGAGGCCATGCCTCTCCCTTGGAGAGGTTCATTTGAGAAGTGTGCAATGTGCAGGGGCAACAACAGTAATTTTTTGCCAACAGTTTGCATTTGCTCACAACGGTGGCAAGCAACACTCTGTGGCTTTGCAGGTTTGGAGACTTTGAACTAAATCTTGCATATTTGCTTCACACTTTCAGGAGAGTAAAATTCATCTACAGCTGAGATTGTCTTCTGTTGCCCCAAACCCATTCAAGATGTTTTCATTCTTCTGGAGGTTCATATATTTTTGCTTAGAAGGCACCCATAAAGACATTCCTTACCTTCTTTTCTGCCATATTGGGTGCATGGCTACATCCTTTCCCTATTCTCTCACTTGACTCCAATCATCAAAACAGTGCCTGAAGATCCATGATTCCATAACATGAATCAGCAAAGTGGAGCTTGAAGCTCCACAAACATTAACTCCAATCATCAAAGCAGAGGTTGAAGGTCCACACTCTTATAACTCCAACTGGGGCTCCATGCCGCTCTGCACTACCAGTGACAATGATTTGAAAAAGAAGAAGAGTTGATTTTGTAGAAATTAAGTTTCATTT
>Ga0116228_10004718_pt1 | contig 12110 bp, 11 predicted proteins | sample S1TSphfallax_2_FD_89694 | JGI IMG/M metagenome (GOLD analysis project Ga0116228, IMG submission 89694) | Host-associated microbial communities from peat moss isolated from Minnesota, USA - S1T2_Fc - Sphagnum fallax MG | ecosystem: Host-associated > Plants > Peat moss > Unclassified | place...
AAAAGCTTGACGAGATGTAGCTGGTAGTCAATCTTCTTCCAACCCTCGCGATAGAGATAAAGACCGTACTTTTGTTTGGAGGAGGAGGATGCAATAGTGGCGGGAGTCGGGAATGGAATATGAGTCGAGTACATATATGTCATGACGCATCCGTTCAGCAAGGGCTTGTACAACTTATGGCAGCAAGAAAAACTAAAGCCTAGGACTAAATCTTTTGCTGCTGCCACCGTAGTTGCGATAACATGGTAACGATTACAATTGAGCTTGCATATAATTATGGATTGTGAAAAAAACTCTTTACTTTGAAGGTGTTAAAAATGATGCCACGTGGTGCCTTGAAAATTTAAACAGTGTTTTGAGCCCTCAAGCCTACCTCCACTAAATATTCACATTCATCTTTTGACATTTTGTTTTCTCTGCCACCTTCTCAATTGTGCACCCAGCTCAACTGACTTTGTCACCAATCCATAAGCACAAAATTAAATATGAAAATATTTTTTTCAAAAATGGTTATGGCACCCATTATACATTAAAATTCATATAATTCTTTCAAAATGTGATTGAAATCACTCAAATACACATTTCAACAATAGTCTCTTTTTTTTGGTTTGAAAAATTGCACAAATGTGAAAAAAATTATGAAAAGAGAATATTTGATCACTTGTTTTTTTGAAAAAAAAACATTAGATATGCAAAAAATAAAAAATCATGTTGTGACATTTTCCAATTGGTATTGATTTGTTAAAAAAAAATTAAATGTTAAAATAGGTTCCTACAACATGTCATTATTTAATGTGAGATCCCTTTTGGCTTCCTCATAACTAATGTGATGTAAAAAAGTGAAAAAAATAAATTCTTGAATTAATTTTTCTTTTACAATAACAATCACATAAAAATAGATTTGTTTAAAATTTTCCCCTAGCTATGATCAATTTGTCATAAATATCAATTATTGATATTAAATTAATGGTAGGGCTAATGTGTATAACACATCTTGTTTGTTGTAGGCAAGGAATAGTGTGCCCTCAACGCTTCCATGTCTATGTGGGCAAGTACCCCATGTGATCTAAACTCTGCCATCTAACACTTTGAGCTTGCTTCCACCTTTGCTAGTTTTTTTGGGGTGGGAGGCAATTTTGACACTCGGAAGGTTCAACGTAGCTCAATGGAACCCCCTCCTACCCTAGCAATGCCACATGACTTCTTATGTGGAGGGGTGACATGAAAAGGGTTGTTGACACCTTCCCTGAATATTGTTGTGTGCAATATCAATCATCCTTTTCCTTCAAAATTGAACATATTTTTTCTTTCAAAAAAGTTGATGGTTTTTGTCATCTTTCAAACCTTCAACAGTTTGTGTTTGGAACATCTTTTTCTTTCAAGAAAGTTGTTGGTTATGGTCATCTTCCAAGCTTTTGTTAAGGGTGTTTTCTATTCTTTTAGATTTTTTTCCTCTTCTAGATTTATAATTATGCTTTTAGATAACATCAACAACTAAGTTGTTTCAGATCTATATATTTTGAAAAACAAAAACACAACTTGGCATAAATGATTATTCGTAAATGTAAAGACAAAACTAAAAAAAATCTTTCAAATCAAGTTTTAAAATAAAACCTCAAAGTCCAAAAATGAACTTGTTTATAAAACCAAAAATAAAAACAAAGAGGTGATCTCCAAAAAAATAAAGTAAAAAAGAAGTTCAAAAAGTTCAAAAGTTCTTCATCATCCTCCAATCCTCCTTTTATACCAAACATAACATTGGTTTAAGTTGAACAATCACTAGCTAAAATATAATAGTAATAAAATTCAAACTTAAACTACAACATCTACTAGCCATAAGTTTTTAAGAACAATTGATTACTATAACAAAGTGGTTATTCTAACATCTATTATCGATTAACTTAAAGACCTATTATCCAATAATAATTAAATTAAGTGTCAAAATAATACTACCTCATTGGTTAATAATAATAATTAAAATGTCTCAAAATGATATTACCTCACTGGTTACTAGTTCGTAACAACTAGTTATTATGTACATATTTGAGAAATTAAGTCAACATTACCCCCCCTTGAAAACAAAATTTTGTCCTTGAAATCAATCACCTAGAAGTACCTATTCTACTCATGTAGCCAAATCATCAACATGTTGCTCACCTATTGTATCAATAGGTTCAGCTAAAGGAATAGGTTTAGACCTTGGTTTGTCAACAATAGGTGTGTCTTTTAGTACTATATTTGGAGTCCTAAAAACATTAGAGGCATGTGTGACAATGTCAATCAAGGTGACCTCTTCACCTACCCCAATCTTTGGTATAACTAATGGAACAAGTTTGGGTGTAATAGGTTCTTCCAATCTTTTACTTGAATACTAACAACTACAATAGGTAATTCCATAGATTTAGTGGGCAAAGACAAAGTACAAGAAACAATGGTAAGCTTAGCTCCTCCTTTAATTGGCTCTGCTTCCTCTATGGTAATGACAATAGGTTCACTCTAAGAACTCATAGTTATAGTTGATGCCTACACAAGTGAAAACTTTTGGGAAGTAGTAACAAGTACCTCAATTAGTTTATTGCTAAGTCGATCATACGTATAACCTTCAAACTATAATTGATATGCAACCAATTCATTCAAGTAGGTCTCCTTATCCACATGAATAATCTCCAAACCATTGTAAATTTGTTCTTTCGTAATCTCTTATATGGTTTGCCACCATTTTTTCAATTTTGAATTTTTATCTGCCAAATCTTGGTTTTGCATCTTGGCATTATTTAAAAGAAATTCCTCAAAGTCCCTTAACCAGTTATTCATATAGGTGGTTTGAAAAGCTTTACAAGGTGTTTGGTGAAGTGTCTCTAATTTGCTTTTTAATTCTTAAATTTGTACTCGAAGCTCATGGGTACGATTCTTCATGTCAATGTTGACCTTTGTCAACTATTCCCACTACTGTAAACAAATATTCTTGAGCTCTACAAAAAAAAATTCCTGTTACACACTAATAGCCTCCATCTTGTCATAACTTTTTGTTAACTAGGCATGGTCAGTTTATAGAGCCTTCAAGTCATTATGGGTTTTTAAATGAGCCTAATTCAATTCATTGTACTCTTATTACAGAGCTTCAACCTTCTTGATTACCTTTTCAACTTCAACATTTTTGGCAACAAGGTCCTTATATTCTATCTACATTTTAAATAGCTGAACTTTCGCAATAGCTAATTCCTAATCCTTGTTTGCAATGTTTACTTATGGCTAACCAATTCCAGGCAATGGGCATGTAGTTAGTTTTTAGTGTCCTCTAACAATGTCTCAACAAAATTAAATTGGTTCGGCTATCTACTATTGGAAGCCAAGTCTAGGCAACTATGGCTATTTGTTCATAGTAAAATGTAACCTATTACAAACTTTTGTGTTGAATGCAAACTATTGATGTTTCAAGAAAAATGTAGATAGGTTTAAGCTAAACTAATTGAATAGGTTAGATTAAATTGGTTGAAATGGTTCATGACCTATTGGTAACATGTTGCTAACTTATTAACACACCCCAAACTCCTTAATAGATTCAACCACAAGTCTAAAGGTGAAAACAACAAAATGATAAGGAGTTAGGGTATGATCCCTAACTCGCAACACTTTAGGGGTAGAGGGGCGTGTTGGAGCTCCAAAATGGGGACTAGGACAAGTGACAAGTGGGTGAATTATTCACACAAACCTATACAAACTAAACAATAAGTTGGTTAGTGCGTAGTTGCAACATTTTTGGTGCGCAGATGAACCACAAGCAACACGAACTCACAACATTCACCACAACTTGAACTTAGGGGGAAGCCACCACCTTCCCCCTTATATTATTCTATGTGCTTGGCCACAGGGCCAACACCCAAATGTCATTTTGTTTCTAGACTCCCAAGTTGGGAGTCCTGAAATTCCCAAAATTGGGACTCCCACAAGTTTAGAAGCCCATAACTTTTTGTGCAAACCTTGTATTGAGGTGATGTCTCAAAAAAAGTTGTAGCCCTTGTCAAAAGCTTTCCAATGATATGGGGCACGCCACCTATATGCAAGGGAATTAGGGCGATTCCTGACTTTTAGTGGTTGGAGTCAAATTGATAATTTGACTCCCAACCCTTCTCTTAGCCATGTTTAAAGTACTCAAATGGGTCATGTGAGCATATTTTAGACATCTAAGTTCTAAGAGCTTTCCAACGATATAAAAAAACTCTTTAATCCAATGATTTTTGAACCATTTAATCACCCTATGAAGATTTGAGAGTCCATTGAAATTCCAACTCCTGAAGTGGGAGCCCACTTGGGAGTGTGTGGGTTCATTCTCTCACATTCTTCTACACTTTTAGGAGCATGAAATGTGACTCCCGAGCTTTATTATTGGCTCGCACCCGCAAGCCCAAGGTTAGGGTTGTGACACCTTTTCCCACAATGGTAACACGTCGTAAAGCCTCAAAAATCTTTCTTTCTATGTTTCTTTCTTCTCTAAAACTTTTACTACTATTTCGAAATAAAAGAGGTGGCCTTGATGTAAGCAATTCAATGTAAATCATTCTAATTTCTCTAAAATTTTCTTCTTGGTTTTTCTTACAACTCTTTGTCCTCTCTCTTTTTGTCTTATCTTTGTCTCCTTAATTTTTCCTTTTTATTGTTTGCTCTCTCTTTCAACTGACCCAAGGTACGCATTTTTTCATCTTGGTGCAACAAGAAGTATAAAAGATTCTAAAATGAAAAAATGAAAAGATAGATCAAGAGGTATGTCAATTCTTTGTACTACAACCATAGAACGAATAATGGCAATGTTTGGAAAACAATGTAACTTGTGGGGCATACTTTCCTTAAGGAATTGACACCTATAACTAGGTTAATTAAAACATCATTAGTTTGTGCAGGATTAGGGTTAATTAATAATTTTTCAACATGTCATTGTAATTTCTTTAACCAATTCTTGGTTGAACAAATTGCAATTGGTTCTTTTTTAAATTAGGTTATCTATTATTAAACCTCATGTATGAAGTTCAACCGGTTCTTCAATGAACATGTTACTATAATGGTTTGTCTTAATTGGTTACTTAATGAAAAAGTTACTAGATTGGTTTTGTCAATTGGTTCTTTAATGAATAAGTTACTAGAATGGTTTGTGTCAATTGGTTCTTCTGGTAGGAAATCACTAGGCTTAACTAGACTGAGTTGAAGTGTTTAATCCTCCACAAACATATAAGGTTTCAGCTTGTTCATGTTAACCAATATTAAATTAGGATCAAATTTGTCAATGGTTACTAATAGTATGGTATTGTTAGGTTAACAATATGGTCCAAACCATTGTCTCTAAAATTTAAGGGAATCTACTTTGATAGCCCTTGGAAACCATAGGACATAATCTCCAAACTAGTATTTGGTTTCAATGTACCAATTTAAAGACCATGATGACTAATTCCACTGGTTAGAAGGTAGCAAATCTTGTGCTACTAACGAGTTCTCCTAGAGTTTCTTTAGTTTTGACAATCCATTAGTTAAAATTGTAATAGGTGTTGGATCATAACTATGTCCTAGTTTGGATGGTAACATGTATTTTGTAAGTAACAATAGGTGTAATTTGTAGACAAGTTGAAAGGGAGTGTGACCGGTTCCAACCTTAAAAGTAGCTTAAGAAAATAAAATTGTGGACAAGTGGTCATCCAAGTCATTTTGGTCCTCATTCACCAATTTTGTGAACAATGTACCAAAAACTTTGTTAGTAGATTTAACTTGTCCATTCCCTTGTGGATAATAGACAGTAAAGCTAGTATGTCTTAGGATAAAATGATTAATTAAATAATGAATAACATCATTAATGAAATATGTACTTTGATTGGTAATAATGGTTAATGAACAACCAATCAGATGAGAATGTGATCGTAAAAAAACTTCGTAGTAACAACAACTATGTTGGTGCACAAAGCTTTCACCTCCACCCACTTAGTGGCGTAATCAATGGCAACTAGAATGTACCAATTGTTAAAATAATGACTTGTTGGTTTAATGGGTTCAATGAAATCCAATCCCCATTTTTGGAAAGGTAGAATAGTGATCAATTTTGCCATATTTTTTGCTAATAGGTTGTTTGTTGGCACAAGTCATATGTTTGACAAAATTCATGAACTCTATTCATGGTTGGCCACCAGTAACCAACATCAAGAATCTTCCTCCAACTCCATTATGTAGCTCCTATAATATAGTTGGCACTTGTTTTGGGTGCAAAACAAAATCAAACTTATTATCTTGTCCAAATTTATAAAGTACATCATCTTGTAACATAAATGGTTTAGTTCTTTGAACTAAGTATTGTTTTGTGAAATAATAAATCGTTTGGCATCATCCCTTCTAACAAGTAATCATAAACATTTTGTAACCAATCTATATGTAATGTGAACATGTGAACATTTGTGGTTTGATTAGGTACACCAACTAGTTCTACTTGGTTGGGCAATCTACTCAATGCATCTGCCATTAAATGGGATCTACTAGGCTTATAAACAATTTTGAAATCATACTCCAAAAATAACAACCACATAGCTATTCAATTAAAAATTTGTGGTTTGTTAATTAAATACACAAGGGCCATGTGGTCAACAAAAAATACAAACCGGTTATTGTTACCTAGATTTGGTAACATATGACTTAAAAGGTTGATAATGTAAATAGGTTGTTAAACCTAACTTGTATTGATCTAACCATTTACTAAACTTGGTAGGTAATGTTACTAGGTTTAGATTATAGATTGATATGTTAGTCAACATGTGATCTATAAAACATGTACTTGACAAAATTGGTAGTTGAACATGTAGTTAGACATGGTTTTGGACTATTAGTTTAAGTTCTGGTTAATGATTGTTTATGATGGTCAGTCATAACTATTGTATTTTGAAATATCTAGTATAAAAACTAAAAGGACTTTTAGATTTCATTCGTGATTATGTTTTTCATTCTTCAATTATGGAACATGGATCATCTTTCTTTAAGCCTATTTCCTTCAAGCTTGAAATTTTTTTGTACATATTAGTTAGGGAGTTGTAGTTTAAGTTTTATGTGTGTATTTTATGTACCTATTGTTGTTCAAGGAACCCGTTGTTGAAAAAAATCTAAAGGTAAATTAACCTTGAAGGGAATAGAAAAACTCATTAATAGTTACCTAGTAAGTAATGGCTACATTTGTGTAAGGCATAAACTATAGCTAGGGCTTCCTTTTCAATAGTAATATAATTCTTCTTGATTGACTTCAATAATTTGGAGGCATACATAACCGATTGGTCAAACTTACCAATTGGGTTTTGGTCAAGTACGACTCTTACTATTAGTTGAGATGCATCTATGTGAACATAAAACTCAAGCTCCCAATTTGGACTAATCAATACATGGGCTTGTACATACTGGTTCTTAATCTCCTCCCAAGCATTTTGGCATTTTGTAGTCCACTCAAAAACTTTAGATTTTTTGAATAGTCTAGTGATTGGTGACACAATAAAGGCAATTTTTTATTAAACACCTATAAAATTGTGTCATCCCATGAAAACTTGGATTTCTCAAGGGGTAGTAGGTACTAGCATGTTTACTAAGGCTTCAACTTTCTTGGGATCCATAACTTTTCCCTCTTTGGATACTACAAAACCTAGGATGGTTCATGAAAATACCATGAATGCGCACTTGTTTGGGTTTAGGCTAATACCAAACTCTCTACACTTAAAAAAACATTTCTCGAGTTTTGGAAGGTGAGTTGATAAGTCATTGAAAATTATAAAGTCATCAAGAAATATTTTCATGAATAACAAATGTTTTAATTACTAACTTTTGATAAGTGGGTTGGTCCATTTTTGACGCCAAATGGCATCACAACTCACACAAAAGCCCCCCAATTTGTCACAAAGGCGATTTTGTGTTGATCTTCTGGTGCAATTGAAATATGATGATATCCTAACAATATGTCCAAAAAGGTATAAACCTCATGCCCAACAATGTTAATAACCTCATTCATAAAAGGCAACATGTATGGATTTTTTTTTGTTGCAATGTTGAGCTTCTTGAAATCAACACAAATTTTCAACTTCTCATTATTCTTGTGAACAACCACTATCAACGATAACCAAATTGCTTCCTCAACCAATTTAATAAAACCAGCAATGAGTAGCTTGTTTATGTCTTACTTGACGATGGCATCATAATTAAGATTCAACCGATACCTTGCTTGATGAACAAGTGGTATTGTGGTATTTAATTCAATCCTATGTTGAGTAATCTTTGGTGGGATACCTTTTAGGTCTTTGTATGTCCAAGCAATACATCTTTGAACTCCTTAAAAAATGCAATTAGTTGTTTTGTGACAACCAATTCAAGTGCAATGTTCACTTTCACCTATTGCACATTCTCCTTCGTGCCCTAATTGACTTTGGTAAACTACTCCTCCTTTGTGACTATCTAACCAACTATGATTATATTTTGTACTTACTCCCAAGCAGGTGTCATCAATGATAATCTCCCCTGCTTCTAGATGGAAGAAAATCTCAAGTAGGTGTTGTTCGATAGTGTTAGGTGGGATAGCCAAATTAACAACTAAACACATGCTAGTTGATTGTTTTGGAACCAGTTTTGCTATATTAAGATCTTGTATGTAGATTGTTTTAGAAATTGGTTCAACATGAATAGGTATTACTATGGTTCCTATTGAAAATACGTCTAACTTTATGGCAAACATCACATCTTCCTCTTCATCTAATATTCTAGAATGGATATCATAACATATTAGGTCTTATGGTCTTTTGGTTTGAACGCCAAGTTTCTTCATAACATGTATGGTTCTTACTATACTTGTTCCTTGTATGGTAACAATATTAGTTCCCCAATCATGGGACACTTTAGCATCTCTCAACCATGGGCATCCTAGCAACATTGAGTAACTAAAATCTAGAACATTATTGTTGATAACATTAAATGTAACTGTATAAGGAATACCATGAACAAATATTTTTAGGACTCTAATAAGACCAAGTGGTTTGGCTATGGTTTGATTTTCCATATGCAAATTGTAAAGTGTTAGATTAGGTTTTGACAAATCTAATTATACCTTTAGGTTTTCAATATTGATGTTTACTCTAAATCCTCCATTAATTACCACATCAATAATAAAGTTTTTATTTATTTAAACTTGAATTATAACCATTTGGTGGTCAATAGCCATTGTTGCATAGGTAGGTTCATGTTGAATAAGTTAGGTTTAGGTTACATGGGTTAAACAACTTAATCAATTTGAAAAAATATCTTTTGATGTATGGCACAATCTTCAAGAGTTGCCCCAAGTTGATTACATAAGTGGTCTCCAAAACTTGAGTGTTGATGTCTCTCAAAATCTCCTCCAAAATCTTCTTTGGTAATGTTGTTTGTGAAGTCAACTAAACAAGTTACTTGCTAATAATTGGTTGATTTACTAGTTCTAGTAAATTGACCCAATTTGAATGAAGTGGTTTGTTTAACTCAACAGGTGCTTGTGATATTGTTCATTCCCTTGTAGCTCCCTAATAATATGGACAAAAGAATCACACGTATGTTTTTTAGTTTGTTAATCAACTGTTGCTTTTGCTTTCACCAATTCATGTTCTTTTAACCTATTGTTTTGGCATTTAACTACATGTCATGACAATAATTACATTAACTAGTACATTATTAGGTTTAGAGAATTTTGTTACTATAGTGGCAATAGTGGTTGTTCGAAACATATTATGAACTTCTATCTTTTTAGAACAACTAGGTGCACAATGTTTAGAGCTAAAATAGATAATACAAGGATATTTCAATAGTACTATAGTTGTTTAAAAAGTTGTGTAGTAACTTTAGCTATCGGTTCAATCATTTTGGTGGGAACAACAAGTATTGAAGGTTCTTCTTTCTTCTTAATATGACAAGTTTACTTGGCATGACTGGTTTTAACACAATTTGAACATGTAAGTTATTGTTTAACAGTAGAATAAATGACTATAGGTTTTCCAACCGGTTTAGACTTCGGTTGATTTATCGAAGTGTTGTAATTTGTTATGATCGATCCACTCTCTTCACAAATTACTACAACTTCCTTATGTTTGATAAAAGTATCTCTTGCCATACATGTTGTTAATCTAAGGTATGGTTGTAAATCTACTATGAAAATAGTAATAAAAAACACATCAATAGCCTTCACTTGCAAAAAATTAACAAGTTTTAACAAATGCTCATAATAAACCTCTACATGTATGTTGTTGTAAGAAGTTCCTCATGATGATATTAGCCTCCATAGTCTCCCTGTTAACTTTGAATTTTTTTTTATAAACTTTGATATGAGCATCAAGATTAATATCCTTCATGTATGTTGGATATTGAAGTTTCCAATATGGCAGTTTAATAGTTGGTCGAGATTGAACTACGACTACTAGGTACCAAGTGGCATGAATAATTTTGGACTAAGTGTCGACCATTTGTAAAATCCAACATGTGGATTAGGCGACAGTCTTCAAGGTGGGTCTCAAGCATGTGATTCGCCTCCTTTTAGTGATCCTCCAAGTAATTATTGACTTGGTTGTGGATGTGAATTAGCCCTTATTGGCTGCTGAAATAGAATGTCATTACCATAGACAAGTAGTCCGTTGGCAAGAATTCTGTTAACAAGTAAAGTTGATGCCACTACTTATTAAACAAGTACAAATTTGGGAATTATAACTAGTTATTTCAATCCATAATTGATATTTTAACAGGATACTCAATCTACTATAGTGGTTTAATGAGTGGCACTAGTTGTGTTTGGGTGATACCAATTGCATAACTCTCATTTATTCCAAAAATCAATGGATCAGGTCCATTGATTATAGAACAATACACAAAATACATGTTATGATTCCATGGGTACAAAAGGTGGAATTGTATTATACCACATTGGATATGGTGGATATGGTATAACTCTAGGTTATCCTACTGCTAGTGGTGTAATAGGTTGTTGTCAACTTAAATATTGACTAATTGGTGTTGGTTTAATAGCCAAGCTCAATTGTGATCAAATTTGTGGCAAGGTACACCAACATGTATTGATGGTGTGTTTATTGTGACAAGTTGTAAGAAGTTATGAATTCTATTCTCATTGATCAGTTTAATTTATCATCCACAAAACAACAATTATTGAATTCATGTCCAACTTATTAACAATATGCACAAGTTAATGCAATTTCAATAGTGAGCTATGGGTTTGTAATTGGTATACTTTGTTGAACATGTGGTCGTTCAAAAATTCCCATAACAAGTACATTCAGCTAAATACTTTGAATGATAGTTTGTGTTTGTCAAACAATAATCGGTAGTATGACTACATCCAGTAATTTTGCATGTTGTTGAAAACTAGATCAACGTGAAGGTATTCGCTCTAAGTTGCATATTGTTTTGAATGGTTTAAAAGTTCATTACATTCCAATGCTAAATATGTTATAATTGGATTCAAAATAAGAACCAGTTTAGATGAAATACCCCCAAACTTTTTAAGAGACCCAAATGTGGGTCCCAAAATGAAACAATAGAAAAAAATAAAAATTGAAGCATGTTCCCTAGCTTATAGCATTTCATAGGTAGGGGGGTGTGTTGGAGCTCTGAGATAGGACTATGAAAAACTCCCAAGCAAAAGTTCGAAATGAAGTCAATTTGCACAACTAAGAAAAGAGGGCGGTTAATGCAAATTGAATGCAAGTGGTGTGGTAAACTTAGTAGGGATAACCTCAAGCATAAGCTTTACATGGCTTGCAACCTTTGGGAGGAGGCAATACTCCCCTCCTTATACTCTATGTGACGCACTCCCAAGTCCCGGGGTGAACCCACTTGAGGGTTCACCAAAGTGTAATTGCGGAAAGAGGGATTCGGAAGGTGTTCCCGGCTTCCAACTCTAGAAAGGGGTAGAGGGTCGAGTTGGGAGCCCAGGGATTAGACTAGGAAGAAGGTTAAGTAGATCAAGCTTGAATCTGCACCAAAACAAACCACCCACGTGGTTAGTTCACATTCCGGGACACCCTTGGGTGTTGGGACAAGCCACGGGCACTTTGGACCACAAGACACACCACGGCCCG
>Ga0116228_10004719_pt1 | contig 12110 bp, 15 predicted proteins | sample S1TSphfallax_2_FD_89694 | JGI IMG/M metagenome (GOLD analysis project Ga0116228, IMG submission 89694) | Host-associated microbial communities from peat moss isolated from Minnesota, USA - S1T2_Fc - Sphagnum fallax MG | ecosystem: Host-associated > Plants > Peat moss > Unclassified | place...
AAAAAAAAAAAAAAAAAAAAAAAAAAAAAAAAAAAAAAGAGAAGAAAAAAAAAAAAAAAAAAAAAAAAAGGTGGGGGGGTGGGGGTGGGGGGGGGGGGGGGGGGGGGGGGGGGGGGGTGGGGGTTGGAAATAATTTCTTAATTTGGCAGAGGGTTTTTATTTGGTCAATTTTGTTATATAGCCAAAAGTGGCGAAATCAACCATAGGAAGGTTTAAACCCAATTTTGGCTACAAGCTAAAATATATGACCCTAAAATAGTCTTAAAACATGCTTCTATATATATTTTTGGCCTACTCCTTTTTAACCTTGAACAAATGTAGCTATTTTTATTTTTTAAAAATAGTCGAATTATGGCTATTGAAAAGTCACCCCAAAAAAATTGCACTTAGTTTTTAGCACTTTTTAATTTTCGATTTCTCTTTTTTGGCTACCTATAAATATCTTATATATATATATAGCCATTTATAGCCAGCCAGCCTTAAAAACAAAAAGCCTGATGCCCTAAAGCCAAAAAAGAGAAAAATAAAATTACGGCGATACTTTTCGCCGCCACAGTTTAGGCTCCGGCAAGCCCTCCACGTTTCACGCCTGTCAGCAACGGCGCTACTTGTTGCGTACATGCATACATGCATACATACATACATACATACATAACATTAACATACATACATACACACGTACATACAAATGCAAAGTTCACTGTATACGTATTCATGTACAAAATACGCATGAGTACACATATCTCTCTATCTCCAGACTCTATGTACATACAGATACGTATTTATATATGTATTTATGTATGTATGTATGTACGTATGTATATATGTATATAAGTATGTATGTATTTGTGTATGTACATTTGTATGTATGTATGGGACTGGAGGCGGCAGTCTTTGTGGGTGGGTGTGGGTGTGTGTGTGTGTGTGTGTGTTTTTCTGGATCTGGAATTTTGTTTGGAATATTTGTTGTGTTGGCGTTGGGCGTGAAATTGGGAAGAGAATTTGTTGCTGTTCTTGTTGTTGTGGTTGTTTTGCAAATGCGAAGTTAGTGCTTTTTTTCTTTTCTTTTTGGGGTTGTTTGTTTGTTGTTCTTGTTGCTGTTGGGTTTAGAGAATCATCATCAACAACTGCAGTATCAGCAGATAACAGCAGCAGCAGCAGCAGCAGCAGCAGCAAGTTTCCTCTTCTTCGTTATCATTATCATTATCATCATCATCATCATCATCGTCATCGGATGTTGTTGTTGTTGTTATCTTGAAGGCTGCTGACTTGCTTGCATTTGCAAGAGTGTTTGTTTCCTTCTGTTTTTTTTCTTTTTTTGTGTTGTTGCTGGAATCCGATGTTGTTGTGGGTACTGCGGATTTTAATGTCTTGTTGCTAGAAAGTTTTGTTCCTCAACAAGGAAGCTGAGAGTAGTGTTATTGTTGTTGTTGTTGTTGCTGCTGCTGCTGCTTCTTTTTCTTATTGCTCATGTGCCATTGCTGATTTTTGCAACTGCTAGTTAGAAGTGGAGAGGAGAGGAGAAGATCAGCTTCATGAAGGAAGTGGGTTTTGTTTTGTAAGCTAGATCAGATCAGATCGGATCAGATCTCGGAGCAGTTGACTGACAGAAAGAACAACAAGAACAAGAGAACGAATTGCAAGGAAGAAGAACAAGAAGACGAAAAGAAGAACACCCACACACACACATCATCATCATCATCAACATCATCCCTGAGGTGATGTGGTTGCAGAGGTACAGATGACTAAGGAGAAGGGGAGGTCTAGTACTTGTACTACTGCTACTGCTACTGCTACTACAAATACAGAAGAAGAAGAAGGAGAGCAACAAACATGAAATGGCTTGAGCGCTTCAAAGAGAAAGTGAGCCAGTCCACATTTTCGCCAGGAGCAGGAGGCCCGGGACGACCAAGACTTTCTCGCCAGTACTCCGAGAATGGCATCCTCACCAGACCCAGGTACACACACCCATTACACATCCACACCCACATTCTCTCTCTCTCTCTCTCTCAGACACACGAAAAACCTAGAAAGGTTTTTCCTTTTCCTCATGTAGATCAACAAAATGGAGAGAGTCTTTTTTTGGGTTTGTTGCACAAAAAGTTTCTTCCAAGCGCTTCTAAGTTTCTTTTGAGCTTTTTGAGGGTTTTCGGCACTTGTATTCAGGGCTGCATTTTATGATCCTGTTTCTTGTTGTTCTTCTTCTTCCACATTGTACCTGCCACTTTTTTGCATGATCAAAACTGATGAGGAAATGCACATCCTGGGCTGCCCACCTGCTGTTGGGTGTGTTCGTATTTTTTTGGGTGAGTTGGGACAGAGAGAAAGATGAGTGGGAGCAGGACTTCAGAATTGCATGGGAGGATTTCCGATCTTCGAACAGTGAAAAGGTAGGCCACTGAATTCTTCTCTTTGTGCTGCTGCAGATCCATCTTTCTCTCTCTCTCTCTCTCTCTTCAGCAAATGCACATTGATCTCATGTCTCCTGGATTTTGAGCTTGGATCTCTAGAGAGAAACTCACATTCTTCACTGCAGATCATACTTTTTCTCTTTTGTTTTCAACCAAATGCAAAATTCCTCCTCCACAGTTTTTTGCTGCAATGGTGAGGGGGCACACCCAGGGTTTAGGGTTTAGGTTTCAGCTTTTTGTGTTAGGTCAGGTACATACATTGAGAGTTGCGGCTTTTTCTTTTGCACACTTTTTTTTTAGATTTTTATTTTAGTTCATAATAGGGTTGAAGTTTCTTTGCATTTTTTTTGCAGCTCTTGTGGTGGCCCAACTTTGTTTCTTTGTTTTACCTTTTATAGATTTTCAGGCTATCTTCTTTTCTTTTCAGTTTGTGTTCCTTTTGATTCAAGAACAGAACTCTCTGTCTCTGTCTCTTTCTCAGTCTGTGGGATTTACTACTGTGTTTTGTTGTGTAGGAGAAGGAAAAAGCCTTGGAGGTTGCAGTCAGTTTGTTCTGCAGAGTTGCACGACAGAGTGGAGATCCTGCTTCTCTCGCTCTATCGTAAGTTTTTTTATAGAAACAAAATGTGGGTTGTTTCTATTTTTCCTGGCTGGTGGGGATATCAATTGGTGGCATGGTAGTGGTCTTCATGCTTCTTCTTCTTCACCTTTGATGCAATTTTTATACCTTATGTCATCTACAGGAGGCACTGATCAGTAGTAGTGGTTTATCAGATTGGATGAATCTCTCTCTTTGTAAATGAAAGAATGGGTTTTGCATTGGTGGTGGTCCAGGTTGGTGGATGTGCGATGCTATGCGTTTGTAGTGGCACGAGCATTGGTGGCAGAAATTGACAAGCTGTGCAAGACTAGTCCAAATGGAGAGCTCCAGACAAATGATATGTTGAACTTCTTCACTGCTTCTGGGAATGTAAGTGGGTCTCGAAATTTTGCATTGCCATGGCATTTCTGGCAATGTCATCATCATCATCATAATCATTGAACTGTTGGTTTAGATCAAAAATCTTAAATGGGTGTTTTACAATCGTAGTATGGTTTTTCTTTGGCATTCACTGTTGTTTCAAGAGCAAAGAGAGAGAAAAAAAAAAGGTGCCTCTTTTGTGAATTCGCCAGTGACCACCCTCTTTAGATTAAAACATGCAAATATAGGTCACTCATTTTCTAGTAATTCACAAAACCATAAAAAAAGACTCATATAACCCTTGAAACCCTATTTTGGTATTTGTGGAAACTATGTCATCTTTACTGCAAGATGTGCAACTTGCAATTGCAGGAGTTAGTTCCTGATGAATTGCTCAAAAGATGATTTTTTAAAAAGAGAATGTTTATTGTGTGTGTTTTGCAGCTGAAATCAAAGAATGGTGGGAACTTGCTGTTTGCTCTGGAAGGCCTTGTGTCTCCAGTATGTCTTTTTGCTTCTCTCTCATCTAGTATGTACTTAAGAGTACTACCAGTATTTTGCCTGAAGGAATCCTCCTCCCCCTTACCTCCCCCCCAAAAAAATTTAGAAATAAAATAAAATTGATCAGCTATGGCATTCCAGGGATAAATCCAAAACCTAAGAAATTAATTCACCGAGGAATTTATTTGTTGGGTGTGTAGCAATTGGACATTCAGCCGCTGATTGATGCGGGTCTGTTCCCGACACTCATCAAGATCTTGTATCGGCTTATCGGTAGCTCTTCTGTTTCAAAGGACATATGGGTAACTGATGATGATCCCAGTCCTTCTTTTGAGGGGTTTAAGAAGCCTGAAACTCAAGATGAGGAAAGCTTTGCATTTGTGAATTCCAGTGCTTCTTTGGAAGAGCCTGCTGACAACAAGCAGCAGGAAATCAAGGGCAACAATGTTAATACTGCAATTGAGGAAGCAACTGTGGATGAGGAACAACGAGCCCTGGTGAGAGATTTTTTTGGGCCATTTTGGCCTTGAGAGTTTTTTTTTGCATTGCCATCACGCTGAAGTTTTTAAGCAAATTATGTTATGTTAGGATGTGGTCTGAAAATCATTATCTGAAGACTTTTCTTCATTTTCCTTCTTCCCTTTGAAGAAGCTATTTTGCTCTACACCATGGATTTGAAATTGTCGGTGACAGAAATTCTCTTGCTATGGAGCTGCTGGAGATATCAGAAGACACTAGACCCTAAACCCATGCTCTAGTGCTTCTTAATGACATGGTCCACAATTTGGGGGCATTGGGATTTTATTTACATAGGTGGAAGCAGGTGTGGTTCATATCATGAAAGCTCTGGCATTGCATCCTGGAGCTGCCCAAAGCATTATGGAAGGTGATTCTCTTCAGCTTTTGTTCCACATGGTGGCATTGGGAGTCCACACAAATGAGCAAAACATTCCTCTCCATGTGGCACAGCTTCATCGCCATGTTATGCAGGTGCTAGATTCTTCAACTGAAAACAAATAAATAAATAAATGAAATTGCTCCCAAATCACTGAAAACCCAAATGCTAAATCTGAACTTCTTTAATTCAAAAAGCTTCAGTAGCAAGACAAGCGAGTGTGGGTTGGATAAAAGAGGCTGATTTTGGGTCTGAGAATTTCACCGACTCAATCTTAAGCCCCCTTCCTTCCTCATTGACATGTGTACAGTTTTGTTCGTCTGTGGTACAGATATTGGGTTCTGTTCTTTTGAGTGATAATGGAAGTGCTGCACAGTACATTCAGACCCATCAACTGGTGTGTGAGACAAAGTTGATCACAACCCTTCTTTCCTTACTTCTGCTATTGTAGTAGTTTCATTCGAGCTTTTTCTGAGGGGAGTTAGGGTTTAGGGCTTGGACCTCTGATTAGCATTGAGGAAAAATGGAGAACGGGTTTTCTGCTGCTGCTGCTGCTGCTTCTGCTTCTCTAGTGGTACCCTTTAAGAGTTCTCTGTTGTCGGGAATTTGATCTATTTCTAGTTCTGCTCTGGATACTAGTTTATTTTCCTAGGAGCAGGAGGAGGAGGAGCGCACATCCTACATCCTGATCCATCTTACAGAAAAAACAGATTTTGATAGTTTTGTTGAAATTTTTGCAGATTGAGGTGCTTTTGTTGCCACTCAAAAACTCTCTGAGCCAGATGGATGATGCTAATTACGATGTCGGGGTTGTTTCGCTCATTGCTAATTGCATTCACCTCTCTAGTCGGCCAGGTATGCTCCACACTAATCTTGTTTCCATCTTGCTAACTACTACTACGACTACTACTACTAATACTACTATTCACTGATCCTGGAGGTGTCATCTCCTGGAAAGCTCCACTAACTAAAACACCATCTCTCAAATCTGTGGTTAATTTGGGCATAATTTTTTTTCCTTCACAGCTAGAAGCAGCTAAACCCTAAACCCTAAACATTTGTGTCCCAAAATGCCACTGCAATGCGCCAAGTGAGAGAGATGAATACAATCCCAGCTACATTTGAATTGGGTGGTGTTGTGGATGGTGCCTATGTGTATTTGAACCATTTCAGAGTCACAAGGAGTTCATCTCCGAGATAACTTCCGCAAAGGTGGAGGCTACAATTATTTGGTACAGTTAGCTGTACAGCTTGCAGGAGGGAATGATTCAGCAGCAGATGAGGAGGATGAGGGTGCAGAGGCTCTTGCACAAGATTTTTCATTTGTGAATGGAGGAGTTCAGGGGAGAGATTGCACCAAGGAGGCTGACAACAATGATCTGAGTGGTGAGTTGAGTGATCGACCTCTTCTGCCGTCATTGATTCGCCTTTTGGACATCCTTGTGGATTTGGCTCAAATGGGTGACCGGGCAGCACGACCACCGATGATGACAACAAGAAGTTTATCAGGAATCGGAGCTCGATCTGGGAGGTTGATGACAACAACTTCAAATCGATCTTGTTCTCGGGCTGTCTTTGAAGGCATTGGGTCATCATCCACCACAACTAGTTTGGAAGCAATGGAACAACAACAGCAGAAACAGGAGCTGCTGGAGGGGAAAGTTCATGATATAGAGGCTGTACAGGTTCTACATGATGTATTTCTGAAGAGCAAAAACTGTGTTTTACAGCTCGATATATTGGACCGCTTGCTTCGATTGTTTGCAAGCCATGTGGACAATTATGCAGTGGTTCAGGAGTTGCGCACGATCCCACTCTTTCTCCAGAACATGGGTCACTACCCGTTTGTGCTTCAAGAGCGGTTGCTGAAGATCTTAGAGTATGCAGTAACAGTTGTGAACTGTGTTCCAGAACAAGAACTTCTTTCCCTCTGCTATTTACTTCAACAGCCATATGCGTCACCATTACGTGGCACTGTGTTGTCGTTTTTTGAAAAGCTCCTGTCTTTCAATCGACAATATAAGAAGGTCTTTCGGGAAGTTGGGGTACTTGATTTGCTCCTTGATGACTTGAAGCGCTGTGAACTTCCAGGCGCCTTGACTCTTCTTCTACAGCCACAAGAAGATTTGGCTACCCAAGATGCAGCAGCAGCAGAACAACAACAACAACAAGACTTAGTTTCTTTGCCAGGCGAACTTCATATCTTTGATGATACTGCCACTGTTGGTCTAGCATGGGACTGTCTCCTTCACCTCCTCAGAAAGATGGAAGGGAATCAGGCAGTATTCCGAAAGGCCAATGGTGTTGGTGCAATTCTACCACTTCTGGCTTCTTCAATACATCGTGTGAGAGTCCTACGAGTTCTCTCATGTCTGATTTGTGAAGACTCAAATCAGGTGTGAGATCCATGATCCATGTGTCTGTCTGTCTCCTTTCTCTCTGTCTTTTTTCTGTCTTGGTAGAAATTTGTGCAATGATGAAAACTCCCATGGATCCTTTTGAGCTCTAACCCTAAAGACAAATTTCGGTGATGGGTGATTTCATTCAGATGCACAGCAGTGAGTTGAAGGAGCTCATCAAAATCGTCCAGACAGGAAAAGTCACAAGTCCTGTTGGAAATTTTTGGTATATTGATGTAGAAGCAAAGGAGGACATTCTTTGGGCAATTTGGCGAATCCTTGGTGCCAATCCTGCAGCTAAAAATGTGTTTGGGGAAGGGAATGGGTTTGAGCTTCCACTTGCAGTCTTGGAAAGTATGCAAACCCATGATCATCATCATTCGGAAGTACTAGTACTAGGTTCAGGTTTCTCCTCCTCCTCCTCCTTGTCAGACAGGAGGAATGAGGAGGAAGGTATGGTGGTGACCACAAGGACCCCTGTTGAGTTGTGCATGCAGCTGTTGGATGCTTTGCTCCATGTTGTCACAATTGGAGTGTCTGATAATCCGATCAATCGCAACAGGCTGCATCAGTGCATTTCCTCACAAAGCTTCAAGCACCTGGTGCTAAATTTTTCTGGGCTCATTTGTGTGGAATTTGAGGAGAAGATCACAGAGCTGTTATTTGATGTTGCACTTGAACATGTCCATTCACCATCCCAGAACACACCAGCTCTTCCTGCTTTAGTGGAGGAGCAAGAAGGGATTGTGGGAGGACGAGGATCATCAAGTTTCAGAATTCCGGGTATCGATGGTAAATTTTCCATGAACTATGCACACAACAGCAGCAGCACCCCCACTCGAGAGGATGAAGTCTTCAATCCTGCTGCAATTCTACTTCTCTTTCACTGCTTTATACTCTTCTCAGTGAAACTTCAACTACGTATTCTTTTTCATGTTCAGACACTTGTTCGCAGCAGCCCACGGAATCAAGATGCCCTGACTGCTGCTGGTAAGTAAAAAAACAGAATTGTGCATTCAGTATGGACCGAAACTACTACTCCTCCTCACAAACTGAGACTCCTAGCTTTACTAGTGGTGCAATGCATGAAACACTGGCGCCCCTGTGGATGTTTGATGATGGACACACACATGTAAGAAATGATGTTTTGAGTTGATGGGTGGTGGTTTCAGGCTGTGTCAGTGTGCTACTGGAAGCAGTGAACTTGATGTTACGCACACCATCAATACTTCTGACATATGCTTTAGAAATCATAGAAGTGCTTGGAGCATTCAGGTATGTTCAGAAGACAACTCTACTCTTACCATCACCCTGAAAATCAAATGTTTTTCATAATCACCCACTACTCTTTTTTCTCTTACCTTCTTTCCCATCTTCCTAGCAAAGGTTGGGGGGAAAAAAAACCAGTAGTTGATGCTGCATTTTCCCTGTTGCCAATCTATGTGCTTCAGCAATCTAGAGAATTTGTCACACAATTTGGTCTTATGTTTGTAATGTTTTGTCATGTGGGTTTTGTTCTTCAATTTTTTTGTACAGACTTTCACCAACTGAGATGAGAACACTCGCACAATATATCTGGACGAACCAAGATGGTTCTGCTCGACAAACAGGTCAACGCCTTCTTGAAATGGTAGAGCATATGAGTCAATCTGTGGCATTAACAAACGAGTGTGTCTCTTTTTCTCCATTTATGGATTTCCAAATGTCACGTTTGGGGTATGCGTGCATACGAACACCATTGGGCGATAGGAGCTGGCCACCTGCTGCTGGATACTCATTCGCATGTTGGGCTCGATTTGAAAATGTCAGTTCACAGACTGCAACTAAGTCATCATCATCAGCAGGAGGTTCAGAATCAGCAAATAATTCCAAGGGACTTTTGCGAACAAGGTCATGTGCGGCAGGATCTGTTCTACGCATTTTCACTGTTGGAACTACAGAGGAAAAGATCAGTGTTTGCGCTGAACTGTTTTTGGATGACACAGGCTTTTTATCTTTAGCCACTAGCCCAACATCATATATCTGTTTCAAAGGTGTTCGAATAGAACAGGGCATTTGGTATCACCTTGCCATAGTGCACAACAAACCAAATGCACTAGCTGGGCTTTTTCAGTCTAGTGTTGCATCTCTATATGTGAATGGAAGCTTGCGACAGACTGGAAAACTTGGGTACTCTTTGCCACCTGTTGGAAAGTCACTCCAGGTTATAACTCAAACTGTTGTCTCCATATTGAATTTCAGAACTAACTGATGAAATCTATCTATCTCTGCATATCAATTCTAGAGTTGGCAATGGAAGTTACAAGTTACAACCACTCATCAACTCATTGGTGATCTTTTTCTTATTTTTTGGTGGGGGGACAACAGGTGACAATTGGGACTCCACCATCATTATCAGAAGTATGTCCAATGACATGGCAGCTTGGATCTTGCTACTTATTTGATGAAGTGCTTTCAGCGCAAGCGGTTTTCTTCATGTATGTATTGGGGCGAGGCTACCGAGGTCTTTTCCAGGATACGGACATGTTGCAATACATACCTTATGAGGCATGTGGTGGTGGGAACTTGATGATACTTGAAAGTCTGGACACTGAGCTCCTGGCAACACTCAAGGCTGAAGGTTTGAGTCGGACAGACTCTGGCATCACACTGTCGGCAGGGAGTGGTGTCATTTGGGATCTTGAAAAGCTCACCCGCTTTTGGGCACAGCTTTGTGGTCGACATCTTATTTTTGCACTTGATGGCTTGCACTTTGATGGTGTTATTCCATCTGCTGTTGTCTCAATGGTCAATTTGGTTGACCCAATGTCCGCAGCAGCTTCCCTTCTTGGTGGTAAATATTGCTTCACTGATTCTTTATTTCTGTTTTTTATAACGAGTCATGCTTGCTTTCCAGAAGCCGTGGCAAAACTGTTACTAAAATTGTGCCATTGTTTCTTGGTTGTGTTCTGCTTAGGATTGCCACGCTTTGCTCGGATATATGGAGACATCCACATTTGCACTCCATGTTCAATTGCTGACAGTATGAGGAAAGTAGGTGGTGTATCAGTTGTCCTGGCTATGTTAGAGGCTGCAGACACGAGTGAGATGCTACACCTGGCTCTCTCAGTACTAGTCTGTATGCTCCAATCAAATCCCCGTAATGTGCGAGATATGCAGGCATGCCGAGGTTACCATTTGCTTGCACTTTTCCTTCACCGACGAATGGCGGTCTTCGACATGGATGATCTTGACCTCTTGTTTCAGATTGCCTCTTGTGAAGCATCATTTGTTCAGAAACCAGTCACCCATAACCCCACCACCACACACATTCAAGACAATAGTGCAAAGAGTAAGCATTTGTCAAGCAAAAGCTTGGGTATTGATAGTGCACTCAACTTGTTTGGTTTCTCATCACCCCAAACCCTCGATGACCAATCTTCCAATTATGGCTCTGCATTTGACTATGCTGAAGGTTTTGCACTTGACAGTACTATTGGTGGTGGATCAGATGTCAGCAAGGGCATAGGTGACTTAAGTGTTGAAGATGTCAATTGCATTGTGCTTGCAAACCCGGAAATGATGGAACATGTTTTGCTCGATTGGACATTATGGGTGACTGCACCCATAGGCATCCAGTTGGGTTTACTGGGCTTTATTGAGCGTTTAGTATCCATGCATAGGTACCGATCTCATAACCTGACTGTTCTTCGCAAGCTCAACCTCGTTCAGCATTTATTGGTCACTTTGCAACGTGGTGATGTTGCAAACCCAGTACTGGAAAAGCTGGTGGTCCTTTTGGGAATTATTTTGGAAGATGGGTTTTTGCCTTCCGAGCTGAAATATGTGGCAGATTTTGTGGTGATGACTTTTGATCCCCCACATGTGCCGCGGGGTGTGTCTCACATTACCCGTGAGTCAATGGGTACCCAGGTTGCTCTCTCAATCCTCTCTCATCTCTCTATTGTAGTACCATAGTATTTTATGTGAAATTTGTTTTAACAAGGTAGCGATTTGTGTATGGAATTTTTATTTTTATTTTTCCCCTTCTTTGATCATGTTGGTTTCAAACAGAAACTCAGGCCTTAATTCTGCGTATGTGGTTTTATTTTTATTTTTTTTAAAGGTGATTGTGAGGAACATGCTACTGGAGATGCTCATTGATTTGCAAATGACAATTCGGGCGGATGATGTGCTGGATACATGGCATAAGATTGTGTCATCAAAGTTGATCACATTTCTATTGGACGAGGCTGTTCATCCAACTAGTATGCGCTGGGTAATGACATTGCTTGGCGTCTGCCTTGCACCATCACCCACTTTTGCTGCTCGTTTTAAGAGTTCCGGTGGATTCCAAGCTTTGGCCCATGTACTCCCTAGCTTCTACGACTGCCCAGAAATCTATTATGTTCTTTTCAGTATCATTTTTGGCCGACCGGTGTATCCCCGCCAGCCAGAGGTATCATTAGCCCTTTGTCCTAAACCCTAAACCTTAAACCCACCAACTGTGAACCCATTTTTCAAAATTGATGTTCAGCACCCAAGTCCTGTACCTAAAATCCTAAAACCTCAAGAAAAAAATGGCATTTGTTAGGGGCCTAAAATTCCACCTGCAAACTTTTTTCCATATTTTGTGGTTATATTTTTCACATCAAATTTGATCTGAGTTTTAAGTCTGTCAAAATAAGATTTCCTAGTTTTTCTTAAGCAGGACCGTTTGGGGACAATGCCCAGTTTTTTTTTTCCTAAAATTGCATTTTTGCATTGTACGTCTACTTGGTTAACAACAGGTAACGTTATTGGACTTTCAAACCCTAATTCCAAGGCGGGGGAATAAATCAGAGCTTTTCTTTACAGAGTTACTTGAATCTATAGTTGCTATGTCCAAGGCAGCATTTAACCAGATTATTGTGCAATCGGAATCGACACAACAAACTGGCGATTTTTCAGGCTTTTATGGAACA
>Ga0116228_10004721_pt1 | contig 12109 bp, 11 predicted proteins | sample S1TSphfallax_2_FD_89694 | JGI IMG/M metagenome (GOLD analysis project Ga0116228, IMG submission 89694) | Host-associated microbial communities from peat moss isolated from Minnesota, USA - S1T2_Fc - Sphagnum fallax MG | ecosystem: Host-associated > Plants > Peat moss > Unclassified | place...
CCACTTTTGGAAGAGTGTGAGGATGACACTCACACTCCCGAAATGGGGACTTGGGAGTCCTTTGGGAGTCCTGAAATTTCAGAGTTCAATTGCAAGGGTCAAAACATCTCGCCTTAAAGCGTTCTTTAAATCATTGAAAAACTATTGAAGTGTAGATGTTGAAAATGACCTCGCATGAGCCATTTGGACATCTATAGCACAAGTTATGGCAAAAAGAAGGGTCGAGAATCAAATTAGTAGTTCGACTCCCGACCACTAAAAGTCGAGAATTGACCCAACCTCGGTGTGTGTGGGTGGAGTGCAACACACTGTTAGAAAACTCTCAAGGAGAACTACAAGTTTTCTTTAGACCTCATCCCAATCGGAGGTTTGAGCAAAGAGTTATGAACTTGCAAAGTCTTAGGAGTCCAAACTGGGACAGTTTCGGGACTCCTCCTTGGGAGTCCCAAAATAAAAAACCATTCGAATGTAGGTGCCGTGGAAAGACGTAGAGAATACTATATGGGGGAAGGTGGTGGCTTCCCCCGAGTCCAGGCTGTGGTGAGTTTTGTGAGTCCAAGGTTGTTCATGGCTTGTCCAAGCACCAAGGGTGCGCTAAAATGTGATCTAACCAACTTGTTGGTTGGCTTGATGTAGGTTTGAATAAGTAACTAAAGCTTGTCCCTCATCCTAGTCCCATCTCGGAGCTTCAGCACGCCCCTCCACCCCTTTTAGTGCTAAGAGTTGGAAGCGTGCCCCGAGTTCCAAACAATTCCGTTGTTTGACTGACTTGGACCCAACTTGGGTCCAACAAGGAACTTGAAAGTGTGTCATCCTTCCACTACCCACCCTTCAATCTTTTCACCAATGGGTTGACATAATTTTATTAGTTGATAACATCTACACTTTGGTCAATGTTGTCATTGCCAATCTCATTCAAATAGATTTGGTTTCATGTGTTATTTCATCTCATGAGGGGGGGGCAACAATGGTGGTAGCCCAAGCGAGAAAAAAAGACTTTATCATGATCAACACTTAATAAATGCATTTCTTCCCTTCACCATAAAGGTTTTTGGTAGCCTACACCAACAAGCAAATGATTTTTTTTCATCAATGTGCTAACATGGCATGGTTAGCACAGGGCCTAGCCTTAGTTATTTTGCATGTATTGTTTAGGCAAAGGGTGTTAATAGCTTTGCAAAGAGCTCAAACCATCTATATTTTGAGGCATGCCATCATTGTTAATGAAGGTTCTTCTAGGCTTAATGCTCTTTCATGTTTCCCATCCCTTTTTCTTTCTAATATGCTTCATGAAATTAGTGGGAAGGTTTTATAACATGATTCGTTCCTTTGCTCTTTTGTGACCCATTTTGGGTTTTGTCCTTTGAGCTCAAACTTGGGTCCTCTCTTTTTGTTCCTTCTTTTTCCCCTTTTTAGGTGCTTTGTTTATTGGTGTTTGCCAAGGTTTTGTCCATATGAATTATACTTCATTATAAGATTTTTGAATTAACAATATTATATAACCTTGGATTAATCCAAAGTATTTTTCTAAGTCACAAGGTTCTAATACATAGGATAACATTGAATTTGGAATATGATGATTTTTGTCATCGCTGTGATGATTGATGATGATCGATGATTTTGACATTAATCTATTTCAATGTTGGTATTTTAAAAAACTTGGTTTAAAATGTTCCAACTTATTGGAAAACAATAACTGATCATCTTGAAATAAATATCTAAATTACAAAGTGGTTTTGAATTTGTAATTGAAATTGTTGATGAGTGTGGTGGGTTTCAATGTACAGTTTGGTTTCAAGCAGGAAGTGGGCGGCACAAAGGGCCAAAAATAAAAGCCTTTTGGAGACAACAAACAAAACGGTCGATGATTTTCATGAATGGAGTGGATTAATTCACAAGCAGAGGCACGCAAAAGAGGCGGATCCGTCTTTTGGAGAGGCGGATCTACCCACCCATCGCAGTGAGATCGAGAGAGGCGCCAGTAAGAGACCACCGCACACCACACCGCTGCGCTGCTGCTGCTGCTGCTGAGAGAGGCGCGACGTGTTTTCTTTTTTCTTTTCTTTTTTTGTCGATTTTTTTTTTTTTGTTTTTTTGGTGGTTTGGGGATCGCTAGCTACTATCATCTCCTTGTGCTTTTCTTCCCACACGAAGCGCAATCTTTCTTATAGCAAGCAGGAATAATTGTGACCAGAAAGGAGGAGCGATGTTGAAGGCAATGTCGAATGTATATTCGCTTCATTACAAGCTTGTCGTAACACCGGATGTTACAAACGTATTCTGCTGCGTGCAGTGTCGTCGTTGCACGATCTTCAGTTCCGTGAGATTCTTCCCGACCTCGTACCCGAAAGCGGCGAGATTTCAGCAATTGACAACTTGGTCCGAGAGTGAGACGTGAGCTGGTCTCCCGAGAAGTTGTTGCGATGACGAATACTGCGGCAGCAACAGCAGCGTTGTTCCAGAGCGTTCCAGTTCTCGATATTATAAGACGCGTGGTGAAGCGAGAGAGGAAGAAAAAGATCGGGAAGTCAATTTATCATTGAGAGAGACTGAGGCAAAGAGGAGCGGGAGAGAGGCAGGGAAAGAGATGGTACAATTTCGATCAATGCTTTACAATTGAGATCGGTACTCTTTTGGAGGTTGCGGTGTTGTAGTAGAGAGAGGAAGAGGAAGAGAATTTTGTGAGAGAGAGAGCGAGAGAGAGAGAGAGAGAGAGAGAGAGAGATGAAGAGCATTCGAGGTCGGTCGCAACCAGAAGCGTTCTATCTGAAGGTGCCGGCACATCCGAAGCCGGTCAGGACGGCGGCCATGCTACTGTTGATGATCGTTTCCCCGATGTTCATCTTATTCATGTATGTTTTCCGTTCCCTCCTCCTCCTGCTGCTCTAAATTGCAATCACTTCCTTAACTGACCTTGGTGTTGCTGTTTTTGTTGTCGCAGATGGTATACCATGATCCACGTGGAAGGTTCGGTAGAGAAATCATACAGATTCTTTCTAGCCAAGGGCATGAGGGGCATCCGAGATGTGTGGCCATACCCCACCATCCGCGCATGTAAAATGGTTGCTGCATTTGCAGCGTTTGAAGCAATTCTACAAGTGTTTTTGCCGGCTGAAAGGTTCATTGGCCCACAATCACCAGCTGGACATCGGCCTGTGTACAAGGTACATCACCCTTACTCCTCTAAATGACTTCTTGCCATGAAACTTGCATAAAAAAGGCTTAGCATGCATGCCCCTGAGCCTTCTCTATCATCCTTCTTGCCTGCAAAGCAAAGAACCAAAAACAAAAGATTCAAATGAAATTCTCATACAAACAAGCTCCTTGCATGTCTCATGAGCAGACTGAGCATATGAGGAATATTGCTTGCTTGCATTCATGGTGAAGAGTCCAAGTCAATGCTCCTACTTCCTACCATCACTTCCTGGCTTTGAATTTTTCTTCTTGCTCTTTGGAGCAATGGTGGGTAGCACGAGCCTTGGCCACCAGTGGCAATTGGATCAGGATCCTGTATTTACAACTTCTCTTTTGTTTGGATTCTTGTTGCAGAAGAACGGCTTTACAGCATACATGGTGACTCTTGCTGTCTACTACCTTGTTTGGAAGTGAGTCCTCTCTCTCTCTCTCCTTCCTGCTTGGCATGTATGTTTTGCGGCCATGTATCAAACGAAACACAAGATATACACAAGGAGATCATCTTGTGTGTCCATTCATGCATTGTATATAGGATTTTTTGCTGCAATGGAAACATAGAGGATAGTGAAAGAAAGAAGATGCTCAAACACAAACAGCATCTCGAACATTTTTGTTACTTGCAACTTTTTTCTTGCTGCAAGATGTTGGATTTCTTAGCTCATAAATGGTGGTCTGAATGTTTGTGAGATACAGGGGTAGAAAAAAGGAAGATGATGACTGCAAAACATGAGCATCATCTCACACACTCACACACTCTCATTACTTGCACCTTTTTTGGATACAATATGTTGGATTTCTTAGCTTACAAACGGTCATCTGAATGATTGTGACATACAGGGTAGTGAAAGGAAGAAGATGATGCTCCACAAGCATTATCTCAAACACTCTTGCTACTTGGGTTTTTTTTTTCCCTGCAAAATGTTGGATTTCTTAAGCTCATAGACAGTGATCTGAATTTGTGTCTGCATCAAATATTCAGTGCACATACTACTGTAGGGATGAAGAAGAAGAAGGTTTCAACATGTGATTCTTCCTTTAAATCAATCCTCACTTCATGAAGGATCTCTGTGTCCTGCAATCACTAATCATAGATGATGGGAGAGCTGATGGAAACAGGGAGAGCTTATTCAATCCAGGTCTTGTGTATGACTACATAGGAGAAATCTTCTCTGTGCTTGTGATTGCAAGTTATGTTGCAACAATTCTGCTCTACTGCAAAGTGAGTTGACTTCCTTTCATTTCAGTCACACATTATCTCTTTATCTCTTCTTCTTTTTAACTGTTCCACAATTGCATCAGCCCGATCATGTTGTGATCATCACATATGTGCGGGTGTGCATGTGTGTGTACAGGGTCATATGGCACCATCTTCTGAAGATTGGGGATCATCAGGAAACATCCTTGGTGACATTTTCTGGGTAATTTATTGTTGTGCAAATAAATGCTTGCAAGTCAGATGCTGATGATGACTCATGGAAATTCACATCAATTCTGGCCACTATGAGAATTGTAGTAAGGAGATGATATGATGATGATTCATCCGCCTTTGTACTGTTCATTTGCTGCATGCTTTGGATCAACAAATATAAGTGGTTGTGGGTATGGATGGAATGGGTTAGGGAATGGAGTTGTACCCAAGGATTACAAGCCATTTTGATATTAAGGTCTTCCTGAATTGCCGATTTGCAATTATGTCTTGGGCTATTATTGTTGTCAGCTTTGCCATCAAGCAGGTGAATTGCTCACTCTTGTCTCCCTTGCTCTCTCCCATTCCTCCTCCATACATCTTTTCCAACTTATAGCCTTTATTCCATTTTTCGTGATGTAAAAACAAGTTATGCTTGATAAAACATAACCTCACACTCAAGAAACTGGTCATGTCCAGCGTGATAATCAAGGAAAGATTGCAGACTCAATGTTGGTGACAACCGTACTTATGCTGATATACATCACCAAGTTTTTCTGGACAGAATCTCAATTCTACCGTTCAATGGAGATGGCTCATGATCGTGGTATGTACAGCCACGCCTCAAATTGAAACAAACACCTCATCACCTTCTGCATTGCTTTCTTTCAATTTATAATTGTACCCAATTTGGACTAATCCTGTCACTCTAGGTTATTCAAAAGCTAACAAGCCCCTTACATGGCAATGGCTGTAAAAGTTGTGAAAATGGGAGAAACTCAACATAAAATGATGGACAATTGAACACATGGGCACTTTGAATGGTGAGGTTTGCAGCTGGCTTTCTGGCGGTTTTTACTTGCTTGGCATGGATCCCAGCAGTTCACACATCAGTGAATCTGTATCTGGTTTCACATCCAATTCACCTAGGGCAAGGAGTACGCATCTTGACCGACACCACACACAATACATCCATCTGTGCTTTTAGGAAGATGAAACAGATCACAAAATTGAGGCCAGCAAATTTATGCAGGAAAACATTTTTGCATTTTGAACTAAGGAAACAAATGGAATTTTTTTCTCTGATTGTTTTTGAGTAATTTCTCAGAATTTGACTGACTTCAAATCTTTTTGGATTTTTCCTGATACTAAAAATGGTAAGCAATGTGGTGCAACAGCTAGCACTTGGAATGCTTGGAGCTGGAATGGCCTGCAACTACATTAGTTATGATTGCTATGTGCAACGTTCACAATTCATCAACTCCAATGGCAAATGCAGGATCTGGGGGAAAATTCCTTGCAAGGTTTGGACATCCACCTTCACTACCTTGAATAGATCCCTTGGGAATCATTGCCTCTTCTGTAGACTAGCAATACACATTCTGTGTAAAGCAATCCGCACAATAATCTGCTTTCAAAGATCAAGACTGCACAGCCAACTGAAGGAATTCAAAGAGAATGAGAGTATCTTCATAGAGGATTTAAATCAGCACTGACAGGTACTAGTGGGAAGTGGTTGCCATGTCCAGATCCAACTCCACTATGTAACAGAGTATGGAGAGCAGAAGCATAACCTGCTTCTCACAGCTGGCTGGTGAGTGCCCATATTGTCACATCTCTCAGCTCCATGGAGCTTGGCATGAAACCTTCTTTTTTTGGGACTTAGTGATCCATGTAACTGGTTTGCTTGGGTGTCTTTGGGGATAATAACAGGTGGAGTGTTGCTAGACATTTTCACTATACCCCAGAAATTGGTGTTGCCATCTGCTGGACCTTACCTGTTCTCTTCAAACATGTGCGCTTCCCAACACCTCTCTCCTTTTCTCCAAACAGAATTTGATTCCAAGCACCTTGATCAGCTATCAATTCTCAATTTTTTTGGTCCCTACAAATGCTGATGTGAGAAGATCCTCATTCACTAGGTGGATGGACAATTTCAATGCAATGAATTTATCCCCATTTAACCCAAGTGTTTCTCATTTTTGGTTGTCCCAGCAAATACTGATTTGAGAAAGATTCTCATTCACTAGGTGGATGGACATTTTCACTGCAATGAATTTACCACCATTTCACCATTTGCACACTGAAGCAAACCACATCAATTCAATATGTCTTAACTCTTAGTGTTGTGGGAAGGTTGTACTAGACTAGTTCTGGCATGTCAAGAAGATGGGAAGGTAATTTGCAAAAGGGTTAGATCTAAAACAAACTGTGTGTTTGTGCAGGCAATGCCTTACTTTCATGCATGTTTCGTGACAGCTATGTTGGTCAATTGTGCAAAGCGAGATGACAAACGGATGAGACAAAAATACCACAAGTACTGGGAGGCCCACTGCAAGCGAGTGCGATACAAACTCATCCCCTTCATTTACTGACTCAAAAAGAAACAAACTTCAACTAGAGACTGAACTGTGTTCTGTGTATACAAGGGCCTTCCAATGTACTCTAATGTAGTTTGTGATATATGACATTTGCCTGGCTTTTTGCAAGACCACTTTGGAGCATTCTCTTATTCCCACTGCAGCTTTTTCAGGACATCATTATACCTGTTCAATGTTCACCCCATCTTCAAGGTGTCTGCTCAGGTTGGTCTACTCCAGTGTTGGGCAGGTATCAGAATTCAGTTGAGAACCGCCCAGGTTTTCAGGCGGATTCCTTTTTTGGCAAAGAATCAGCAAGTCTTCGCCTATTGTAAGAACCAGCAGTTTGAGAAATGCTTGGGCTATTACCTGCCATAACCCTGAACCCCCGGATATGTTGGAAAGTTCACTCCAGTTCAGGTTTTCAGGGCTAGGGGTATAGAGTAGGTAGGGTCTAGGTCTAGGTTAAGTAGGGCCTAGGTTTAAAGGAACAGATTGTATATAACCAACTAATATTATTTCAAAAGTAAGAACCAGCTGGGAATGAACTGGTCTAGCTAAACAATTGAAAATTCTGATACTCTCCGGATATTTGTAACATCCAAAATGAATTGTAAGAACCCTTCTGTCAAGTTTTGTCAAAGAACCGGAATCAGGTGGTTCTTAAAGAAAGGTAAGAACCCCCCAACGCTGGGCTACTCCTTCAAAAGAAGCATAGTAACTGTGCTCTATCCGTCGATTCCTCGCCAACCCAATTCCAGAAGACCCTAACTGCAGCTTCACCCAACTCCAAAGGAGTGAATGGCAAATCGAAAACCATACCTTTTGCTTCACAGATGAAGGCAAATTCTTCCTCCTCTGCTGTGCAACTCTCTGGATGAAATATCTCACAGATTGCACACCAGGTGGAGGAACCTGGTGAAGACCGACCTCAATATATAGTTCAAAGAAGACAACGGGAAAAACCAGACCTCCAAAGACAAGACAAACATTGGGAACATCATAAGAACATGGGACTGAAAGTCCAGCCTCCATGAATTTAGCTTCCAAGAAAAGTGAAACCAAATTTCTGTTGCTACTTTTGGTAATTTCAAAGCTCTACAGCAAGAACAAGCTGCTGAGCTCTAGAGGTGAGAAGTGGATAACACACAGGAGCATTCTTAGCACATTAGGGAACAGATTTTTTCATTGTTTCTGCATCCCTTCTTCTTCATCCGATGAATATTGTTGGAATTAAAGAAAAATGAAAAAAACTCCACTTGCAGAATAAAATTGGAGGAGCAGGTGAAATGAACTTAGGGGAAGAAAACCATTTCAAAAGAAGAAGCTTTAGACGAACCTAAAATGAAAAACTCCATTTGCAGAATAAATTTAGTGAAAATGAAATTTAGGGAAAGAAAACCAGTTCAAAAGGGGAACCATTAAGCAAGCCTAAAATGGAAAACTCCATTTGCAAAATCGAAATTAAAGGAGCAACTCAAATGAACTTAAAGGGAAGAAAACAAATTCAAAAGAACAAGCATTAAGCAAACCCGAAATGAGAAGCTCCCATTTCCAGTTGCAAACAAGGCATCACAAATAAGCTGGCCCTGCCAATAGATAATATGTTGTACATCTACCTACTCTGTCCACACTCTGAACACCAAAAAAATCCGTTCCAATCTAAACAGTCTAAACACTTTCACCAAAGAAACCAGTTCACCTAATGTGAAACCAGTTCTAATAAGGTAAAACTTCCAAAAGTTGGATCCAATGCGATAGTCCCTCTCGCATGGGGACAGGGCCCAATAAAGTTAGAGGAGCAACTGAAATGGACTATTCTACGTCACATTACTATTGATTGTGTTTTAAACAATTTTCTTTGCATAAATTCATGTAATTGGCATACAAAAATGTACTAAAAATTGATCATAATATAACATAATTATATGATATATGATATGTCCATAAAGGCAAGACAATATCATTGATAACATTAATGTCACAACAGGCATCATGTTGGATAAAGGGAAAAAAAAAGGATTCAAATCAAAAGCATGAAAAGATGCACATTTCCTCTATTTTACCATAGTTATATCAAGGCAAGACATTCAAAACCTTGTCAACAAATTTTGTTAACATCATGACAATTGGTTTGAATTCTCTTTTGGGTGGTCACAAGTTAGGGGCTCATTTCATTTTAAGCACACACAACACTTCATATAAGAATAGCTTTTCTAATGTCTCCTATATTAATATTCATCACATCCAATAGTCAATCTCAATTGTCCCCCTCCCCACCCATTCTAGTGAAAAATTGAACATAAATTCTTGGGGATATCATTTCTATTTTTTGGCTTTGCCCATAGGGAAGAGACTACGCATCTATGGAAGATTTGGATTTGGGGATAAAAACTTTGCTCACTAATTGACCAATGTGGAGATGTTCACAAAATGAAAATTTTCACATGAATGTAATTTTCCATGTTTGGGTGGATGTAACCTTAAGTACATTAGGAATACAAATTGCCATGAGGAGTCGGTAGTAACAGTAGTAGTGTTATCTTCCTCTTTCCAAGTTGGAAGCAAAAACAAGGGGCAAGGACCCAACCTTAGTAGTAGTGGAACACCACCAAACTTTCTTTGTCGGATGGTAACTAGGAGCATGCCTCTCAAAGCCAAGTAAAAGAAGGAAATCCACATAGATGATGATGATGTTCTTCTCCCTGCCATAACTCGAATACCACACAAAACATGGAAAAAAGATAAAAAAAATTTCCCTTATTATGATCTTTCCTTTAGGTTTCAACATCTTGATCTAGGGGCACACAATTGTCGTTTTGGGTTTCCAAAAGGTGGGCTTGGTTATATCTTTCTAACCTTGTTTTACGTAAGAAGACATAGCAAAACCTACTTAACAACTCACAAAACACATGGAGTCAAATGTTGTACAAAAAGGTACTTGATCAATACTAAAGGTCATAGATCTAAAACACAATGTACAATTTTATTTGTGAGCGAGACTTGAATGGGTGATCATGTCATGGGGCCAACCCATCTCTACCCTCAATATTCCACTTGGGCTTTCAGTTGCATTGAGGTGGTGCTATTCGCATTCCTTCAAATTGCAATACCGGACTTTCAAGCCTTTACTGTCTACAATTTCCTAAACTCGTTCCTTGAAGATTCATTGGGCTTCAAACCACAACCACTTGATGGAACAAGGGGCTTCCTTTGAAAAACTTATTTTCATTGCTTCATACCTAACATGATTACTCCTATAGGAAGAAAAAAAACTATGACCAATGCTCAATTGGGGACATGATGTTACCTACCAACATTGGCAAAAGCTCAAACAAAAGAGGCCAAAGGAAGTGACATCAAATCATCTTTTGAAAAGTTTATAGGAAATTAACATTAATTAGTCTCCTCTCTTAACCTTCCTATCTTTTTCTAATTTCCCCAAGGCACTTGATATTGTAAAGTGACCCACCATCTGGTGGTGGTGGTGTTGGAAACATGAAGGTAGGGACACCGAGTCAATTCAAAAGCTAGTTGATTGGGTGGAGCCTTTGCATGAAATTGTGGACAACAACTAGCTATTGGAAAGGATTCCCAATAATTTGCCCTACAATTGTCATGGCAAAACAATGCAAAATGGCCGAAGTTCATGGCATGAACTTGAACTTTATAGAGCAACGTCCATAAGGGACAATACTCAAGCCTTGCCCTTGACCAACAACAATCGTAACATTATTATTACTATTATTATCTATTCAATGAACTGCGAGATTAAAGTAGCCACCAGTTGCTTGATAAAGAATTAATCATGAATACAACACCATGTTTTGGGGACCAAGATCCACATCCACAACAATCCATAGTCCTTGAAGGTCTCGAATTTGGAGTCCAAACTTGTCTAATTTCAATAAGGTTAAGAGCCCTTTGTCCATGTCCTTGTCAAGAAAAGGCACATTCCCTTATTGCTCACCTATTAAAACTACATCCTCACCTTGGTGTTGTGCCCCTGGTTTGCCAAAACAATAATGAAGTAGCACATTTTCAATATTGAGTTTTAAAAAAAAAATCTAGCAAGAATTGTTGTGACCTTAAATGACTTTTGTATTCATTTCTCCAAAAAAGACCAACATCTAAACAAAATGTAAAATGCCAAGATCTTGAGTACCCAATGTATATGCAACTTTTATATTGAATTTTGATCACATGACTCTACTACAAGTTTTATAAAATAAGTTCAACTTCAATAACAAACACTAAAAAAACATTTCATCAAAGGACAATTTTTTTTTACTTATAGATATCTATTGTGGCAACAAGTTGACAAAATTGAAATTGACATCTTGCCAATCTTCAATGGCATGTTATCAAGCATATCTGTAAATGCAAAACTTTGAATCTCTAGTGAACAACCTATGGCATCTAAGATTATTTGAATCACATTCCCCAGCAAAACAAAAAACTTAAGCAATCCTTCTAGTGGCAATTCTACAATGGTGATATCAATGTCTATTGCTTCTTCTGAAGCAACAAAAGAGGTTTGCCCAAGTCGATAGTCATACACTTCTCTAGCATGCTGACTATCTACAAAATAACCATTTGTTTGATTCCAATCTTGAATGTCTTCAGTATGGATTAGTTTGGGACCTACAATCAATTTTTAATGGAAGAACATCCACACATAGTTAAGTACTTATAGGGCATTACCAACAAAAATGTAACTGCATGAAGAGGAGGAAACCATCGAAAATAGTGCAAAAGTTCAAAGGGAGAAACAAAGAAAATGGATGTAGCCACAATCATCAATAAACCCTAAAATGCCAAGGGGTAGTAACAATAATTTAATGTACTATTAGTGGGCAAATCTTCGTCTTATTTTTATGTGGAAACATTTTGTGGTTTCATCTATCACAATATGACATTGTCCTTGTTCTCAAATTGCAGATTACTAATTATAGTTACCAAAGAGATGGACCCTAGAAGAATTTTGGAATGTTTTTTCCTATTGTGTTTCTAATGTGGTCACAAGATGATCAATGTTTTTGCAACAACTTTAATGAATGAGGTCTCTTTTTTTCACATCATTTTATGTGATTGACCTTTTTTAACATCTAAACAATAAGGTGTGGACAACAACAATAGGGTCGGCTAG
>Ga0116228_10004722_pt1 | contig 12106 bp, 5 predicted proteins | sample S1TSphfallax_2_FD_89694 | JGI IMG/M metagenome (GOLD analysis project Ga0116228, IMG submission 89694) | Host-associated microbial communities from peat moss isolated from Minnesota, USA - S1T2_Fc - Sphagnum fallax MG | ecosystem: Host-associated > Plants > Peat moss > Unclassified | place: USA...
AATGGTATAAGTGCAATCCAGCATTACCATGACTATTATATTCAAGAGCATTAAGGGTAAATATAACTGCAATGTGTGTGATGATGATCATATATGAGATTTGCAGAGAGAAGAACTTCACAATAATCCTTTGAATGCTGAAGCATTATTTCAGTTCCAGTAAAACAAACCACAATGAAAGTGACAAAAGTGATTGGGGGGTCATAACTTAAGCTTGTGAGTCAATTGCAAAACTATGGTACCATCACCTTCAATCATGGGATGTCACTGACTAGTTGCCATTACGCTCCCCTTCGCCCTCCCCCTCCCACTCCCAAACAATCTTCTTCAACAACCCAATGTGGGCATAAATTTGTAGATCAGAATCTGCTCAAAATTTCAGTCAGACAATTATACAATATGTGCATCCTGTGGTTTCTGTTGCATTTTTGTTGCAACTTCAAAAGCAATGGAAAGATTCTGAGTTGCCATTACTTCCCCAACGATCTTCATCAACAACCCAATGTGAGCTTAGCTTTGTAGATTAAAATTATCTGCTCAATTTTTTTGCCAAACAATTATACAACATTTCTTGCTTGCTCCCCGTACTGTCTTAATCAACAACCCATCGTGGGGCCATAGATCTGTAGATCATAATCTACTCAAAATTTTGGTCAAACAATAATACAATATTTGATCCTGAGTTTTTGTTGCAGTTTTACATGCAAGGGAATCTTGAGTTGCCATTATTGCCCCCCCCCCCACTGACTGCATCAATCAATCAACAACCCAATGTGGACATAGATTTATATATCATAATCTGCTCAAAAGTTTAGTCAACAAATTATATTTCTTCATTAGCTTTTTTTGCATTTTCAGAAGCAACAGGAAGACTTGACATTAGGTCTACCAGCACTCAAAAGAAACACAGGACTTGAGAGTAATGTGATGAGTCAAGAAGTCTAATGGGAAATCATGTTGCTTCTTCACCTTCAAGGCGTCACAATGAAGTTATTGACCTTCCATCATCACATCATCATACATCGTTGCACAACAAAATGGAGGTTTTACTGCTTCAAATAATATGAAACCAGGAAAGGTAGCAGACTCCGTATATTTTGCGTCTTCATATGTAGTGAGTTTTAGATTCTTAAATCAGATTGGAAGATGAGCACTGAGTCTACCTAACCATTAAGAACCCTTTGGTAGTAATAACAGCTGACTGTACTACATAACTGAAGAAGGTTCTGCAGCAAACAGAACAACCATGGACAACAACTGCAGAAGAGAGGAAAAACAGAGAAGAACAGAGTGTTGTAAGCCTAACTGACTAACAGGATGTGTCATTTCTTGTAAAGAAGCATCAACAGGGATTCAATCTGATCTGATGATAGTCTGTGTGTGACCCATTTGGCTAAGTCTCCTCCTGCAGGAGTATAGTTGAATGTGGGCAGATATGACCAGAGTTGTGAGTTCAAATCTTTACTCATGTCTGGATCCTTTCACAGCTCACTCACAACTCAGGAAGAAGGTTCATACAGAGTGCAAAAGAAAAACCTGCCTTTAACATTTTTTTTTAAAAAGGAAAAAGCTTGAAAACCACACATTCAAGAAGCAGCAGCAAAAACAGAGGAGAGATGGATGGACTCTAAAAACCAAAAGAAAAGCCACGTTTGATAACACAAAACTAGAACAAAGTTGTTGTGCACACAGTCCAAAAGACTCAATGGTTTGAACAATAGTGCAAGACACAGAGTCAGAGGCTAAGTCAGAGAGACACAGAGAGATAGAGTACACATGTCCCATGAGATTGATCCTTCTTCTTCTTCTTGTTATCAGCCCAGCTTTTCTCATTGGCAATCAATGGATCCCCAAGTTCTGTACATTGCCAAAAAAGAATCTCCCACCAAATCTCCGTCATTGGGGAGGGAGATTTTCTTCAGAACTTTCACAAGGTGACTCACAAAGCACCGTAGAAACCCAAACCCTAGTATAGTACAAAAAGGAAGCCGCAGAAGATCATCTTCGAGATCATCTGTCACTGCAACAAAGATCTGCAGTGCGGGCTTGATACCCAATCCGCAGAAATCTGTGCTAGCCAATCCGAAGAAGAAGAAGAAGAACACGGAGCTGCGTCTTCTTCAGCATACAAGCTGGTTGCTGCTGCTGCTGCCGTGCATCATCATGAGTTGGAAATCATGGAAGTCCACTCGGCCATCGCCGTCTTGGTCGACAGAATGGATCATGCGACGACAATCTTCTAGCGTAATACACTCGTCTCCCAAGCCGGACAAGATCCGGTGAAGCGAATCCGCGGAGATGTAACCCTTCTTCTCCACGTCGAACACATGGAAAGCGTCTCTGAGAACCTCCAGCTCTGCCGCCGTCGAGTTCTCTTGATGTTCCGTATTGTTGTCGTCCTCCCCCGCCATGATCGCCTGAGACGCCAACTTGTTGAGGTTGATAAACTCCTCCAAGTCGATGAAGCCGTCCCCGTCGACATCCACCTCTCTCACCATGAGCTCCAGCTCCTTGTCCGTGTACTCTATCCCCAGAGAAGAGAGCACCAGCCCCAGCTCCACTGCCGAGATTTTGCCCACTCCGTTCTTGTCGAAGTATGTGAAGACTTCTGCTAGCTCGCTGCTGCTGGAGCATGACGGCACACAAAGCTCGGAACTTCTGCTGCTGTTTCTCTGGGTTGGTTTTCCCAAGAGTTCGCCACTCATGCTCCACCTCTTGGACTGCCTCCACATCCAAGACGTAAAGGAGGAGGAAGTCTTGGGTACCGACAAGGCCTGACGCTCCAACGACGACAGCTCTTTCGGCCTTCTTCCCGGAGACGACGAAAGCTCAGATGATGACGACGGCGAAGAGTCCGAGGACGAAGAGGATACAGACGGCGACTGCAGCGACCGCGTCCTTCTGATCTTGAGAAAAGATGGCACCTTCATCTTGCTTGCTTGCTTTGTCGCCTTGTGATTTTCAAGAGCGCTTTCGAAATCCGGAGCTGGATCAAAACCTCAAGACTTCTACAAGCATAGCGACTTGCGCTCTTCTCTCTCTCTCTCTCTCTCTCTCTCTCTCTCTCTCTCTCTCTCAAGCTAGCTAGCAAGCAAGCACCTCCGGTCGAGCTCAATGTTCTTCGTCAGAAACTGCCACAACAAGCGTGGTATTTGCAATTGCAATCACCTAGACGATGCCATAGCAAAGCAGAAACTACCTAAAGACGAATACCGTGAAGAGAATACGAATTAGGCCGTTGCAACTCAACAGCAGAACCGACATCCAAAATACGCACTGTAGAAAAACCAAAGATAAAAACCAAAACGCCAGCACTCAATGCACGATGATGCATGCTATTCTCGTCCACAACAACAACAAGATCGTCGGCGGCAACAACAACGACAACGACAACAATCGGAGAGAAAGTCCCGCGCGCGAGCCAGCGCGAATTTGCGGAGAACCCGTGCGAACAACCGAACCAGCGCCAACAAGAAAGAAGTTGCCAGGCTACTTCGCAAAAGGCAACAACTAAGGTTCTTCCGCGCGCCTTCCTGGGCTAGCGTATCGTACACGTACGTACTTTGGCGGGACCTTCGTGCCTGTCAATTTTATTTCTGCCCAATTTATTTTATTTTTAACATGGTTTGCTCCTAGTAGGCTACAAGGGACTTTAGTGGCCCCCCCCCCAAACCCAACAACAAAAATGAATTTTTTTTTCCCTAAAACCATATGTCATGAATCAATACATAGCCATATCCTTACATTATATTGATCTTCATTATAATATAATATAATAATTATTATATGAACTTCTAATTGACCTTAACTTCCATTTGATCTTAACTTTCCGTCTTCTAGCAAAAGGGTTTACATCGAGACCCACCCGTGGTGTTGGGGGTGGGTACTTGGTTTGGGCATGCCGGTTAGAATCATAGGTTGGTTTTGGTTTTTTGGTTACTTGAAATCGATATGGATGGTGTTTTATAATGGGATCTGGTTTCGGAATTTGGAACTAGAGAACTTGTACTCGGTTCTAGAACCAGAATCAGAAATTTTTGTGAAAACTATGCCACATTGTGGGTGTGTAATGGACATTACGAAGCATGTGTCCATTACACAAATGCTTCTTTAATAATGTCCACTACACTCCCAAAATGTGGATGGTCATGGGCCCAAATGGGTTTTAGGCATCACCCATAATTCTTTTGAAAAAATTATGAATCGGGGGTTACGTAAGGGCAAACAATGAAAAAAAGAAATACAACAATACTTTTGTATTGCCTGCAATTATGGCCCATAGCCGACGACCAATTTTACATCGTAGGCCTCCAAACACACAATCGGTTTTTAAAGTCTTCCACAATTTGATTGTGTAAGCTTGCAATTGGGCAAACAATGTAAAAATCTCACTCATTTGTCTAAAAGAGACAAAACAAGATACGATAAGTGTGACCCTATCACACTACACAACAAGCTCTTAACTCGTGTGTGCCCACTCAGAAGTGTTTTTATTCATGAAAGTTTCAATATAAGCAAACATTTTGTCAAGGTGAACACAAGATGTGTCCTTCAATGGATTTTCAACTCTGGAACAACTTTGAACTAGCGGTTTTTTTTTAGGTCTTTGCCTTGTGGAAACAGGTGGCAACAGCAACCAAAGTAAAATTGCAAATTTTTGGAAGACCAAAAGTGGCCATAGCCATTATATTCAAAGTGGCTTTGGGTGATTTTGAAAAAAGTTCAGTGCTTCTACTGGCACCCATTATTTATACTTGCTGTACTAGTCTGTAAACCCATTTTGCAAGCAAAATGATCAAATAAGCAAAAGACTAAAGTGTTATGTATCAAAGTCTATTTTGTCCACTTCTACCTATCAAATGAATGCTGTGTAAGAAGGCACTCTTTTTTTCCACAACTTGTGTGTGTGTGTGTATTTTTTTTCACACACCAAAGGCCAAAACCCAAAACCTTTTTTTTCTTTTGGGGGTGGGTTGGGACATCATTTGCAAGAGAGATAGATGATGGGTATATTGGCTTTTAATAGTATATACCGTATTACTACCTTGGCAGTTTTCCACACTATTTTTTTTTTTTTTTAGAAATGTTGAAATTTTCAAAAAAAAATAAATTTCCCTCAAGTAACAAAAAAATTCTGAAAGAAAATATTGAACGTTCAAGAAAATTCTATTTGGTTGAAATGATTTTTCAATTTATTTATTTATTTGACAAACATTGGTTCAACTTGCCAAGGTATTACAATATATGATATTATTATTACATACCCCCCACCCCTAAAACAATTTGGGGGGTATCCAAGAAAAAATCTACCTATTCAATTTTATTTTTTTTGAAATGGGGTTAAATAAGTGAATGCAACTTGTAATCTTGCCTACTAAAAGGCATAGTTGACCCAAAAAAGGCATTTATGCCCATTCCCAAAGTTTAAAAAATTATAAATGATGGTTTGTAAGAACATTCCATTTGAGCTCAATGTGGATTAAAAATAGTAATCTCCCATGGAGATATCAACTGCCATTCACTTTGGCTAAAAGCCCTCAAAAGAACCAAGGGGGAGAGGGAAGGAGGGGGGGGGGGTTTCCAACCAATCACAAATTATCGAATCAAGCATGTGCGGACACCAATTATTTTATATAAGTAAGATATGTTCTAGCTAATATATTTCACAAGTTATTGTATTCTAGTTACTCCAATTGCTTAGGTCCTAATTATTTGTCGAAAAACATGACCTATAAAGGGAAGAATAACACCCATACCAAATATAGTTGCATCCACAAAAGTTGCTGCAACCATGGAAACCATGAACAAAAGAAGTACTAATAAACTTATTCATATCAACCTCAACTGATAACTATTATCATAACATTTGCCCAACTCCCAAACATTGTTGCATTAGGAAATGTGTCCATTATGAAAAATCATTGTGCATACATCTACAAATGTGGATTTAAACGATTCTACAACTTGCTTTTCAAAAATGAAACAAAATTGAAACATCGCTCATCCTCAACAAATCCCAAAACATGCATCATAGCAATCTCAGCTAACTTTAGATACTCTGGAAAGGTATCAGACAAGAGATGAAAATAATTGATTACTTTTCACAAACAAAAAAAAAGGATTCACAATTTGTGGATTCACCTCAGTAGCTGCCGATGCCACCACTTTTGCCATCGCTTGAGAAACATTTGATTTCATGGTAAATTTGAAGAATCCTTCTTGTGCATCTAAATCCCAACCTAAAAGAACAACAAGTACCATTAAAATAGATTTGCCATTTGTTTGAATTCCATATGTGCATTCCTACCATAAAAATCCTTCAACATCTCCAAATGTCAAGGAAATGTCATGTCTGCATATGCATGCATCCGATATTGGGGATAAACAATTCCCATGGCATCTAATATTGTCTACTCGAAAAATCAAGCATCAAATTCTTCAATCAACCCAACAGTTGCTTCTACCATCTCCAACCTCAACCCACACACCAAATTTTTGCAAAACTTAAAATTTTACTTAAATTTAAACCTATATTCCCATCTAGTCAATCCTAATAGAGTAAAAAGGATGATTTTAAAACTAATGGAATTAAACAATCTTTGGATTCATGATAGACCATATTCATGAAGAAAATTTCTAAATTATAACCTTACATTTACATTTAGTTTTTACAAATTTAAAAACATGAGCAAAGGCAACCTATGTCACTAGAAGTGTTGCACCTATTTTTGAACATATGGCACCCCAATGTGCCCATATTTTCTCCCCATTTAGTAAGAAGGCAAGGTGCTTTATGGAATCATTGTTATAATTTGTGACCCACTTTGTGTGGATTTGCCAATGTTCACATACCATCAACCCGTTCAATGACCAAAACTCATCACCATTGAAAGTTATGTCACTATCACAATAGAATTTGTACAATTGACCCTAGCACACCTTTATTGTTATAATGAAATCGAATATAAAAACATCTCGCCTTTGCGCAAACTTCAACAAAGAACCAATTGCTTCCATCAATGGAAGCATAGTAGTGAGTCCAATGAGAAAGTGCATGTATGTGAGAAAGGTTAAATTGACTTGTACAAGAACAAAAAATTCCATCAAATTGAAATATTAGAAAATTAAATTGATTAATGCAATCCAAATTCCAAACATTCCTAAATTGCAACAAATTTTGGACTTCTATAAAAGAAACAAACTCCATCAAATATTGAAGTTGCAGATTCTAGTTCATGACATTTGGAGTCTAAGATTCTATATAAATAACATAAGAAATCAAAACACATTCAACCTCAGACATCATCAAGTTCCAAACAAGAACTACAATTCATTCATGTAAACAATGTCTCTCAAATGCCATAAGCTTTAAACAAGCTCTTATTTCAAACTAGAATTATGCATATTGTTTCAAAATGGAATTTGATACATGAATACAACATGCAAACAAGTAAGCCAAACAAAGTTGAAGCTTCTCATTCACCAACAACTTAAATTGCCACAATTAAACTTAATAATTTAAATTAAATCAAACAAGGACATGAATAATCATGTTGTAGAAATTAAATTTACAACAACACCACTTAATGAGGTTGCAAATCATTGGTTTTTGAAAGATAAATTATTTGAATGATAGAATGAGAAGAATTGATCAAATGAAATTACGCCCATTACCATTGAAATTATCTCACATCAAGCTTAAGGCAAATGGTAATCCCTTTAGAACAATCTAAATAATTTACCATTGTCCAACCCCAATACTTTTAGTCACCAATGTCTTAAGAACTTAACAATAAAAGCCCTTGCAAAAATTGTCTTACAATTCATTCTAGTTCATTTAAACTCTTGACTAGGATACTAGCTTCAATACTTTTTGAACTACCTAATAAATTACACCATAATTTAATAACATAAATATTTGTAACTTGAATTTCTTGTTGCTTGTTGCTCGCAACAAGACCAATTATGCAGCAACATTCCTCCACCCATGAATAATGAATCCACTCATGAGATTCACAAGAGAAAAGAACAAACAAACTAGAAAAAAAAATCAAAATGCATAATCACCTAAAATATTGAAACAATGGAGAATTGAATTACACTCACCTTGGCCATTTGTGTATAGATGATTAATCACATAATTTTAAAATATTAATAATAAGAATAATATAATAATTCGTGAAATTAAAATTAGTAAAATAATTTATTTAACTACACTACAATTTTTCCAAATTTTTAAATCACGTTTGAAGTTATAAATTACATAGTGTGAATAATTATGTTCAATTAGAAAATAATTATGCACATACTAATTAATCTTATATTAAGTAATTGCAATGATTTTAAAGTAATGTCACATTAATTACATTAATTAGTTTCTTCTAATATAAAAAATATAAATTAGAAAATAAAGATCTATGTATAACAATTATTATTATGTGTAACTAAGGTTTAGTAAACATAATCATTTATAATTATTTATAAAAATGATATATTACAGATAACACTGGTAGAAAAAACCCTTAAAACTCAATCAATAATTTTTTGAGTTGAAATATAAATTTAAGATTTCAAAATAGTAATTCAGAATTCAAATATCAAAATTTAGATCAAATATGTTTTTTGAACTTAAATAAAAAAATTCAGAATTGAAAAGTCAAAAATATTCAGAATTAAAATGTCCATTTTAAGATTCAATTAATAATTTTCTGAATTGAAATATTAATTTCAAGAATCCAAAATAATAATTTGGAATTCAAATTTCAACTTTCAAGTCAAATAATTTCTTAAACTTTAAATTTAAAACTTCAGAATTCAAATATCAAATTTCTTCAAATCAAAATATTTTAAATCAAAATGTTGATTTTTAGACTCAATAATTTTTTTTGAATTGAAATAATAATTTTTAGATTCGAAAATATTAATTTTTAGATCAAATACGTTTTTTGAATTTAAATAAAATTTTCAGAATTGAAATGTCAATTTTCATATTCAAATTACAATATTCAAAATTGAAATGTCCATTTTTAGACTCAATTAATAAATTTTAGACTAGAATTATTAATTCTGAGAATCCAAAATAATAATTTGGAATTGAAATTTCAAATCAAATGATTATTTCAAATTTAAATGAAAAATTTTCCGAGTTGAAATATAATTTTAATATTCATATTAAAATATTCAAAATTAGAATTTTCATTTTTATAATCAATTAATACTTTTATGAATTGAAATATCAATTTTCAGATTTGAATTAAAAATTAAAAATTCAAATATTAATTTTGAGATTCATTTTATGAACAATATACATATGTATGCATATTATATATGTATAAAAATTTAGTACATACATTAAAATACACCCCTATGTTGTTGTAAAATACCTTTAGGATGCAATTAATTTGGTGACTATTGCGACTAATGGGACATATCAACCTATTAATGGATGAAAATAAATGTAATATCGATCCAACCAATAGGATGAAATTTCTAATAGTTGCATCATAGTTGTGAGAATGATCAAAATAGTTGAAATTTGGTCTTGTAGTTGCAATATTCCCAAATCTAGTTGCAAACGACTACAAGTCGCATGTAGTCGTAAATGTACTAGTTACATTTTGGCTGATTTCTACTAGTGAAATCATTTATTTTGATTAAAATTTGAGCAAGATATAGGCTTCCAAAGTAGGGACCTTTTTTAATTGGAAAATTTCTCAAACAAACATTTGTTGTTTTCATGAGCAAACAATGTACATTTGACATTTGGATAGGATTTGACCCTTGAACAAACTAGATGAATGTGAAATTTGTAGAATTATTTGTGCAAAATTGTTCACAATACATCAATGGGCACAATAAAAAAAATTCAAACATTCTTTGAGATCTTCAATGACGGGTGAAAGTTTGTTTGCTTAAACCTAAAGTCCTAAACAAGGTAAAGGCACCACCCATTATTTTGGTTGAATGCCTTGTGTGTTATCACCTCAAATTTTAATGAATTAAAAAAAAAAAAAACTCTCTAATCCTTTCACTCTCCTCTTTTGTGGTTTTTGTATCGATAAGTACATGCAAGTTTCATTGGGTGTAGTTGATGGCAAAATTTCATTGCTCTTTGTGAAATTCTCCATGATGGTCTTTGTTGATTTTGATGCACATTGTTACATGTTTAAAATCCAAGTAATGAAAGTTTGACCCTATTCAATTATTACCACACATGTTGAGTTAGATTTTTAATTTCTAGTCTTGCCATTTAAATGGTTAGAAGGTGATGTGAATAGGTTGTTCCAATGTTTATTAACCTTTCTCAAGGATGTTACCCCTCTTCCCATTGCATCTACGACCTCTTTCAACTACTCATCTATTCATGTGTTTTCACCTTTGCAATAAGGGTCTTGTTCATTCTTGTAAAATTTTGCCTTGGTTTTTATGTAAGTTGAGGATGTAGATTCTCCTTATCTATACTTATATCTAATTGATCCAACAAGTTTTTTTCTCTTGCAAGGAGGATAGACATTATCTTGGTCTATAACTAGCTCATCCAACAAGCCATGTTTCCCCCTATAAGGTGCATTCAACATGTTGTTAACATGGTTTTCCTAGCCCTAGCCTTCAACAACGAGTGGGCGGTTCCCAATTAGGCCCCACAAAGTAGTATGTTGCACTTCTTATAATCCTCCCAAAAATATAAAAATTTAATTAAATTAAGAATGGACTTAAGAACACATTGTTCTTTTATAATCATATTAGACAAAATTCATATTCCAAAAAAAATCATATGTTGCATATGTGCAAGTTGTGCTTCTGTATTGATAGCTTTTATATTATGTAGCACATTTAATTTACAATTCAGCATCCTACTTGCATTCAAATTATAACTTATGGGACAACTTCAACTTGTTGTATTTAGCAATAGTAAACATACTTACTGAATTTATTTGTTATAAACTTTGTTTATGTACTCAATTTTGCATTCATCAAACTAGTCCTTTACTTTCACATCTATGATTTTTCTCTTTTACTTTAAGCCTTAGCCATGATACACCATGAACAAAAATTTGTATGAACCTTTGAAGCTCACCTTCTATACTTTTGGGTATGTTATACATGCTTTTAGTAATCACTTGAGTGCAATGAATGAGTTGTTGAAGTTTCAGAACGAGATTAGTTTTCTCTCTTCAAAGTTGTGATGTCTTGTTTTGGTGGGAAATGTTTGATTTGTAAGGATCTCTCCCTTGCTAATCATTAGGTTTATTCAACAATTTTGGGTTGTAGGATCCAATGCAACAACGTCCTTCTTCGATACTTAAAGCTTGATTTTTGCTTCTATGCTTATGATTTGAATGTGTGTTGTAAGTTAAAGGTTTAAGGCATTTGTGGTGCTAATGTATCTCTTTCAATGTATAGATCTCCTCACATCACCCAAGACTTATTTGACCTCCGATAATGAGTTGCAATATTTGGGAATACGCTTTAGATCAAACCTTAACCAACCTCTTTGTCTCAAAATATGGTCTTTTGTGTGCATTGGATTGCAACAAATACAAGCCCATCACAATAGAAGCCAGAAATACTACCCACTCCTACTCGGGCATTCCAATTTTCAAACACACCCTTAAACAATGAAGGAAAAAAAACAAAAAAATGTTGTGTAACGTGCCCCCCAATGAAACTAAATTTTAAAAAAAAAAAAAAAGGGTCAAAACAGGTTTTTTTGTCTTCCATCAAATTGACGATTCCATGAAATGGGTGGTTTTTTTTTTTTTATAAATTTAAATAAATTAATTTTTTAATTTCATTTTTAATTAATTTTTATTTATTTATTTATTTTACCCTTTCTGGCTACACTAATTGAATTAGTGAGAAGATAGTAGATATCTAGTGCAACCATTGTTGTTGTTGGTGGTGGTGGTGTTGTAAAGTAAGTTATTAGTAGTTGCGCATTCCTCGCACACTACACATGTGCCAGCCACACAAAGCATCACTTGCGCACTAGTACAAGGAGGAGGAGTTGGAGGGTACTAACAACAACGTACTTGGACATTCTGGCAAAAATGGATTGTGCATAATAATAGACTTTTTTCACCGTTTTAAAATTAGAAAAAGGAGG
>Ga0116228_10004723_pt1 | contig 12104 bp, 9 predicted proteins | sample S1TSphfallax_2_FD_89694 | JGI IMG/M metagenome (GOLD analysis project Ga0116228, IMG submission 89694) | Host-associated microbial communities from peat moss isolated from Minnesota, USA - S1T2_Fc - Sphagnum fallax MG | ecosystem: Host-associated > Plants > Peat moss > Unclassified | place: USA...
TAATGTTTGGAGATTGGGTTGATGGTACATAAAGATGGAGGGCAGACAATGACATTAAGAGTACATATCATCCTACGCACCATGGATGTTTTTTTTACCAGGTTGAAATGTTGCAAAAATGCAAGGTGATGAGAGCTAAATATGCGTAAGTGGTCATGGACATCTTGAATGAATGGAAGCAATTGTTGGAGGGGTTGATCTTAAAATTCAAACTAACAAAAATTAAAAGTGACACAAAGAGGTAGAGTTATTGAGTTTGCGAAAACTTTGAAGCATAAGTGCAAAGTATAGCCTTTAACGGCAAGGTTCAAACAAGTAAGGGCTTGCCTAGGTGTAATAAGCAAAAAGCTAAAATAAATCGTTGATTGAAGCACATTGGTGATTTTGTGAAGACATCAATAAGTGGTATATCAATTGGTCAGATCTCATAGAACTTTGACAAAAAGTTCTTACATGATTCTTCCAAGTATTGCAATTTGTGAAAGGAATTTTCAAAACAAAATGCTATCAAGAGTAGTTGTAAGCTTCTTTGAAATAAGACATTTTGGATGCTTTTGATATGAGTATTATTATAAGGGGTAGAGTTGGAGAATATGGAATGGAAAGAGACTTTGGAATGTGACACAACATGAGAAACCAAAGAATTTTAATTAAATTATTTTAAATTGTATGAAGTTCAAACTTCTCATTCATTTATGTTAGTTTGTTTTGATGTGATTCTCTTTTGTGAAAGTTATTTTCTTATTCAACTTGTCATTTGAAAAGCATTTAAGAAAATTGTTCGTCACATTTGGAAGGCAAAAACAATTGTAGCTTGTTACAAGAAAAGTAGCGTTACTTGTCGAAACATGCGATTAACATTCTCTAACCAAAGGGAGCAGTGAAATTGGAACAATCTCCAATAAGTTCTTGAGAGAGAGAAGGTGTTAGACAAGAAAAAACATTGCCAATTTTAAATGGCCCAAATTAGTCAGCATGGCAAAGGAGATAGTTTGGACCCTATAAAAGAGGCTGGAAATCTTGTAACTATTTTTACATGTCCATGGACCTTGGTTCCACTATAGTTACAAGCAGCACCAAGAAATCATCATCCAATGGCTTGGAGAAAAAAATTAACCCTGGGGACAGGCTCCCCCATTGTTAGGGTTGAATGCCCCCCCCCCCGCCCCCCCCCCCACAGCCTGATAGTCCCACCTCTATAATATCTGGAAAATCTGGAAATACCGCCTCATTGACCACTATGACAAAAGCAGATATCATCTCTCTGCACAAGCCTTGACTTATAGGCTAGTGGAAAATTTTCTTGTTTTAGACCATAGTGTTTTTGCAATAATCTAAAGCGAAGTAGATTATTGTGTCACACTAATATTCTTCATGTCTTCAAAAAGCAGTTCAATGACATGTTTTTAGAACACAGGTGTGTTCTTGTTTTGGATGATATTACAATGTATGTAAATCTATAGGAGTGAGCTTTATACCTTTAGTTTCTCTCTTGTGCTTTCCTCTCCTGTACTCTTTTAGCTGTTTGGTGAATAAATCTCTACTGGGGCCTTCCACTCAGTTTTTTTCCTTTATCAAACTGCGGAGGATTCTCCAAATCTTCTCACCACTCTAGCAAACTGCAATATCTGAGAAATATATGATATTCTTTAAAGAGAAGACAAAGATGGGGGGGTTTGTTATCGAAGGTGGGCCTTCTGATCGATCTGAAGCCCGGGCAGGGGGGTTAGGGGGCGGGACCCATACGCTCTTCTCCATACTACATCATCATCTGACCCTGGTCAAAGAATCCGTTGCTGCATAGCAGGCAATATTGCACTGCTATAGCTCATTATCGGTTCTTCTTTGGAAGGGGCCTGGGGTCCCTCCATGCAGCTCCTTATCGACCTATCCAGGGGGATGAACCTTTGACAGTCATAAAGATCACCCATGCCTAAATACACCAACAGTGGGACCTCTTATTACTCACTGCTGAATTGTGACAGGGTCTAGACTCAAGATTTGTCTCCTTTTGAGTCCTTTCTATTGACTCACAGGCCTGACACAAGATTCGAAAGAAACGCAGCTGTGTAGATAAACAACACCCCCCCCCACCCCCCCCCCACTCCACCAGATGCCTAAGTTTAGCAGACCCCAAAGAAGATTCGCAAGAAAAAGCCATTGCAGCAACCATGTGGTAAGATCTAAAATCCTCCTGAGTACCATACCCACCAAATCAACATTGATGAAGGGACAACCAAATAAGGAAACAAACAAAGGAAGGAACCATGGGCGAAGGGTGCACTGGTTGGCTAGAAGCTATTAGCACATACACTAAGTGCCTTCTTCATGGAGATGGTGACTAATGACCACAAGCTTCTCCCAAATTCTTGGCAGCAATGTTTTTAATAAGAGTATTATTGTTATTATTATTATTAGTGTACTAATAATTTATACAGAGGGTGTTGAATAGACTTGTGTGCAAGTGTGAAAAAAATATGTTATGACCAATGAAATTGCTGAATTTGATGGTCTGAATTATTTTCTTAATTATCTTGAGTGAACTAACAGTTCAATGTGCAATATGGCTTGGTAGCTAGGTTTGTGAGAATTTTACAGGACCTATGGAAATGGTAGAAAGAGACCATTATTTCCAATGTTTGACGAAATAAAGTTGTGTGTGGGCCAGAAGATGGTGTTTTTTCAGGCCACTGCGATTGCTAAACTTGGAGGTCTGACTTTATTTTCTTAGTTACCTTGAGTGAACTAGCAATTCAATGTGTAATAACTATTTACAAACAGGGTTCTTGCACATTTCTTGTGCAGTTTGTTTCTTTTCAGTTTTGTGATGTAGCTCAAGTGAGGATCATCCATAAGACAATTTTGCCATATTTGACTATAAACAAAATATGAAAATAAAATCACTTAAGCACCCTTCTATACTGTTGGCTACCTACTGGATCTTGATGTAAAATCTGGTGATTTTTAAAAAACTAATTCGAAATTCAGCAACCTAAACCCCAAAAACCACAAATTTTCTCATTTTTGGAAAATGAATTCAGTGATGGGGAAATTTTGTGAAAAAATAAACACTGCTTGGTAGGGTGTATGGTCACACACCTTGATGACCACTTTACTCTGGGAATTTAATTATAGTTGGATTGCCTAGAATGGTAGAAACTAATTTAGCACAACCAAGTAATGAGGTGAATTGCTAAACACGAACGGATTATAGGACTTTTGAACATATATAAAGAATCACGGCTTGAGTGACCCAGCACCCACCAGTGCACCATCCAAAAAATCCCATTCTGGGATTTCATAGATGGGATGAAGCTGTCCCCAGGGGTCAGTTTATTTGGTCAATAGTTTTTTTTTTCCCCCCTGAGACTTTTTTTTTTGGGAGCTCATCGTTTTCCCTCCCAGGCTCATTTTGGTTTTTTTTTTTTGGGGCCACCACCCTAACCACCATTTTTTTATTTTTGGGGAACTCCTACCTACCCCTCCAGCCTACCTCCTTTCCCGCCCTTCCTCCTACCAGCCCATCTACCTCCCTCATTTTGCTCAAGCTCCTCTCCATCGCCAATGCTTCAGATTCAGTGCGAGCGGGGTTTAGGGCTTATCAAGGTTTAGAGCTGATCGGAGGAGAACCAAGGGGAGGAGCTTAGAGTGGAGTGCTATTGGCACAAGGAGCTTGGAGTGGAATGCTATTGCAAGGAGCTTGGAGCTACAAGATAAGCTTAGTTCAAACCCGATTTTTTTCATTGCACTTTTGCTTTCTTTTTTCCAAAGTTGTAGAAACAAGGGCCACAACGACAAGGAGTTCAGCTCCTTGTCATTTTTTTCTCTTTCAAAGTTGCAAAGGCTATAGCTACAACATTGACACGTTGAGCTCATCATCATCATCATGGATCTTTTTCCCAAAGCTTCCAAAGCCACAACCTCATCATCGTCCTAGTTTTTTTTTTCCAAACCTACAGAATTAAGGGCCAAGACAACAAGGAGTGCAACCCTCCTCATCATTTTTGTTTTTTCTCTTCTTGAGCTACAAAGGCGAGGTCCATGACAACAATGAACCAAGCTCCTCCTCATTGGTTTACTTCTCATCATGCATGGTTCCAAAGCCACAGCAACAAACCTTAATCTAGAGTTATCAATTTCTTGGTTTTTTTCCCCAAACCTGTTGAGCTCCTTGTCATCTTTGTAATAGCCTACAAATATACTAGCACCACAACTCATCCTCTTTTCTTCAACTTGCTACCTCCAGAAATTGGTGTTTGGTAGTAGGAGTTGGTGTGGGTGTTTTATTTGTTTTTTGGTGTTGGTAAAAATAAAAAAAAAATTGTTTTGTGATTTTTGCAACTTTGGTAGATGTAAACCCAAAAAAAACAAGGACTATTGGAGAAGAGGAACAAGCCTCAACTAAATTGGTAGATGGCATGGGAGGTGTCATGAATGAAAAAGGTTTTGAAAAATGGAAGATGCAAAAGCACATGCAAGCAAATGTTGAAGATGGTGCATTGGCTTTGTGTAATGTTAATGAGGAACAAGTGAAAATGAGTGTTGAGGTTGGGGAAACCTCTACAACAAATCTTGTTACAAGTGAAATTGACTTGCAAAAAATTATTGAAATGATAGTGGAATAAGAAAATGTAGCTCTTGTTTTAGAACCAGAGGAAGATGAACATATTATAGGACATGTTGAGATTGATGCAAGTGACATTTTTATTTTAACTTACAATCTACTGCCTACCCATCCTCTCAAAAAAAAACCTTCATTTTTTTGGCAAATTTGTGTTTGCAATACCTTTGTTAATTTTAGTTCTCAAACTTTTGCCCCACCTTTGTTCTCCATGTGAAAACGTGGGTGGGGCATTTTGTTTGGTTTAAATCTTTAAGCAATATCTTACAACTTTGTACGTGATATTGTTCCCTTTTTAAGGTTAGCCTCATTCTATGCAAATTTCAAAACTTGGTTTTAACAATACCCTTATCTTGAGTTTTTGTCTATTTATCCATTTTTGCAATACCCTCATGGTGTGTTTAATTTTTTAATTATAATTGCAATACCTTCATCATGTAGGAATAACCTTCATCCAAAATGTTAATTCTCACATTAGGTTTATTCTATTTGTTTTTTGGTTTCAAATGTGGTGGCCCCTCTTCAAATTGCCATAGAAGGTGTCCATTGGGCAAGGGATGCGCCCAAATTTGTTTGGAACATTGATGGGTGCAATGCATCATATACAACTAAATACAACTTGGTATGGCATTTGCAAGCATGCCACAATGTGACCATGGAGTTGGGCAAGCCTAAATGCCCATCTACTCAAAAGCTAGGCCCGAAAGTTCAAGATCACGCAACAATGAATGCGCAAATCTTAAGCAACCCTTTGGACTAGTGTTAATGGCAATGAGTAAAAGGCAATTGCTAGGGCTAGGAGGCACGCTACCTTGGAATGGGATAGGCTCTAGGGTGATTTGTAGTACACACTTAAGGTTCCTAAACCGGCACTTGTTATGTTAACCTCTAACCACATCCTTTGACTTCTTGGCATGATTGCACGGGGTGTGGGGGCCATCCCTTTCACGTGTAGGCCAAGCTAAAGCATCATGAAGACCTTACACTTGTGATTAGAATGATTTAAACCAAATATGCAAAGGCATTTAGAGGCGCTTAGATGGAACATTACTGGAAGTTTACATCAAATAAAATTATCCTGCATAAAAAGATTGGCCTCCTTATGCAATACCATGATTCAGAAATGATTCATGGTAGGTAAATTTTCACCAATCCCATAATGCTATGGATGCAACATTGGCCAATCACGAGACATATGCAATACTTATTGTATTGTGTTGTTTGTTTTAGGGTTTGAGGCACTTCGAAGGAGGTGTTTATGGCTAATGCTATGGATGCAACATTGGCCAATCACGAGGTATTTATGCAATGTTGCGCCCATGATGTAAAGGTTGCATTAACATGGTACAACAGGGCTAATGGGATCGCATCCCCTTTTAGCAATGACACAAATAGCCAATAGTTTATCCCACTTTTGATTAGGGTGTTGTTTTGGTCTTCAAGATTTAAGGTAGCCACATATTTACCATTATGACATGTTCCCCATTTTAAGGTGGGGTTTTTTTGGACTTGGACATTTTTTGCACATTTTTGTAATACGTCACACATGTTTTTTATTTATTTAAAGCATTTTACTTTCATTTTGCACCTTCTTGTGTTAATAATTATAAATATATTTTCACATGTTATTATATGTATGTTTGACAAATTTATCAAAAAATGATTCTAGTCTTGCACTCAAACCAAAAAATCTTTATTTATCCCCCAAAATAAAAAATTCAAACCTAAAAAGATAAAAATACCTTCATGAAGGTATTCTATAAACACCTTGGATTGAATTATTTTGGTTTAGGTTATCAGAAAAGTATTATTTGAACCCATAAATTTTTAATGCACATGCAATACCCCTATTAGGGTATATTAAAAATCCTTTGGGTTCCGCAACATATTTAAAGAATCCCAAAGGGGTATTGCATAACTCCAATAAAACTTAAAAGAAAATATCCTCATGAAGATATTTTATAAATAGTATCAATTAATTTATTTTAATCCAAGTTATTGGAGGGGTATTACTTGTGCCCATAATTACTCAATGCATGTGCAATACCTCTCTTTGGGTATATCAAAAATCTTTTGGGCTCCATCACATATCTATTGAAACTTAGAAGGGTATTACATAACCATACCAAAACCTACAAGGAAAAACAATACCCTATTTGAGGTGACTTGCAAACACCATGGGCTCAATTATTTTGGTTCAAACTATCGAAGGGGTATTGTTCATGCATAGAAGTACTTAATTCACATGCACTACCCCTTTTCGGGTATCCCATAAAACCTTTGGGCTCCATAACATATTTTATGGAGTTTGGAAGGGTATTGTATAACCCTAACAAAACTTATAAGGAAAACAATACCCACATATACAAAAGAATTTTTTAAAAGTATTTATTCCATGTTCACTATATCATGCCAAACATATTGATTCAAATAAATGAAGGTATTGTAAAGTTTTTCACATTGATGCTAGAATATCACTTGAACAAAATTATGGAATTTAATTGTAATACCCGTGTCATTTTGGGATATTTGCATTCACCATAAAATGTGGAAAGGTATTGCATAACCCTACCAAAACCTAAAAGGAATACAAATCATGTACCATATTGTGACAATATCCTAAACCATGGTACAAATGAGGATCTTGTCAAGTTAATCACATTGATGGTAAAATGTAATGAAACTATCATTAAAATGAAAGTATTGTAGTTAGACATCAAAACTTTGTTGAAAAAAACCTTATATCATCAATGTGGCCAATATTGCAATACCCTCATGTACATATACCAACAATTTTGCATTGGTCAATTTATGAGTTTGAAAATGTCTTTCCACAATATTAAATGTTTATTTCAAATTTCTAACATAATTTTTATTAAGATATTACATTTTTTAAATGATTTTTTAATAGATCCACACATTAAGAAATTAAAGTATATCATTATTTCATATATTGTCAAATACATTTTACATAGAGTTAAAAAGTTACATTGACCATACGTACATAATATTAATACTTATGTTTTAAAATGCAATTAAAACCCTTATTCCTATACCTTAAATACTAATTGAATCAAGTTAGGGTTATTACTGAATGATTTTTCTATTTTAAAAAAAAGGAAAGAATTGGGTCATTATTGAAACCAAATATTCATAAATAAATAAATGAATCACAAACACAATTTACACAAAATTAGTATTCAATTACATGCATTAATAAAATATACAATGTTAGTAACTTATTTTTTGGGAAATTTTAATTTTCTTTGAAAATAGAAAACACGATAAACAAATTACAATATACATAACAATGGGTTTATATATATTAACCAATTTTCATTGGTCCATTAATGAATTATTGTTGTTTATGATGTTGAAAAGGTCTTTAAATTAAATTCAATGTTTAATTAAAAATTACCAAATTCAAATAATTAGGAAAATATTATATCTTTAGAAATGCAAAAAAGTATGATATCACATATTAATTAATTAATTATATCATTACTTCAATTAAAATATTTTTGAAAGACTGTGTAGATTCGACAAGTTCAGTTCTATCATTTAATACTCAATGCATGACCTTTGCAACAACTTACAATACTAGTACTTGTAATAGTACTAGTATTGTCGAGGTTTGACAAAAGAGGTGCCTATTGAAGCTACTTATTTTTCTTCGTATTTTCATCATTGTTGAATAGATTGTTCATGCTAGATGACAATATATATGAAAAATTAGGGATGGTTGTTGATTGCACATTGTCTTTAGCTTTCTAAGGTTATGTCTCCAACTAGGAACCCATTTTTTTCCATTTTCTTGTTGTTGTTGCATTTTTCGCTGTTGGATACATGATAACAACATTGTTGTTCGAATGTTCAAGGTCCACTAGATGTAAAAATTGAAGAGATGTGAAAAGCTACTTTAAGGAGTGGAACCCCAAAGCTTTGTGATCTAGTTTTTTGCTTTTCTCAACCTTGAAATCATTTCCAAATTGATTGATATTCATTCCCATTACTTGTCTCTCACACAATATGAGTCCCCACTCTTGAAACCCTTGATTCTTAGCTTGCATGTGCCCCTAAACTCCCATGCGGACTTTCACTCACACTCCCATTACCCTTGACACTTGCATGGACTATCACTCACATTGCCAAGACCTTCAACTCCTACCCTAACTTGATGCATCACGTTGGTTTAGACAACCTTACTAAGCAATGCAAGTGGTGGTGTAGTTAAGAAAAGTAAGTCCTCTATAATGTAAGTTTTCCCAAAATCGAAAATGATTTTTTTAAAGTTCAAATTAAGTTATAGTTTTCAATAATATTTTCTTTGTGATTTTTGTGATTTGTTAGCTAATTTTTTATGAGCATGAAGATTACATGACATTCTTTTGATTACAAATAATCTTTATATTTCTTGTTTTAGATAGGCACATTGGATATTTGTTAAAATGAACATTCTTTGAAAGTGTGGATGTAAGCATAGACATAGGATGAATTGCCAGTTGCAATAAAAGCTTGTAGCCAAGGTTGTTAGATGGACTAAAATGTCAACACTGACGGTAATAACTCTTAATTCCTAACTCTTAATATTCCCCCACTTTTGGGATCTTTGATTGTCGCCTCACGCAGGCCTTGGGATTCTCGTATAGACTCAAGACTCTTGTGCAAACTCCTGCTTGCACTTTTATAGACATAAGACGAATTCCCAACTGCAATAGAAGCTCCTAGCCAAGGTTGTCGAATTGACCCTGCACGGATCTCACCCCCACTCTAAGGACCCTTTGACCCCCATGTGGACTCCCACCCCCACTTTTGGGACCTTGGACTCTTGCATGGACTCCCACCTACAATTCCGAGACACTTTGACCCCCATGCAAACTCTCGCCCCCATTCCCAAGACCTTGGATTTTCATGCAGACTCCCACTTGCACTTTGACCTTAGACTCCTACCTACACTTTCGAGACCTCTTAGCTCCCATGCAAATTCACACCCCCATTCTTGAAACCCTCGATTCCCACAATATGATAATATCTTGATTTTGAATTGATTAGGCAAATGATTTTGAAAGGTTTTAAGACTTGCATATCGTTTCACTATACATGTTTAAATTTTTAGTTTTCATGAGGTCATTGCATTTCAATAAGTACTCAAAGAAAGCCGCAACAAAAAAATATAAAAATAGATTACAAAATCTAACCCAAATTTGGGTTATCAAAAACTCTCTAAATTGGTATTGCTCATTCAATGTTACACACACTAAGCAGGGCATTGCTACTGTCTTCAATGGGTTGATGATTTCTAGAAAAAATTCATGTAATATAACAACCACCTTTGATGTAAAGGATGCATGAAAATGGATACAAAATTGTGATTAGGAAATTATTTTGGATTTAACTTTTTGTAGATTGATAATATCTTAGTTTATAATCATCATAAATGGAAGGATTTAAATAATGGATCCTAGGTAAAATAATGTTGCATCCATTACAAGATATTTACACACCATAGCCTAACTAATGAACTCTGTTGCTACTTTGAAAGCATTTGGAACACAAATTTTAAACAACCACAATTGGAAGAAATTTCAAGGTTCTAAAAGCCTCATTTGAATAATGCACCTCTAAATAATACCCCACCTTTGGCCCACCTTCCTCTTCCATCAAATGTTCAATTAAAAATTCTACCAAGTTAAAATAATTATGCAAACATTATATCTCTAGAAGTACAAAAATATATAATTTCACACATTAATAAACTAAGTATATCATCATTTAGTACATCCTAAACTAAAATTTACATAGAATTAATTACAAGGACTAAACTTACATAATATTAGTAGCTTATATTTCAAATTCAATTAAAATATTTCAATTTGCATAGAAATAATATTCAATTACATGCATTATCTTTTGGAATTTCTCAATTTTCATTAAAAATAAAATTTACAAAAAAATTGCACTATACATAACCATGGGTTCATATATATAATCAATTATAATGTTATTTTAAATAGATATGAAAACATTTATATGTATTAAAATGAAGTAACAATATAATTCCATAATATCATTAATTATATATAATTTATTAATTGATATGTTATAAATAAAAAAATATTTAGACCAATATTTAAGCCAATATTATACATCATAAAAAATAAAATTTACATAAGGACTTGTGTTATATCGTCATAAAATTAAAAATATTATAAACCTATTATATAATTATTTTAGGCTAAAAAATTATTTATTACATGTCAAAAAAGTTTTAAATAAATTTTCAATCATACATAGGACTGATATATGGGAGAGATCATTTTAAAAAGTAAAAAATCACATGTTGTAATTAATTTTCGAGAACGCGCATTAAAATCTTATTAAAATTTTATAAAATTGGAAACTTTATGTTTTTATTTTTTGAAATGAGTTTACAACTTTAAAAGGGAAAAACATAAATATGTACATCATTGAAAAAATGTTAAGCACACTTTTTAATTTATTGATTTTGACAAATTTTGAATTTTAACATTAATTATTAAATTTAATCTTTAAACCTTAAACCTTTGTACCATCAATGTGACCAATTTTTCATCATGTTCATTTTTATATATGTTAAATCATATTGTAAGGTGAATAAATATTTTTGAAAACATGAATTTCATGATATATTGGCAGGGAATCAATTATTTAAAAAATAACCTTTTGTTTCATGGTTTAAAATATTATCACAATATGATGTAAATATTATTTTCTTTTTAGGTTTTTGTTGCAACCCTAACCTTGGGCTCATGACCAAGGTAAGGGCGTGCGAAGGTGAGGGCCAATAATGAAGCATGGGAGTCACATTTCATGTTGTTGAGAGTCTGGGAGATTGTGAAGGAATGAACCCCACACTCCCAAGTGAACTTCCATTTTAAGAATTGGAGTCCCAATGGATTTTCAAATTTTTAGAGAGCAATTGCAGAGGTCAAAACCCATTGGATTAAAGAGTTAGGTATATCATTGGAAAGCTCTTTGAATGTAGATGTCTAAAATGGGCTCGCATGACCCATTTGGGTACTTAAAACACAAGTTATGGCCAAAAGAAAGGCCGGGAGTCAAATTGCTAATTTGACTCCCAACCACTAAAAGTCAAGAATCACCTTGATTTCCTTACGTGCAGGTAGCGTGTCACATAGCATTGAAAAGCTTTTGACAAAGGCTACAACTTTGTTTTAGACTTCACTTCAATCGAAGGTCTGCACACAAAATTATGGGATTCCAAAATCATGGGAATCCCAATTTTGGGAATTTCGAAACTCTCACTTGGGTGTCCTGGGACAAAATGACATTTGGGTGTTGGCCTCATGGCCATGCACAGAGAATAATATAAGGGGGGAAGGTGATGGTTTTTTTCCAAGTCTGAATCGTAATGAGTTTTGTGAGTTTGTGTTTACTCATGATTTGTCTATGCACCAAAAGTGTTCTAGCTACGCACTAACCA
>Ga0116228_10004724_pt1 | contig 12103 bp, 11 predicted proteins | sample S1TSphfallax_2_FD_89694 | JGI IMG/M metagenome (GOLD analysis project Ga0116228, IMG submission 89694) | Host-associated microbial communities from peat moss isolated from Minnesota, USA - S1T2_Fc - Sphagnum fallax MG | ecosystem: Host-associated > Plants > Peat moss > Unclassified | place...
ATTTTAAGGTCAGATTCAAGTTCCGCGGCGCGAACTGCGCCGTGCCGCTGCAACGCGATAAATGCTAAGTTAGCGGCCGGTCGTATCACTTTCGAAACCGACCAGACGCCGGAGTATTCAATTAAATGAATGACTTAGACCGACGGTTGTGCGTCGCTCCGATGATGGAATGGACGGGCCGACATTGCCGCTACCTGCATCGGCAGTACGCGCCGCACGCGCTGCTGTACACGGAGATGATCGTCGCGGCCGCCATCGTGCGCGGCAATGCTGCACGCCTGCTCGAACACGATGCGCGTGAGCAGCCGGTCGCCTTGCAGCTGGGCGGTTGCGATCCGAAGGAGTTGGCCGCCGCCGCGCGCATCGGCGCCGCGGCCGGCTATGCCGAGATCAACCTGAACGTGGGGTGCCCGAGCGATCGGGTCAAAAACGGCTCCTTCGGCGCTTGCCTGATGCTGCGCCCCGCATTGGTGGCCGATTGTGTGCGTGCCTTGCGCGAGGCGTGCACCTTGCCGGTGACGGTGAAGTGTCGCGTCGGTATCGATGATCGCGAGGACTACGAGTTTTTTGCCGATTTTGCGCACACGGTTGCCGCTGCGGGCATCAGCGCGCTGATCGTGCATGCGCGCAACGCGGTCTTGGGCGGTCTTTCACCGAAGGAGAACCGCGAAATCCCGCCGCTCAAATACCACTTCGTGCATCGCTTGAAGCGCGAAATCGGCGCTTTGCCCATCGTCATCAACGGCGGACTGGTCACGGCGGCCGAGGCGCTTACGCATATCGAGGCGGGTCTGGGTGTCATGATCGGCCGTGCGGCCTATCATCGCCCCGCATTGTTGGCAGAGCTCGAACGTGAAGTGCTGGACCCGGCGCGAGCGGTGCCGGAACCCTGGCAGATTGTCGAGTGCATGATCGCCTACGCGGAAAAATGCGCCTCCCAAGGCGTGCGGTTGCATGCGATCACGCGCCATATGCATGGCGTGATGGCAGGCCGCGAGGGGGCGCGGGCCTGGCGCCGCTTTCTGTCGGAGGTCGCGGCGCGTCCGCAAGCCCGGCCGGAGGTACTTTATTCGGCCCTCCCCATCATCAAGATGGGGCTGGCGGCGTAAAACGGCCCGAGCGGCCATGGATTACGTTAAGTATACTGGCGGTGGCAATGGGCAAAGAAATCGAAGTCGCCATCCTATTTGCTGATGTCGTGGGCAGCACCAAGCTCTACGAACTGCTGGGCGATCTACGCGCTCGCGACATGGTGGGAATCTGCATCGATGTGATGCGCGCCGCCACGGATCAGAACAACGGAACGGTCATCAAGACCATGGGCGATGAGGTCATGTCGACCTTTCCGACCGCCGATGACGCGCTCAACGCCGCCGCGCAGATGCAGAAACACATTTCGCTGCACCCGAAGCTGAAAGTCGACGAACAAACGGTGGCGATCCGCATCGGCTGCAACTTCGGGCCGGTGGTGCTCGAAAACCGCGACATCTTCGGCTCGGCGGTGCACACCGCGAATCGCATGACGAGCCAGGCGAAGGCCGGCCAGATCATGACCACGGCGACCATCGTGGAGCGCTTGTCGGTGGAATGGCGCACCTCGGTGCGGCAAATCGACATCGCCACCTTGAAGGGCCGCAGCAGCGAGGTCGCCTTGTTCGAGGTGCTGTGGCAGACCGAGGACATCACCAGCATGGTGCCCGCGATCGCGCTCACGTCGCGCGAGCGCGAGAAGGCAAAAAATTCAGTCCGCCTGCGGCTGCGGTTTCAGGGTCAGGAGGTGCTGGTGGACGATGCTCGTGCCAACATCACCATCGGCCGCGCCGAGGAATGCGATCTGGTGGTGAAGGGGAACCTCATCTCGAGACTCCATGCCCGCGTCGAAATCAACCGCAACAAGTTCATGCTGGTGGACCAGAGCACCAATGGCACGTTCGTGATCGGCAAGGACGGCGAAGAGGCCTTCGTGCGCCGCGATTCGATGCAGATACGCGGCGAGGGGCTCATCGGCCTCGGCAAGGCACCGGACAGCAATTCCTCGCAGGTAATCCGTTACACCTGCGAGGAGTGAACCCGCTCGAGCGCGCTGCGCAGTTCGCTGCGCAGCGCCGCGGGCACGCGCTCACCGAACTCCGACAGGTATTTCTCGATGCCGGCGAATTCTTCCTGCCACAGCTTCGGATCGACCGCGAGCAGCTCGTTCAGATTCTCGCTCGAGATCTGCAAGCCTTCATGGTCGAGGTCGTGCGCCTGCGGCATGTGGCCGATCGCGGTGTCGCGGGCGGCGGCGGTACCCTTGCAACGGTCGATGATCCAACGCAACACGCGCATGTTCTCGCCGAAGCCCGGCCACAGGTACTTTCCCGAAGCATCCTGGCGGAACCAGTTGACGTGGAAGATTTGCGGCGGAAATTTCAGTTTGGCACCGACGTTGATCCAGTGCGCCCAGTAGTCGCCGAAGTTGTAGCCGGCAAACGGCTTCATGGCCATGGGATCGCGGCGCACGACGCCGATCGCATCGGTGGCCGCGGCGGTGGTTTCCGAGGCGACCCCGGCGCCGACCAGCACACCATGCAGCCAATTGCGCGCTTGATAGACGAGCGGTGCGAGGGCGCGCCGGCGGCCGCCGAAGACGATCGCGGAAATCGGCACGCCGCCCGGCGCATCGGCGAGCTTGGAGTAGCTCGGATTCTGTTTTGCGGCAACCGTGAAGCGCGAATTCGGCTGCGCGGCGGGACCCTTGGCCGGATCGTACGGCCGTCCCTGCCAGTCGATCACCGGCTTGCCCTCGGTAAGTCCTTCCCACCAGGGCTGGTTGTCGGCGGTCAGCGCGACGTTGGTGAAGATGGCGTCGTGGCGGATCATGTCGTAGGCGTTGCGGTTGGTATTCGCGTTGGTGCCGGGCGCCACGCCGAAATATCCGGACTCGGGATTGATGGCGTACAAGCGGCCGTCGCTGCCCGGGTGCAACCACGCGATGTCATCTCCCACGGTCCACACTTTCCAACCTTTGTAGCTGGCGGGCGGAATCAACATGGCGAGATTTGTCTTTCCGCAGGCGGACGGGAAGGCGCATGCCAGGTAGTGCGTCTCGCCCTGCGGACTCTCGATGCCGACGATGAGCATGTGCTCGGCGAGCCAGCCTTCCGTGCGCGCTTGCCAGCTGGCGATGCGCAAGGCGTGACATTTCTTGCCGAGCAACGCGTTGCCGCCGTAACCGGAGCCAAAGCTTTGGATGGAGAGCTCCTCGGGAAAGTGCATGATGAAGCGCCGCGCCGGATTCAAATCGCCGGTGGAGTGCAAACCCTTGACGAAAGTACCATCGCGCGCGATGCGCTCGAGCGCGGCGCGGCCCATGCGCGTCATCAATTGCATGTTCAAGACCACGTAGGCACTGTCGGTGATCTCGACGCCGCAGCGCGAGAACGGCGAGTCGATGGGACCCATGCAATAGGGCACCACGTACAGGGTGCGCCCTTGCATGCAGCCGTCGAACAGCGCATCCATTTTCGCGTGCGCCTCAGCGGGTGCGATCCAATGATTGTTCGGACCCGCATCCTCTTGTTTCTGGGTGCAGACAAAGGTCAGATGCTCGACCCGGGCCACGTCGGCGGGATCCGAACGCGACAGCACGCAGCCCGGAAAAGCTTGTTGATTGAGCGGCAGCAGCTGCTTGGCGGCCACCAATTCGCGTTTCAGCGTTTGAAACTCCCCCTCGCTGCCGTCGCACCAATAAATCTTTTGCGGCTTGGTGAGCGCGGCAACTTCATCGACCCAGATGGCAACTTCACGGTTCATGGTGGCGAGTGACGTGAAGTGTTGCGGAGCTGTAGCCATGCGGATCCTTGTCGGCGGAATTTTACTTGGGACGCGCAGGATGACAGAAGGGTGTTGGTGCGCCAACTGGCAGCGAGGGCGAAATGCAAACTGGATGAGAAATTCGTTTTTTGCCAGTAGCCAGCGGATTCACAGGCTGTAAGAATGGTCCGGCGTGATATGGATAAGTATATGATTTCATTTGCTTTACAATTACCGAACGGGATTATGCAACGCCGTCTTCACATTATGTCTAAAGCCCTTGCTGGGTCGCGCTTCGCGGTCTGCCTATGCACGCTCGCGATATCTGCCATAGCGCAGGCGCAGAACGCCGCGGAGCACATCGTCACGAACGTGACCGCGGAACTCGCCGCGCGAGCCGCCGATCACGGCGCGCCCATGCCGAAGCTGCGAACCGCGGAGCGCGTCGTGCCGGGCGATGTCCTCATCTACACCGTCGAGGTGCGCAATGCCGGAAACTACGCAGCCGAATCGGCGGTGGTCGTGCAGCCGGTTCCGAATCACATGATGTACGTCGCGGATTCCGCGGTGGGACCGGGCGTCGACGTGGACTACTCGGTCGATGGCGGCCGCACGTTCGGCCAGCCCGAGGATTTGAAACTCGCGGGTGCTGTGGTGACCGCGAGTGCCGCTGACTACACGCACATCCGCTGGCGGCTGCGCAATCGCCTCAAGCCGAATTCGATCGCCTACGTGCGTTTTCGCGCGCAGGTCAGATAGCGCCGTTGAACACCGACTTCAAAGATGTGTTCGGACAGAGCGGTCCATTGGCCCGCGCGTTGCCGGGTTACGCGCATCGTCCGGAGCAGGCGGCGATGGCGAACGCGGTGGGTGCTGCACTGGCACGGCTCGACACGCTCATCGTCGAGGCGGGCACCGGCACGGGCAAAACCTTTGCGTACCTCATTCCGGCGCTGTTGTCGGGCCGCAGCGTGATCATATCGACGGGTACACGGACGCTGCAGGATCAATTGTTTCGCCGCGACGTGCCGCTGCTGGCCAAGGCGCTCGGACTGCCGGTGAAGATCGCGCTGCTCAAGGGACGCAGCAACTATCTGTGCCGGCACCGGCTCGATCTCGCCACGCAGCAAGGTGCGTTGTTCGAGGGCGAGCGCGGCGCGCAGCGAATGCTGTCGCGCATCTCCCGCTGGGCCGCCTCGACCAAGAGCGGCGATCTGTCCGAACTCAGCGACCTGCCGGAACAGTCGGCGGTGTTTGCGCAGGTGACCTCGACGCGCGAGAACTGTCTCGGGCAGGAGTGTGCACAATTTTCCCGCTGCCATGTCGTCGACGCGCGGCGCAATGCGCAGGCGGCGGATATCGTCGTCGTGAATCATCATCTGCTCCTGGCGGACCTGGCGCTCAAGGAGGAGGGCTTCGGAGATCTGCTGCCGGGGGCGGAGGCGGTGATCTTGGATGAGGCGCATCAGGTGCCCGACATCGCCGCGCAATTCTTCGGCCGGGTGTGGTCCTCGCGCCAGGCGCAGCTGTTGCTGCGCGACACCCAGGCCGAATTGGCGGCCTGCGGCGCGCGCGCGCCCACCCTGTCCGCAGCGGTCACCGCCCTCGCATCCGCCATCGATGAATGGCGGGCGTTGTTGCCGCGCGCGGCGTCGCGCTTCGATTGGGCCGTGTTGTCCGATGTCTTTCTCGACACGCTGACGGAGCTGCAGGTCGCCTTGAACGACGTGGCCACTCAGATGGAAGGGCTGGGAGCCGGCGCGGGGGCGGCGAATTGTGCGCGCCGCGCCGCGGCGTCGGCGGCGGATCTGGCGGCGATGCGCGATTTGGGCGATGACAGCGGCCTGCGGTGGGTGGAAACCAATGCCCACGGGCTGACGCTGCAATTCACGCCATTCGAGATCGCGGCGCGCTTGCGCGAGTACGTCGAGTCGCGCCCCTGCGCCTGGATCTTCACCTCCGCCACGCTGGCGATCGGCGAGGACTTCTCGCACTTCGCCGCGCGCATCGGGCTCGATGAGGCGCGCACGCTGCGCATCGGCAGCCCGTTCGACTACGCCTCGCAAGCACGAATTTTCCTGCCGCCGCGCATGCCGCAGCCGCAGGATCCGAGTTTTGCGGTGCGCTTCATCGATGCTTGCGCGCCGTTGCTGGAGGCGGGCGGCGGCCGTGCGTTCCTGCTCTACACCAGCTATCGCGGTCTGGCTGACGGCGTTCGTGCCATGCAGGCGCGCTTTCCGGACCCGCCTTTTCCCATCCTGGTGCAGGGCGAAGCGCCGCGCGAGGCGTTGCTGACCCGCTTTCGCGAATTGGGCAACGCCGTATTGCTGGCCACGGGCAGCTTTTGGGAGGGCGTCGACGTCAAGGGCGACGCCTTGTCCATCGTGGCGATCGACAAGCTGCCGTTCGCCTCTCCCGATGACCCGCTGCTCAAGGCGCGCCTCGAAGGCATCCGGCGCCGCGGCGGCAATGCCTTCATCGAGTATCAATTGCCGCAGGCAGTGCTGGCATTGAAACAGGGAGCGGGTCGCTTGATCCGTGATGTCGATGATTTCGGCGTGATTCTCATCGGCGATCCGCGCATCACCTCGAAAGCCTACGGCCGCATGTTCCTGCAATGCCTGCCCGCGAGTCCGGTGGTCACCGACGCTTCCGTGGCTGCCAAATTCCTGAGCGATCACCTGCAGGCGCTGCCTCCGGCGGGCCGCAGCACGTCGCAGGCATCGTGAGCAGACGGTTGCTGGCGTTGGATGCGGCGACCGAGAGTTGCTCGGTCGCCTTGCTCTGCGACGGCGAGGTCGTGGAGCGCGGCGCCGAGTCCGGCAAGGCGCACTCGCAGCAGCTGCTCGGCATGGTTGCGCAGGTGTTGGCGGAACGTGGCCTGTCGATGCAGGAACTCGATGGCATCGTTGCCGGCATCGGTCCGGGCGCCTTCACCGGCGTGCGCATCAGCGTGGCGGTGGCGCAGGGACTGGCGTTCGGGTTGGGCCTGCGGGTGGCTGCTGTCTCGACGCTCGAGGCGTTGGCGCAGCAGGCGTTGGCGCAGCAGGCGCCGGTGCCGCACGTCATCGCCTGCCTCGATGCGCGCATGAACGAAGTGTACTGGGGCTGCTTCGCCGCCGATGCGCGGCAGGGAGTGCGCGCCACGGGCGCAGCGCGCGTCGGTGCGCCCGGGTCGGTGGTGTTGTCGGCAACGCCCAGTCTGGGAATTGGCAGGGGTTTTGCCGCGTATCCGGATCTGGCGGCGTTGCCCGGACTGATGCTGCCCGCGGGCGCCGCCGCTGCCGCGCCGCGGGCGCGGGATTTCGCGGCGCTCGGTGCACTGCGTTTCGAGCTGGGCCTGGATGTGGATCCCGCCGAGCTGCAGCCCACGTACCTGCGTGACAAGGTGGCACTGACCGAGGCGGAGCGTGCCGCGCGACAATCTGTCATTTGATGCTCCAGATGTCATTGAACTGTCACAATCAGTCTCTGTAATACGCGCATGACAGCAAGACGCATCCTGATCGTTGAAGACGAAAAGCCCATCCGCGACATGATTGCGTTCGGCCTGAGGCGCGCCGGTTACGATGTGCGGGAAGCCGAGGACTGCCGCGAAGCCCGCGCCCGCATCGCCGATGTTCGGCCCGATTTGATGCTGGTCGACTGGATGCTGCCGGACATGAGCGGCCTGGAGTTGACGCGCTCCTTGAAGCGCACCAAGGAAACCGAGGAGATTCCCGTCATCATGCTCACAGCGCGCGCCGAGGAGCAGGACAAAATCAATGGCTTGGAAGGCGGAGCCGACGACTACATCACCAAGCCGTTCTCGCCGCGCGAGCTGCTGGCGCGCATTCAGGCGGTGCTGCGCCGGGCCGCGCCGGCCGGCGGCGCGGACATCATCGAGGTGGACGGCCTCAAGATCGACGATTCCAGCCACCGGGTCAGCGCCGGGGAGCGTGAAATCGCCCTGGGGCCCACCGAGTATCGTTTGCTGCATTTCTTCATGAGCCACCCCGAACGGGTATTTACGCGGGGTCAGTTGCTCGACCGCGTCTGGGGAGGTAATACTTATGTAGAGGAGCGCACAGTGGACGTACACATCCGCCGGCTGCGCAAGGCTCTCGAGCCTTTCACCTTGGAGAGATTGGTACAAACTGTGCGCGGCGCCGGGTACCGGTTTTCGACGCGAGACGCTTAGCGGACTCTTAAAGACAAGCCCATGGCTGCGATGTGGACCTTCGCGCTCGCGCGGCTCGCGGGCATTCTGCTGTTGGGCCTGTGCCTGGGTCTGCTCATCGGCCCTATTTGGTTTTGGATTCTGGCGGCCGCCTGCCTGTATCTCGGTTGGCAGCTGCTCAACCTGTATCGATTGGACCGCTGGCTGCGGCTGCGCTCGCGGATCGATCCGCCGCAAATCGGCGGCATTTGGGGCGATATCATCGCGCAGGTGGTGCGCCTGCACCGGCGCAAGCAGTACCACAAGCAACGGCTGGTGCAGCTGTACCGCGAATTGCGTCATTCCACGGCGGCGCTGCCCGATGGTGTGATCATCCTGAGCACTCAGCGCGAGATCGTCTGGTTCAACCGGCAGGCGGCGCGACTCTTGGGGCTGCGGCGGCCGATCGACGTCGGATTGCGGATCGACAATCTGATCCGTGCGCCGCAATTCGCGCACTACCTGCACGGCGATGATTTCGCCATTCCGCTGGTGATCCGCCCGCCGGTGCAGCTGGATCTGTATCTCTCGCTGCAGCTGGTGCCCTACGGCGGCGGCCAGTCGTTGCTGCTGGTGCGCGACGTGACGCGGCAGATGCGCCTGGAAGCCATGCGCAAGGACTTCGTGGCCAACGCCTCGCATGAGCTGCGCACGCCGCTCACGGTGATCTCCGGATATCTCGATACGTTGGCGGACGATGCGTCCATCGATCGTGCCTGGACCGGTCCGATTCGCGACATGCGGGCGCAGGCGCAACGCATGAATGCCATCATCGCCGACCTGCTGGAACTGTCACGGCTCGAGTCCACCGAGGGCGAGGCGCCGCGCGAGCCCATCGACGTGCCGCACATGCTCGAGCGCATGCACCGCGATGCGCTGGCGCGCCCGGACCGGCCGCGGGAGGTGCTGCTCGAGCTCGAGTCGCACGACGGCTTGTTCGGTTCGGCGCACGAGATCGAGTCTGCCTTCACCAATTTGCTGGTGAACGGGCTCAAATACACGCAGCCGGAGGGCGCGGTGACCATGCGCTGGTGGAGCGATGAGGACGGCGCATATTTTTCCGTCATCGACACCGGCATCGGCATACCGGCGGAACACATCCCGCGCCTCACGGAGCGCTTCTACCGCGTCGATGCCGGCCGCTCGCGCGGCCAGGGCGGCTCGGGTCTGGGCTTGGCCATCGCCAAGCACGCGCTGCAAAGGCACGGCGGCTGGCTGGATGTGCAGAGCGAGGAGGGCAAGGGCAGCGCGTTCACCTGCCATTTCCCGCCGCAGCGGATTTGGAAGCTGGCGCTGCGGGAAGCGGCCAGCGCGTGAGCGCGCGAACTCATCACATTTTTTTAGCGTATGGTTGACGTGCACGGCAATCGGATGTAAACGACGCTGTGCGGGCGTGCATCAGCGGAAGCGCGGTCAGCACATTGTTTGCAGCAAACGCGAGTACTACGCAAGGCGATCATCATGGAAACGGCCGATCTCACCCACCACATCTCCCGACGCTTCAACGAAGACCTGGAGAAGGTCCGCAACCAAGTGTTGCAGATGGGCGGATTCGTCGAGCAGCAGCTGCACAAGGCGATTACGGCCCTGGTGGAGGGCGACAGCCGGCTCGGCGAGTCGGTGGCGACCGACGACTACAAGGTCAACGGCATGGAGGTCTCGATCGACGAGGAATGCAGCCGCATCCTGGCGATCCGGGCACCGGCGGCGGGGGACCTGCGCGTGATCGTGGCCATCATCAAGACCATCACCGATCTGGAGCGCATCGGCGATGAGGGCGAGAAGATCGGCTACATTGCCTCGCGCCTGGCCACCATGGAGCGGCCGGCCGACAAGTATCGGGAGGTGAAGCATCTCGGGCGCCAGGTGGCGCAGATGGTGCACGATGCGCTCGATGCCTTCGCGCGCATGGATTCCCAGGCGGCGCTCAAGACCGCGCAGGAGGACAAGATGGTGGACGAGGAGTACGAGTCGATCCACCGCCAGTGCATCACCTTCATGATGGAGGATCCGCGCACCATCCGCCGCGCCCTGGAGATCATGTGGATCGTGCGCGCGTTGGAACGCATCGGCGATCACGCCAAGAACATTTGCGAATACGTCATCTACATGGTGCACGGCAAGGATATTCGTCACACCTCGCTCGAGGACGTCGCCAAGCAGATCGAATCGGCGCATGCGCTCTCGCGCCGCTGATGACGGCGCGACTCGGTAACTTCTGCGGCCTGGCGGTCTGCGCAGCGTTGCTTGCCTACGCCTACTACACGCAATATTTCCTGCACCTCGAGCCATGTCCGCTGTGCATCTTCCAGCGGGTGGGCGTGTTCGCCGTCGGTGTGGTGTTTCTCCTCGCGACCGCGCAAGACCCCGTGGGTTGGGGCCGGCGCGTGTACGCGGCGCTGATCTTGCTGGCGGCCCTCGCCACCGCGGGGGTTGCTGCCAAACACCTGTATATCCAGAGTTTGCCGCCCGATGCGGTGCCTGCGTGCGGCGCGTCGCTCGCGTACATGATGAAAATATTTTCCTTGAACGAGGTGGTGGTCAAGGTGCTGACCGGCTCGGGGGAATGCGCAAAAATCACGTGGTCGTTCCTCGGCTTGAGCATGCCGGGCTGGGTGCTGATCGCGGTGCTGTGCCTGGGAATCTATGGAATGTGGGTCAACCTGCGCCACCAGGCGCCGATCCTGCGCTTCTGATGAGCGCCCCCCTGTCCGGCACGGTGCAGCTCACGCAGGAGCTGATGTCCCGACAATCGGTGAGCCCGAGCGATGCGGGTTGCCAGGCGCTGATGGCCGAACGGCTGCGGGCGGTGGGCTTCGAGGTCGAGAGCCTGCGCTTCGGACCCGTGGATAATTTTTGGGCGAAACGCGGCTCCGGTGGGCCGGTGTTCTGCTTCGCCGGGCACACCGACGTGGTGCCGCCGGGCCCCGTGGACGAATGGCACGGCGACCCTTTCCAGCCGGTCATCAAGGAGGGAATTCTCTACGGGCGTGGTGCTGCCGATATGAAAAGCGGTTTGGCGGCCATGATCACCGCCTGCGAGGCGTTCATCGGGCAATACCCGGCACACCGCGGCACGATTGCCTTCTTGATCACCAGCGATGAGGAGGGCCCGTCCGTGGACGGGACGCGCCGCGTCGTGGAGGTACTGCGCGAACGCGCGGAAAAAATCGATTGGTGCCTGGTCGGCGAGCCCTCGAGTGAGAAGACGCTGGGCGACACCATCAAGATCGGCCGTCGCGGCAGCTTGAGCGGCCGGCTGACGGTGCATGGCGTGCAAGGACACATTGCCTACCCGCAGACGGCGGACAATCCGGTGCATGCCTTGGCGCCAGCGCTGGCCGAACTGACGGCGCGCACGTGGGATCAGGGCAACGAACACTTCCAACCCACGACCTTCCAGGTGTCGAACATCTCGGCGGGTACCGGCGCTCCGAATGTCATACCGGGTGAGCTGCGGGCACGCTTCAATCTGCGCTTCTCGACCGTGCAAACGGTCGAGGGGTTGAAGGCGATCGTGGAGGAAATCCTGAACCGCCACCGGGTCAAGTACACGCTGGAGTGGTTCATTTCCGGATATCCCTTCCTGACCGTGCCGGGTGCGCTGTCGGAAGCGGCCATGCAAGCGGTGGAGGAGCAATTGCACGTCGTGCCGAAGCTCACCACCGGCGGCGGCACATCGGACGGCCGTTTCATCGCGCCCATGGGCGCGCAGGTGATCGAGCTCGGCGTCATCAACGAGAGCATTCACAAGGTGAACGAGTCGGTGCGCGTAAACGACATCGACCGTCTGCACGCCGTGTACCTGCGCACGCTCGAGTTGCTGCTGGCGTGAGGGGGTATGAGGTGGCTGCGAGGGAACTCACCAGGCGTAGTTCCCCTGCAACCAACTCTCACCCTCGCGTCATACCGCCGCCGGACATACCGTTCGCTGGAATTCTTCATGCGCGCCGCCGCGGTAGGAATTCGTCGCGAGAACGTGTAGGCGTTTACGCTCGCCGTGCACAACAGTGTTGGGTCCTTCAGTTCGTTTGTGTATGCGGTGCGTTGGATGGAACCGATGATGCGCCTTGCAGTCCTATAGGGTACATACATCGAAACACGTCAGCG
>Ga0116228_10004725_pt1 | contig 12102 bp, 9 predicted proteins | sample S1TSphfallax_2_FD_89694 | JGI IMG/M metagenome (GOLD analysis project Ga0116228, IMG submission 89694) | Host-associated microbial communities from peat moss isolated from Minnesota, USA - S1T2_Fc - Sphagnum fallax MG | ecosystem: Host-associated > Plants > Peat moss > Unclassified | place: USA...
GCGGGACCGGTGCTGCCGCTCTATGTGGTGGAGCCCGAATACTGGCGATTGCCCGATACCTCGACACGCCAATGGCTCGTCCTGCGTGCGGCGCTGACCGAGCTGTCGGGACGGCTCGCAGCGCTGGGCGCGCCGCTGATCGTGCGAATCGGCAGCGTCACCCAAGTACTGGCGAAGATCCACGCCGCCGTCGGGATCGGGCGGCTCCTCGCGCACGAGGAGACCGGCAACCTGTGGACCTATGGGCGCGATATCGCCGTGCGCAAAATGTGCCTGAGCCTCGGTATTCCCTTGGTGGAATTCAGCCAGACGGGCGTGATCCGCGGTGCGTCGGCACGCGACCGGTGGGCGGCGCACTATGTTCGCTTCATGTCTCTTCCGGCCGTGCCGGAGCCGCCACGCCTGGAACTCGTGCCGGCCGCGAAGGTCGCCGATATTCCGACAGCCGGTATGCTGGGTCTGGCCGATGATGGCTGGATTCCGGAGGGGTCGGGCGAGCGGTCGGGGACGCGCGAGTCGGGGCTCAAGTTGCTCGAAAGTTTTCTCGGCGGTCGCGGCGCGGACTATCGCCGCGGCATGTCGAGCCCGGTGAGCGGCGCAACCTGCTGTTCGCGGTTGTCGGTGTCATTGGCGACGGGTACGGTGTCGGTGCGCGAGGTGCTGCAGCGGGTGTACGCGGTGCGCCAACAACTCGCGGCGATGCCGGCGCCACAGCGGCCGGTTCCCGTAACCGCCGTGCAAAGCCTCATCGCCCGTCTGCACTGGCGTGGCCATTTCATGCAGAAGCTGGAGAGTGAACCCGAGTTGGAACGACGCGCGTTTCATCCGTTGCATGAGGCCGCGCGATTGTCGACGCCGCCGGACGATCCCAAGCTCGTGGCGTGGGCGACCGGACGCACCGGCATTCCTTTCCTCGATGCCTGCGTGCGCAGCTTGATCGCCACCGGCTGGCTCAACTTTCGCATGCGCGCGATGGTGCAGTCGTTCGCGAGCTACCACCTGGGACTCGACTGGCGCGTCAGCGGAGAAAAACTCGCGCAGCTGTTCAGCGACTACGAGCCCGGCATCCATTGGCCGCAGGTGCAGATGCAGTCGGGGCAGACCGGCATCAACACGCCGCGCATCTATAACCCGGTCAAGCAGGGGATGGATCAGGACCCCGAAGGCGTGTTCACCCGGCGCTGGGTTCCGGAATTGGCCGTTGTTCCCTTGAGCGTGTTGCAAACGCCGTGGTCGGCGGTCGACGCCGAACTTGGCGGGTATCCTCAGCCGATCGTCGATGTCGCGGCAGCGGCGCGAGCGGCGCGGGCACGGCTCACCGCCGTGAGGCAAACCGACGGCTATCGCGAGGCGGCACTCGAAGTGTTCCGCAAGCACGGTAGCCGTGGGCGGCGGTTGGAGCAGGATCGGCAGAAGATCGCGTCGGAGGAATCGCAGCAGTTGATACTTCCGTTGTGAGGGATGCCGCCTGCCGCGTTCAACCGCCGGTGATTGCCTGCATCTGAGCCTCGAGTTCGGGAAGCGTCAGCCCGCCGGGCGTGCTACCCCCGCTCTCGATCCAAAGATTATCAGCGATGGCATATACCTCATCGACGTAAGCGGCAAAGAACGCCCAGGTCATGGTGTAATATTGCCCCCAAGATATCACCCGTGCTCCCGCCTCCGTGTACCCGGCGAGCACCACCGCATGACCGCCAACGATTTTCGTATCCGTCTTCTGGACATCCCACACAGCCGGCGGCGGCGCGTTGGGCGGCATCAGGAAGGCCGGAACGTTGAGGCCTATGTACGCAACGCCACAATCGAAAATCGTCCGCTTCACATCATCGGTGTTACGCGGATCGACTTCCACGAATGCGGTGATCTTATGCCGCGCGGTGCCTTTCGGTCCGAAGGGTGCACCCGTCTTCAACAGGTAGGTGAGCACGGTCTGTTCATTCCCGCCAGGCCCCTCGCCCGGCACCCGGGGATTGTAGCCGCAGGCTTGAATGTACAGCTTCTCGACGTCGCCATCCGGTTCGGTCAACACGGTCTTTTGCGCTGCGCCGCTCCACACTTGGATAGCGTGATAGACGGCGGCGCAGGTGCAATCGCCGAGCGTGTCATTCAACATCATGCCGAGATTCGTGGGCAGATTCTTGGTGTAATCCACGCTCGCAGGCGGTGGCTTCAGCGTCTGGCCCGCGGTGATCGCACTCATGTGCGGAATTCGTGGATTGTAAGTGCGGTGCAACCGGCCTAGCTTGAATGGATTCATTGTATACACTCCTTGTTAATCAATGACTGCGTTACTCAATGACTGTGCACGACCGCCCAACTGGCGATCACACTGGCGGCGGTCGTGAGACCGCCGTATTGCGAATAAATCTTGGCCGCCTGCTCGCTGGCTTGCGTGATGTTCTGGTTCGGATTGGGTATTTGCGGGTCGGAGGCGTTGCGGATCGAGTAGAAGGCGATCGACGGAAACTCCCGTAGCGCACTCGCAACCATGGCGTCGCCCATGTCGCAGGCCTGGCCCAGCCCCTGCAGTTTGTAATGGTCGGTCGAATCATCAAAGGCGAAGAAATCGGTGGTGACCACCGTGCCCGCGGCACCCGAAAAGAAGTGCGGCGCAGACCTGGCGCCCGGAATTCGCGCGGCGTTCACACTCGTCAGCGAAGGTGTCAAAGCGGTGAGCGCACCGGCCGGGAGAGGCGCCGTCGCATAGGATGCGTTCGCAAATGATTCGCCGGCGAATTGCGTCTTGCAATCAAAGCGGACGGTGCCGGCAATCACCACATCGCCCAGTTTCACGTTGGCGCCTATTCCGCCGCCGGTACCGGTGGTGATGAACTGCTTGGGCGCGACCGCTTGGGCGATCTCCTGCATCAGTCGCTGCACCGGAATCGCGGGCCCGTCGTAGTCGAGATGCAGACCGGATTTAAACAGCAGCACACGTTTCGAGCCGATCGTGCACGGAAAGTACAGCCCGAGACTCTGGTAATAGCGAGCCATCTCGGCTGACTTATCGTTGAAGGGGGCTTTGGCACCGGTGACCAACGGTATGTACGTGTTCACGTCGTGCCGATACTCGTACCAATCCGCGATACCGAAGCCGGGCGACAGCAATGACGCCAAGGCGGACGCCTCTGCCGACGTCCAGGTGACGATCACGGCATCGTAGCCGGCAAAACGCGTCAGGTCATCGGTGGGCTTGGGGGCGGTTGCGAGCGGCGCAGGCTTGGGTGCCGCGCCACCAGGCCACGGTACCGCATGCGGCAATGCGCCGCCCTCTGGTTCCGGGGGTAGCCCCATCGTACGGAATCGCCGATGCGGATTGGCCGGGTCGTAATTCAGGATGATGTCGTCAATGTCCATATATTTCGCCTAACCTCTTCCTTGAGGGCGATGGAGACGGACCGTCTACGCTTAGGACTCTACGACTCGCTCCGCGCGAGCGCAATAGTCCTCATGCAAAAAGTCTACCGTTGATCTGCCGTTGTGCTCTGCGATCGGCCGTGTTGGCCGAACCGGTCGCTCAGCCGTCGTCGACGCGGATGCAGACGTTGGTGAGTTCGGAATAGAAATTCAGCGAATGCAGACCGCCTTCTCGGCCGATGCCGGAGAGCCCTGCGCCGCCGAAGGGTGTGCGCAGATCGCGCAGGAACCAGGAGTTGATCCAGCTCAAGCCGACGCGCATGGCGGGCCCGACGCGATGCGCACGGTTCAGGTTCGTGGTCCAGATGGTGGCGGCCAGGCCGTAGCGTGTGTCGTTGGCAAGCGCAATGGCCTCGCTTTCGGTGTCGAACGCGCTCACGTGGCAGATGGGTCCGAAGATCTCCTCCTTGAGGCAGCGGGCGGTTTGCGGCAACCCGGCGATCACAGTGGGTTCGACCCAGAATCCTTGGTCGCGCGTGTCGCCGAAGCGCGGCACAGCGCCCCCGGTCAGGAATTCCGCGCCCTCTTCGCGGGCCAGCGCGAAGTAGCCCAAGACCTTGTCGCGGTGCGCCGCCGAGATGAGCGGACCCATGGCGGTGCCGGGGTCCATGGGCCAACCGAGTTTGAGGTCTCGCGCACGAGCGGCCAGCGCTTCGCAGAAGCGCGTGTACAGAGGCCGCTCGACGTAGACCCGCTCGGCGCATAAGCACACCTGGCCCGAGTTCAAGAACACGGCGCGCATCATGCCGTCGAGCATCTGGTCGAAATTGCAATCAGCGAAGATCAACGCGGCGTTCTTGCCGCCGAGCTCGAACGAAATGGGTTTCACGTCCGCGGCCGCGGCCTTCATGATGGCGGTGCCGGTGCGCGATTCGCCGGTGAAGGTGATGGCATTGACGTCGGGATGGGTGGTGATGAATTCTCCGGCCGAGCCGGGACCGAAGCCGTGTACGAGGTTGAAGGCACCCGCGGGCAGGCGCACGCGGTCCATGACCTCCGCGAGGAGCGTGGCCGTGCCCGGCGTCTCCTCCGAGGGCTTGACGACCACGGCGTTGCCGCAGGCGAGCGCAGGAGCCACTTTCCAGGTGAGCAGCAGCAGCGGCAGATTCCACGGCGAAATGATGCCGACCACACCCAGCGGTTTGCGCACGGTGTAGTTGATCGCGTGGGCCCCGCCCGGTAGATCGGTGCGAAAACTGTCGAGCGGTGCGGTCTTCAAAATATCGGCGAAGGCGCGGAAGTTGGCCGCGCCGCGCGGGATATCGACGGTCGAGGCCATGGCGTGCGGCTTGCCGGTGTCGGCAATTTCCGCGGCTAGAAAATCCTCGCGACGACGGTCGATCTCATCCGCAATCCGGTGGAGCAGGTCGGCGCGCTCGGTGGGCGTGGTGCGGCCCCACGCTCCCTTGAGCGCGGCATGGCCGCCGCGAACCGCGGCGTCCACCGTGGCTAAGTCCGCTTCGTGCACGGTGGCGACCAGGCTGCCGTCCACGGGGTTGACGTCGGGAAAGCGCCGTTCGCTCTCCACCCAGCGACCGGCGACGTAATTTCGATACTGAGTCATGGGCTGCCCCTCGAAAGCGCGTTAAAAGAGCCGGATCACGGCGGCGCCGCTACCGTACTGAGGACCGTACGCATACACGTCCGTGTCGCCGAGCCTTCCACCGAGCGCACCCAACGCGAAGCCCATGTGCTTGAAGCCCATGTCGGCGCGCGCCTGGGCGACGAAGTCCGGCAGCTGGCGCAGCAGTTCGTCGACATCGCGAGCGCCGATTACTTTGAGAATGCGCCGGTTCCAGTCATCCTCGCCGGCGCTCACGATGGCATCCTCGGAAAACGGCCGTTGCTCGCGATGCTCGCTTCCCGACAGCCCGCCGAGCACCAGCACGGCGACGCGCTTGCCCTGGGCGGTGGCCTGTGCGGCGACGATCTCGCCCAACGTGCGTGTCTGCTCGAAGGTGTGGTAGAGATTGTTGGCGACAACCAGGGTGGGCAACATGCCCTCGGCGTTCACCAGCGCCTGGGCCGAGAGTGTGGCCGAATCGATCGGAAAGCCCGCGTAGTCGACGAGTTTGGAAGCGAGGCCGGCGCGCTGCGCAGCGCGCACGCAGGCCCGCGCGAGCGAGACGTCGGTGGTGATGTCGTAGCGGATCTCGCCGAGTTCATGCCAGTTGTCGTCGACGTGCAGACCGGCCATACGCGCCCGGCCCTGCCAGAGCTGATCGAGCACGGCATACCACCGGGTCGAGTAGACCACCAGAGTATCGGGCTCGAGGGCGTCGAGGTCGCGGCTCACCTTGCGCATGGCGGCGACCAGCTCTGCGTACCGCGGTTCGTCCTGTTGCAGCAGCAGCAGCGGACTCGCCGGCAGCAGATAGGCCGCGACGACGCCGGGCTGATCGAGCAACGCCGCGCGATCGCGCGCCGCGTCGTCGCCCAACAGCCAGCGCCGCCATTGCGCGGCGCCGGAACGGCGACGCCGTGGGTTCGGAAAGCGCACGTCGTATACGACACCCATGAGGCCGCGCGGCAACAGCAGCATCAGCAAAATGGACAGCACACCCAGCACGAGCAGGCCCTGACCCGCTGCCGCCGACAATACCCGGTCCACCACAATGTAGATCACGGCGCCGAGCAACGGGCCCGCCACCGTGCCCATGCCGCCCGCAACCACCACGAATACGATGTATGACGCCCAGGCGATGGCGAATGCGGAGGGTGGCGTGATGATCACCACGTCCATGAAATACAGGCCCGATACCAGGCCCGTGAGTGTGGCGCTCACGAGGAAGACGGCCGCCTTGACCTGGTTGACGTCCACGCCGCTCGAGCGCGCGGCTTCCTCGTCGTCGCGAACCGCGGTCAAGGCGAGACCGTACGACGAGCGCATCCAGCGCCAGATGAGGGCGGTGGTCAGCAGCAGCAGCAGCAGCGCGACATAGTAGAGCTGGCGCGCCGTCACGTCCGACTTCATCTGCATGCCGCCGCCCGCGCCGACCAACAACCAGCCGTTGAACACGGTCGCGACGGACTCAGAGATCAGCCAGGTCGCGATGGCGAAGAACGCACCTTGCAGCCGCAGCAGGGGCAGCGCGGCCAAAAATATCAGCAGCAGAATGGCGACGCGCCGGGTGTAAGGGCTACCGAACACGTCGACCTGCGGTGCCACCGAGATGAGCCATTCGTATAAGATCCACAGCACCACCGCCAGAGTGACGGCAACTTTCGTTCGTCTGACACGCCCGGCGTCGTGCAACGGCAGGCAAAGCAACCAGGCGAAGGCGAGCGCGGCGATGCCGGCCGCCGGCCAGGCCAGCCAGATCGACGCCGGCGTGTAATAAAACACGATGGCCTGGGCGAAGCCGCCGATGCCGATGAATACCTGCTGCCCGAAGGAGAGCAGACCGGCGTAACCTGCCAGCAGATTCCAGGCATGACCCAAGGTGGCAAACACGAACACCGCGAACAACAGATGCAGCCAATAGCTCGACGCCGGTAGCCCCAACGGCAGGAGGAGCAGCAGCAGTGTGAGTCCAAGCGCCCAGGCGGCGCCGCGAGTGCCGTAGAACGAATCGAACAAGACCTTCAACGGCATGTCAGCGCGACTTCCCGCTGAACAGGCCTTGGGGCCGCAGCGCCAGCACCAGGAGGATCACGAGGTACCCGGCCACCTGCTGCGCGGCCGGCCCGAAATAAGTTCCCGCCAGCACCTGCACTACGCCTAACACGATGCCCCCGATCAGGCTGCCCAACATCGACCCCAAGCCGCCGAGTACGGCGACGCCGAAAGCCATCAGCAGGAACGAGGGACCGTCGAACGGTTGAAACGAACGGGTCATGCCCACCATGAAGCCGGCCACGCCGGCGCTTGCGAGCGCGACGCCGCTCGCCACCGCATAGACATGCCGCGTGCGCATGCCCATCAGGGCCGCAATCTCCGGATCGTCGCTCGCGGCGCGGATGGCGCGACCGATGTGCGTGGTCTTGAGCCACAGCGCCAGCCCCGACAGCAGCACCGCGGCGGCGATGAAAAAACCGAAGCGCAGCGTCGAGATGCTGAGATCCTCGGATAGGCGGATCGCCGAATAGGACAGATCGTTCTTGATCGTGGCGGTGTCGGCGCTGAAGACGAGGAGCAGGCCCTGGCTCAGCACGTTCGACAGACCGAAGGTCACGAGCAGCGGCAGCATGAGGCCGAATACCGGTGACATGCCGCGGCGTTCCGTCGCCTGTACCGAGACGTGATTGAGCAGTCCGCGCTGCACGGCGTAGCCTAAGCCGTACATGACGGGCACGACCACCATCAGCGTCCAAAACGGCGAGCCGCCCGCGACGGTGGCGAGGGTCACGGACAGATAAGCGGCGAAGATCACCCAATCGCCATGCGCCAGATTGATGAGGCGCATCACGCCGAAAGTGAGCGCGAGGCCGACGCTGATGAGTGCATAGTAGCCGCCCAGCATGGCGCCCGAGAGCACGCCGTTGGCCAGGTCGATGCCCACCCAGTAGAGGTTGTCGTCAGCCATGTCCCTCGCCAAAATAAGCGGCGGTGATTGCCGCCTCGCTGACCTCGCCGGGCCGGCCCTCGAGCACGACATTGCCCTCGAGCATGACGCAAAAGCGCGTGCAGACTTTAAGCGCGCGCTGCAAATCCTGTTCGACCAGGATGCCGGTGGTCCCGTCCGCCACGATGCCGCGCAGGTTCTTGTAGATCTCCTCGACCATCGCCGGCGACAGCCCCAAGGACAATTCGTCGAAGGCGATCAGCTTCGGCGAGGACATCAGGGCGCGGCCGATGGCGACCATTTGCTGCTCGCCGCCCGACATCTGCGAAACCACCTGCATGCGGCGCTCGCGCAGCCGCGGAAACAGCGCGTAGATTTCCTCGAGTTTGGCGCGGGCGGTGCGGCGACAGCGGAGCAGGTAGGCCCCCGCCAACAGATTGTCCTCGACGCTCATCCTCGCGAACAGGCGCCGCCCCTCCGGCACCAGGGCAACGCCCGCATCGACGATCTGCTCCGGCGTCATCTTGTCGAGGCGCCGGCCATCGAATTCGATGGTGCCGCGGATATGCGAGCGGGCACCTTGATTCGCAAGTCCCGCGAGGGAGCGCAGCAGCGTCGATTTGCCGGCGCCGTTGGCGCCGATCACCGCGAGGATGTCGCCGCGCTCGAGTTCGAGCGAGACGTCGTACACCGCGCGCAACTCGCCATAGTAAGCGGACAAGCCGGTGACGCGCAGCACGGGCGAAGCCGGGGCGTCACGTGCCGAGATAGACACGTTTCACCTCTGGCCGCCGGATCACTTCCTGCGGTGTGTCCAGGGCCAGGATCTCGCCGCCGGCGAGCGCCATCAGCCGATCGGTGGCCGTCAGCATGGTGCGCATCACGTGCTCGATCCAGACGATGGTGGTACCCATGTTCCGAATGCGGCGGATCAGCTCGATGAATCCGTTCACCTCTTGTTCCGTGAGGCCGGCCGCGACCTCGTCGATGAGCAACAATTTTGGCCGCATGGCCAGGGCGCGCGCGAGTTCGTGTCGCTTGCGCACCAGCAGCGGCAGCCGTCCCGCCAGGGTATCGGCGTAGCGCGCGAGCCCGGTGGCACTCAGTGTGCGTTCGATCCATTGCACGGCGTCGGGGCCGTGTAAACCGCCGGCGAAGGTCGCGGCCACCCGCAGATTGTCGAACACCGTCATCTGGCCGAAGGGGCGCGGCACTTGGTATGTACGGGCGATGCCGCGGCGCGCGCGGTCATGCGGCGGCAGCGCCGTAATGTCCTCTCCGCGAAACATGACGGAACCGGCGCTGGGTTCGATCTGGCCGGACAACAGACCGAACAATGTGGTCTTGCCCGCGCCATTGGGTCCGATCACGCCCAGGATCTCCCCCTCGATGACGCTGAAGTCGAGACCGCTCGCCACGTGTACCGCGCCGAAGGACTTGCGCAGGTTGCGAACGCTCAGTATGTCGCTCATGTGCGGGGCGACGGTCCGTTACTGCTGCTGGTAGAGCCGCATCTCGGCGGTCTTCTTCACGTTGGGATACACGGCGTTGTAGACGTTCTCCTTCACCAGCTTCTTGAGCTTCTCATCGTAGCGCCACTGCGCGCCGCCGAGCGGCTGCACCGAGTAGTGCTGGGCGTTGAACTTCACCGGACCGGTGACCGTATCCAGGTCGGTGGCCGCCAGCGCCTTGACCACGGCCGCGCGATCGGTGGAGCCGGCACGCTGGATCGCGTCCAACAACACGTCGTACGACGCATCGTCATAGCCCAGCGGCGGGATGTACTGCTTGCCCGGATTCGCCTTTTCGTAGGCATCGACCAAGCCCTGACCGGTGTACTTGCCGTACTTCGACGATCCCGGATAGGCCGGCGACCAGAAGTTCACGCCGAGTACGTCGAGCGCCGGCTTGCCGATGGCATTCATCGGATCCGGATAGCCGGTGGCCTTGTCGATGACGTACATCTTGGGCTTGTAGCCCGACTGTGCCGCCTGCTGCAAATAGGTCTGCAAATCGGGAGGCGCGAGTACGCCGGTCACCACCTCGACATGAGCGCGCTTGAATTGATTGATGATGGAGCTGAAATCGGGCAAGCCTTCGGCGAAACGGCCGGGATCGGTTGGGGTCCATCCCTCCTTCTTGAACGCCGGATCGAACAACGAGGCGAACACCGTACCGTCGGGGTCGTTTGGATAGAGATACCCGATGTGGCCGTTGAAGCCGCCCGGCAGCGATTTGATCATGCCGATGTGATTTTTCACCAGGTCCGGGACAGCGAAGAAGAAGTGATAGGTGTACTGGAAGGTCTTCGGTTTGCCATCCGGTCCGAACAGCCAGGCCTCGACCGGCGTGTTCGATGTGATGCACGGCACCTTGTTGCGCTCGCACAGATCCGACGGCGCGTTGGTGGTGTCGGGGGTGCCCTGCGCCATCAGGAAATCGACCTTGTCCGACAGGATGGCGCGCGTCGCGGCCTCGGCCGAACCGGCGACGGTGCTCTTGCTGTCATAGATCTTGTATTCGATCTTGCACAGCTGGCCGCCCACCTTCAGGCCGCCGGCCTGATTGATCGGACCGATTTTGTTGTCATCCACCCATGGGGTGTCCTTGCCCTCGTCCGCCAGAGGGCCGGTCATCGGAACGATCCGGGCAATTTTGATCGTGCAGGATTGCGCGACGGCGGCATCGACGGCGCAAAGCGCGATCAGACCGCCCAAGAACATCATCGCGTGGATCGACCTCATGCTCATCATGACTCCTGGTGACAATGAAACTTCAAACGCGTTGCAAAGAACTCAAAGCGTAAATTCGACCACCGCCGCGCCGCTACCATAGATCGGGCCATAGCCATGCACGCGGGCGCCCACGAGACGCGCCTTCAAGGCGCCCAAGATCCAGTAGAAATGTTTGAAACCCATGTCGGCCCGGGCCGCGGCGGCGAATTCCGGAATCACGCGCTTGAGTTCACGGACGTCGCCCGACTCCATCAGCCTGAGCACGCGTTGATTCCATTGGTCATCGTCAGCGGTCGCGATCCGGTCCGCGCGCAGGTCGATCTCGGTGCGGAACAGCGTGCCCGAGAGGCCGCCGACCCCGACCACCGCCACCCGCTTGCCCTGTTCCTCGGCGCAGTCGGCAGCCATGGCGCCCAGGCGCAGGGTAACGTCCGCATCGTGATAGAGGTTGTTGGACGCCACCACCAGCGGGCGTTCCCGGCAGCCGATGCCCATCAGGGACGCGGCCGCGATGGTGCCCGAATCGATGGGAAAACCGTCGTAGTTGACGCCGCGGGCGTGGATGCCGATGCGCGGCGAACCTAAAACGCAGGCGTGGGCCAGATCGGAATCCACGTGGATGTCGTAGGGCAGATCGCCAAACTCGTACCAGTTGTCATCGACGTGCAGGCCGGTGCTATGACGGCGGGTGAGCCATTGTTGATCGAGCACCGCCAGCCATTGCGTCGAGTACAGCAGCACGACATCGGGACGGGAGGCGGCGAGCGCGCGCCCCGCGCGCTGCATGGCCGCGTTAAGCCGTCCCAGCCCCGACACTTCGGGTTTCAGTTTGGGCAGCGGATTTCCGGGGACGAGAAACGCGGAGACGAGGGGCATCCTTGACCTCAGCCCACGAGCCTACCGCGCGGGTCGCTTTGCGCAGCGGGGCCGCCCAGCAGCGATTGGCCGGCCGCCCGCAGGTCCCACAGCATGACGGCGTTGCCGGTCCCGATCACGGTACCGTAACCGAACAGCTCCGCGGCGAGTTCCGGATAAGCCATTGCCGCATGCATCCAGGTGAAAGCCCCGGACTTGATCTCGGCGAAGGCCTCCTCGATGAACTGCGGCAATAACTTGAACACCTCCCGCATCCGTCCCTTGCGCATCAGTTCGATCATGCGCATGTCCCATTGGTAGCCGGCCATGTTCTGCGGATGTTCCTTGGACATGTCCTCCGGAATCGCCGGTTCCTCGTGGAAATGCCAGTGCGAGAGCGTGTTGGAGGCCAGCAGCACGGCACGTCGGCCGGTCTTCGCGATGGCCTCGCGCGTCGCCCTGCCGAGCAGGTCCATCTCGGCGAGCCCTTCCTTGGTGTTCAGGTAATAAGGAGTGTTATTCGCGGAAATGCCGACCACGGGGATGTCCCATTGCGGGCGGATCATGTGCAGCGTGGTGATCGTGCCGTA
>Ga0116228_10004727_pt1 | contig 12097 bp, 13 predicted proteins | sample S1TSphfallax_2_FD_89694 | JGI IMG/M metagenome (GOLD analysis project Ga0116228, IMG submission 89694) | Host-associated microbial communities from peat moss isolated from Minnesota, USA - S1T2_Fc - Sphagnum fallax MG | ecosystem: Host-associated > Plants > Peat moss > Unclassified | place...
AAGAAAACTGGTCTGTGATTGTTCTGATCATCTGCAAGCTCTTCAGAGACAGAGAGGAACTATACTTCTGCCTTCCTTTCAATCATGGAGTGTTTTGCTTTGTGTTTGCTTTGTGTCTCTGTTGTTTCTGCCATTGGAATCTAGGTCTTTTCCTGTGGAAGATACATAGATAGGTGCATACATAGATAGATTGCCAAAACCAGGGTTTGGAAATCATTGTGTCATTGTCATGATCCCAAGATGCCAAAAAGAAGATTGGAAGATGGGTAGCAGGCATTCATGATCTCTTTTTTCTTTCCCCCCTGATTTCCTCTACAACATCATATCCTTCATCATCATCATCATCATCATCATCATCATCGTATTCTTCTTATTCTTGGTGAGGTTTCAAAGCGTTGTGGTGGGTTGGGTTTTCGAACTGCACTGTTGTTGGTGATAGCTTCTTCTTTTTTCTTCTTTTGTTGGAATGGGTTTTGTTGTTTTTACCCAGGGGCAATCTTCGGAAGTGCGGCAAGCTGCAGGATTGATGTTGAAGAATAATCTGAAGTCAAGCTATCAATCGATGCCGCTTGCATACCAACAGTACATCAAGGCCGAATTGCGGCCTTGTCTGGGTGCTTCTGACAAGCAAGTGCGTGCGACTGTTGCCATTGTTGTCAGTGCCTTGGTGCAGCAAGGCAATGGTCAGGACTGGCCTGAAATCTTCCAGGCATTTGTGCAGTGCCTTGACAGCAATGACTACAACCACATGGAGGGTGCTTTGGATTCCCTTTCTAAGGTAAGGGTGCTCTCTCCATTTCTTGTAATTGTTTTGTTGGAGATTTTCCTCCTCCTCCTCCTTGAAGTATCATCATGTGGATTCATATCGATCGATCTGGCCATGTATTTCTTGGCATCACCATCATCTTCCCTTCCCGACAGCAGGAGTCTCGGCAATCATAGAGATGGGTCTTTGAAGAGAATGTCAGTATGATATAATGGTGGATGCACTGAGAAAGAAAGAAATAAAGAACCCCCTTATACAATGGTTTGGTTGCAACCATTAAGGAGGGAAGAACTCCTCACAAAGGCATGCCTGTACTGTGAGGAATGAAACCAACCCTACTATGAAGGCACTTTCTGTGGTGATCTGCCTTTCTGCTACATGAGGCTGCCACTGCACAGTGCTCCTGAAGAACTTCATTGTCTCAAATTTTAGTTGTGTGTTTTGGTCAAAATCTTGAGCTTATGGTCTTTAGTGGAATAGTGGAATAGAAAGATCTGCAGTGGGGCAGCTGCTGCCAACAAGCTAGCTGCATCATTTCTGAAGCACTGAGAAGGATTGTAAAACCAATCAAGGGGGGATAATAATGAGGAGAGATTTTCAGTTGGTGGGTGGGTTGTTATTCAGTTCCACAAAAGACACTGAGTGGGGTCTCTTCACTGTTTTGGCAGATATGTGAGGATAAGCCAGAAGTATTGGACCAAGATGTGTTAGGTCTATCAGAGCGCCCAATCAATGTGTTCCTTCCAAGACTGCTTCAGGTATGTATTGCTTTTTTAAAACTTTCACAACAGGTGTACCATTTCCAGTGTTATTGGTATTGTTGCTCAAATCTTGATGGGAGGAAGCTTCTGTCTCTTGCAGACAACAAACAAGTTGTTCGGTAGCTGATAAAAGTCCTTTGTGACTTGTGTTGTTGTTGCTTCTGGCAGTGATATACCAATATTCTGAATATTTGGTGCTGCTGTTTGTTGGCTGTGCAGTTTTTTGCCTCGCCACATGCTGCACTGCGGCGACTGGCATTGAGTGCAGTCAATCAGTTCATTGTCCTCTTGCCTCCTGTAAGCTTTTGCTATGTGTACTGCTGCTGCTGCTGTAAACCCAGGGCATATTGCTCATGTGTAACTGAGACAAGATGGATGGGGTTATGCACATTTGCTGAACATTTGGTATGTGTGATGTTGTAAAATGCAGGCCTTGTTTGTGAACATGGATACATATCTCCAGGGCCTGTTCTCTCTAGCTAATGATCCTGCAGCAGAAGTCCGGAAACTGGTAAAAGAGTTTGCACAACAACAAAGCATCTCTCTGTTAGTTATGCTTTTTTGTAGTAGTATATATACTATATGGATTGTGCAAGGTGAACTGGGTTTTTATACTGTGTTTTTTATTTGAAAATGCTGTCTGTAGAAGGCACTCACCAGTTCCATAGAAGTTTCTATTAGTGACTGACTGCTGGCTGACTGCTGGTTGGAGTTGTGCAGGTGTGCGCAGGACTTGTACAACTACTAGAAGTTCAGCCCAGTTACTTACAAGTATGCCGTCTCTCTCTCTCTGGGCTCCCAAGTTTTGTTCTCCCCACACACAGACAGAAGTTCAATCTTCACATGTATGTATGTGCTAGGATCTAGATTCTGTTTTCAATCTAGAAAACGTCTCTCTCTGACAATCCCAGCTGAGGATTTTGCATGCTGAGGTGACTTCTTCACTTGAAGATAATTTCCACTCTGTAAGAAGAAGGAGAAGAAGGCTCTCTGTTTGAAACTTCTGAGGAATAATGTAATTGTTGTGAGCTATGCATGCTAATTAAGAAAACCCAAAAATGGATTTGGTTGCAGCCACACATGAGGAATGTGATTGAATATATGCTGCAAGCTAATTGTGATCCTGATGAGGATGTTGCACTCGAATCCTGTGAGTTCTGGTAAGTCTTGTTATTGTTGTTGGGATGAAGAAAATAACATGGCTACTACTTATTAGAAGATCTTGGTTTGGAAACTGAACTATCAGATTAGTAAAAGGATGTCCTGATGTGCACCCACCGACCCAGCAAATTGTTGCAGGAATCTGAGTTTGGAAGAATTTCTTAATCTTGATATGGGTTATCTTAAATTGTGTGCAGAGAAGCAAGGTTCTGTAGATTTTGTGAGTAAATATTTTTCTCTTTATAAAACCTAGAGAGAGAGAGAGAGAGAGAGAGAGAGAGAGAGAGAGAGAGAGGGTGTTGAGATTTCTGGCAGACTAGAGATAATCCGAGCAACTTTTTTGTGATTCATTGGTTTGAGGGTTGTTGGGGGAACAGGTCAACGTTTTGTGAAGCACAACTTCCACAAGAAATGCTCAGAGAGTTCTTGCCACGTCTTATAAGTGTAAGTTGTCCATGGGTGTCTTTCAGGAATGCAATCACTAAGTCTGGTGACCTTGGGAGTATTTTTTGGGATTACAGATATTATACATTAGAAGAAGTGACTGCAATTTTGTCTAACACAAAAAGAATGTTGCCTCTCCTTTCACAGGTACTCTTGAGTAACATGGTGTATGCAGAAGATGATGAAGCTTTGCTTGAAGCTGAGGTAAAGTTTGTGACCAGTTCTAATATCACCTCAGGGAAATTTGACAACCTGAATAATTCTCCAAACAGAGAGCACATCCCACATGATGTGCAACCTGGTCTGTGAACTTTGATAAGATAGTAGTTGCAGAGAAGATGGGTTTTAGCCCTAGAACTGTAAACTAACCTTTATTGCTGGCAGCAATAGAGGTATTGGTCTCTGTTTTGGACTGTATGAAAGTACTGACTGCCACTAATTGCATGCCCTTGTTTTCATTGCAGGATGATGACAATGCTCCAGATAGGGAACAGGTGCAAACACTGTCCTTTTTCTTTCCTCCACTCTGCTTCACTTCTGCCTTCCCATTTGATCAGATTGCAGGTATTGTCTCACACAGGGGAGAGAGAGGGTTTGTTGTTGCAGGATATCAAACCAAGATTTCATCAACCACGCATACATGGTGTTGACGGGCCTGAAGAGGATGAGGTTTGTTGTGATTAGATAGCCATTTTTTCTTTGCAATCTAATATGTGATACAATTCTGTATAATTTTGATTGCACTTTCGTTCTGGGTTGGGATGCTTCTTTTTTTTTGGTGGGTACTGAATGTGGCTCAGAAACTGCAAGGAAAGTTCCCACTTGCTTGCAAAAGGATGCTTGCTTTTTCAGTTTGAAGGCATTTTGAAGTTTAGTTCCAGGGTGGTGGCAAATCATGCAGGAAGATGATGACATAATAAATTCCTGGAATTTGCGGAAGTGTAGTGCTGCTGGCCTGGACATTTTGTCAACTGTTTTTGGGGATGAGATTCTCCCAGTCTTGATGCCGCTTGTTCAGGTATTTCTTTTATCTTGTGGTACATGCAACTTTGGATGCTTCTCATTTTTTGAGTCTCGAGATCTTGAGCTGGTCTCCCTTCAAAATGCTTGCTTGAGATCCTGTGGTTCATCAACACTGCAGAGTGGAGGAGTGCAATGCAGAGCTGTGTTCATCAGTCAGTCAGTGAGTGTAACAGTGGTGGTGGTTTTGCAGGTCAGGCTTTCGACTACTGCAGATGCAGCTTGGAAAGAGCGGGAGGCAGCAGTATTGGCACTGGGTGCAGTTGCTGAGGGATGCATATCGGGTCTTCTTCCGCATCTGTCACGGGTATAACACCCTCTTTCTTGAATCTGTTCTCTAGTTTCAGAACCCTTTGTTCTCTACAGCTTTGTCTTTTGAGCAATCATGCTTCCCGGATGTGCACGATGGTGTCAACTTGGTCAAGTTCCCCAGAAGGAGGAACGTTTGATCTTGTGGATACAAAATGGGTTTAAGGAAAGGCTCATGTTTTGCAGATTGTGGCATTCCTTGTCCCCTTGTTGGAGGATAAACGCCCTCTGGTGCGAAGTATCACATGCTGGACACTTTCACGCTACAGCAAGTGGATTGTTCAGGTGAATGACACTCCACTCCTGGGTTTTGCTTCCTGACATAGTTGATTTGCCTAAAGGCACAACAAAATCAGAGTGGAGACAGTTTGTGGGCTTTTCCCCCCTTTAGTAACAGAGGTGTGCTCACAGGCAGGCACATAGTCGTGGCAAAAGTTTTCTAGATGATTTAGTGACAAGGTATATATTTTTTATTTTTTCTTTTGTTTGTAGGCGATAGCACAGGCAACAGAGGGACAAGTCCAATTCGATACAGTGTTGACAGGTCTGCTCAGGCGTATTCTTGACAGCAACAAACGTGTACAGGAAGCTGCATGCTCTGCATTTGCAACCCTTGAAGAGGTGAAGGCTGAAGACCTTGTATTTTTTCCTCCATGATTTGCCATTTGCGCCTGTGAAATTCATGATGTTGTTGTTTGCAATCCTTATGGGTCCAGATTTTACTTAGTGAGAGAGATCATTAGAGCAGCTGCAGTGCTGCTCTTCCCAGAAAATCACAGTGACTTGGGGGTGGGGGGGGGTGGGCAGTCTCCATATCTGATTTGCAATGCTACTGCTTGGCTAAATTGATTAGTGTGGAGTGGCCTGCTGTAGTGTTGTATGCCCTTGATGGTATGAGTTCGACAAATGGTTTCATGAAAGTGGTGGCTTCTGGATTTTGCCCTATTGAATAACAGGAGGCAGCAGAGGAGCTGGCACCACGTCTGGAGCTCATTTTGCAGCATCTTATGTATGCTTTTGGAAAATATCAGGTACCTAATTAGGCAGCTGTCTTTCTCTCTCTGTTGTGGATCAATAATCTGAAATCCTGTTTGTCAAACACTTGCTAGGCTTGATTTCCATGCAAGGCAGGCAGGGGGCTACCTTCATGAGAAGCTATCAAACTTTCTTTCAGCACGAACATTATGCTAAAATTGTGATACGGGTGGCGAATGGGTTGTTCCTGCAGCGACGGAATCTGCGCATTCTGTACGATGCAATTGGCACACTGGCAGATGCCGTTGGCAATGAGCTAAATAATGTATGTATTTTGAATTTCTCTGGTATCTGGTGCAATATTGGCCTGGCCTGTTGCTTGAGATTTAAGTTGATGCAAATGAGATTCAGAGTTGATAATTGCATATAGATTGAGATCTGTTAGGCTCCGTCGGTTTGGTCATTCAAGTGTTGGTTTTTGAGATGGACTTCTTGTATTGGTTCAAAAAGTTACATTCCCTAAGGCTTCTTACAACGCTCTAGATGTCAACAACATCCACAACAGTTTTTGGGTTAGGATAAAAGCTCTGCAGTAGCCTGGCAAACTTGATATATATTTGCAGTCAGCATTGAGTGTTTTGTTTCCACAACTATGCTTAAGCAGTGAAGTAGATAACTATTTTAATCCATCACTTCTGTTATACCCCAGAGTTCTGAAATACTTTGTGAGTTGACTTGATGGTGCGTTCCAAATGTCTGCAGACAAAGTACTTGGAAATTTTGATGCCACCATTGATTGCAAAGTGGCAGCAGTTGCCTGATTCAGATAAAGATTTATTTCCCTTGCTCGAGTGTTTCACCTCAATAGCACAGGTATTTCCAGGCCTTGTTTTTTCTTTGTCAATTGTGTTTCTTTCAACAGGTTGTCTGCCCTCTATTTCCTTGTTAAGAAATCAGTCTGTTGTAGCAGGGTCACTCTAAACTCAAGAGGAGAGCTGGTTTCAAAGGGGAGGAGAACAAGAACCAGAACTGACTGACTTTTGGAATGATTGGCTATGTGGGGTTTTGGAGTGGAGTAGTAGAACTGCTGGTTTGGTCAGAAACTGGATTGGATTGTCTTGTGTCTGTTTGTTCAGCCACCTTGCAAGAACATTTTTCTTCACCCAATTTTGATAATCTCTCAACTGGAATATTGGGTGGGGTTGCTCTCAGGCTTTAGGTCCAGGGTTCACACAATATGCTGAACCGGTGTTTGTGAGGTGCATCAATCTTATTCGTACACATGAAGTTGCCAAGGTATTCTCCATGCCATTTCCATTGCCATTCAGGGCATTACTTACTGACTGTGTTGAGGAAGTTCTACCAATTAATCATGCTATTATCTTCAATTACAACTGTTGCCAACAGTTGCTGAGGATTACTGAGTTCCTGTTTGTCAGTGGAGCATACTTGATATCAAGTGAGCATGGAGATGTTAAAGGCTGATACATGGGTTCTAGAGAGCACTTGTGTGATGTTGCTGTAGTGACCAAATGAAGTCAGCTATGGGAATCTCTAAGGGCTGCTGCTGATGTTGGACTTGGTGTCTACTTTTTGCAGGCTGATCCTGGAAGAGCAGGTGTAACGTACGACAAAGAATTTATTGTTTGCTCTTTAGATTTGCTGTCAGGCCTTGCTGAGGGACTTGGCAGTAGCATTGAGAGCTTGGTTTGTACCTCTTATCTTACACATATATATTCTCATTCACAGTTCTCTAGACAGTCCTGTGCAGAGAGCAACACATATATGGAATCCATGTGCTGTTTCATCAGTGCTTTCATTAGGCACTTGGGGTTTTTGCAGGTTTTTTTGTTTGGTTGTGTAGTAGGCTCCTGATAAATCTGGAAACTAGGAGGAATGTGATGGGTATTTAGACTTTTTTGTTTGATTGTTTTGCAGGTATCAAGGAGTGACCTCTTTGACCTTCTTCTGTTGTGTTGTGCGGATGAAGCTCCGGATGTTCGCCAAAGTGCACTGGCCTTGTTGGGCGATCTTGCAAAAGTAAAACAAAAGCATTTTTCATTTCCCTGATTCTTTGTCCATGTGATCATCCTTTTGCAAGAGACTTTTTTGAGGGTGGTAGTTCTTGAGGCATTCTTCTTTGTTATACACACAATTCAATAAATGTGTGGTGTGTGTGGACTCTGCTATGTGCAGGCTTGCGCAGTGCATTTGCAGCCTCGCTTGGCAGATTTTTTGAATCTTGCTGCCAAACAGCTGGTAGGCCTTTGTCGCTTCTGCTTTTGTTTTTAGAGGATTCTTGTTAGAGCTTGGAAGCTTTTCTGAAGACAAAATCAAAAGCGGGTAAATAAATTGGAGGTGGATCATGTGTGGTGGAGCACAGCAGGGACATGAAGCAAAGGAGAATGTGTCTGTGGCCAACAATGCTTGCTGGGCTATTGGTGAAGTGGCAGTCAAGGTATATCTTCAAAGATCTTAAAAGTTTGTCTCTGGACTGAGCAAGGTGGTTTCCAGCTGTTGATGAAATTGTTGCATCTGCATTTCATGTAGATTCACTTTATACATTACATGCCTTGCAGGTCAAACAAGACATTTCTCCGATCGTCATGAATGTTATTTCATGTCTGGTTCCCATTCTCTCCAACACTGAGGTACGCAATAGGGGTGGGTTGAGAGATCTTTGCTTTTAGATGAGTGGGTGAGAGGTTTTGGATGATTGGGTGGGCGAGAGGGGTTTGCAAAGAGTCATAGCTGTTATATAGCAAGGGATTGTTCTCAAGCATTCAGTGCAAAAAGATTATTGTGCAACAAGATGCTCATGATGGAAATTGAAGCAAAGAAGAGGAGGGAGGGGTGTGCAGGGTTTAAACAAATCACTGCTCGAGAACAGTGCCATCACACTGGGCAGGCTGGGATGGGTGTGCCCGGAGCTGGTGGCTCCACACATGGATCACTTTATGCAACCTTGGTGCTATGCTCTTCGCACGTAAGGATTCCAGGAAGAACAAATGTTGTGTTAGCTTGTTTTCATTCCCATGAGTGATTTGCATTCTGTTGTTAAGTAGTCGGAGATCATCATTCTACTCTGCAGAGACTCAAGTAAATACTTGTGGCGTTTCTCTCTGCAATCAATAATCACATTGATATTTCTTGCTGTTTGTGTGTTTCTGATGATGGTGGTATTATTTTTGTTTTTTTTTTCCAGCATTCGTGATGATGTTGAGAAGGAGGATGCATTCCGTGGTCTCTGTGCAATGGTAGAATCCGGCTTTCCACTTGTGCTCTGTCTCACATTCAATTTCTTTGGTGGAAAATAGTTCAGAGTAGGGTGGACATAGATTCATAAGCTTCCTGATTTAGCTATCATGTAGCTGCTCTTTGTCTCCTGTCTGCTCATTGCAATGACCTATTATCTTGTTTATCGGGGGATCAATAGGTCCGGTTGAATCCAGGAGGAGCAGTAAATGCTTTTGTGCCAATGTGTGAAGCAATTGGGAGTTGGCATGTAAGTATACCTCTTGTACAGCTGAAACTCTTTCTAAAGTCTGTTTTTGGCCCTTTAGTGGGGGCTTGATCCTTTTTTTTCCCTGGAAAGCAGGTTCAGGAGTGTGTCCATGTGATATGTGGTGAGTGGGTATAGATGCTGACGGACACAGCTCCATGTACAATCCATTTGTTTTCCAGGAAATTCGTAGTGCAGAACTTCGGACAGAGATTGCACAAGTGTTACATGGATATAAGCAGGTGTGCAGACAGACAGACATCCCTTTTGTTTGTTTGCTTTTTTATTTTTGCAATTCAGGATGGAAGGTAAGATGTGGGAATACTTGTACTTTGACAATTTCTTCATTTGTCTACTAATCTCCTGTGTTCAAAACATGTGTCGGGTTGGAGTCTGTAGTTTTTGGTTCAAAACTTTCTGGTTTTGTTGGTTCACAAGAGTTGCTGAAGAAGCAAAAATACTGGTGCAGATGCTTGCAGGGAGCTGGGACCAGTATCTAGCAGCTCTTGATGTCCAGCTGCGAGAGAAGTTGGTGAAAAAGTATGGCCTGTAGACGACAGTAGGTTTCAACCCCCCACCTTCCCTTATTTTGGTCTGGTACACACAAAAAATCCCTCTGGTTGTCTGTCTACTTGTGTGCAGCACCTCACCTCCCTGTTTTCTGCTTGGTCACAACCCAAGCTCTTTGTTCACAACAGAGTGAAACAACATTGAGACAAAAAGGCCCTCAATTTTTGCAACTCCATGAACTCGGGAGCAGCAGGGGCTTTTCCAGATAATTCTTGAGATCCCAAAAGGCGTAAATCATCATCTTCTCTGAGCTCGCTCTACAAGCCAAAACCCCCCCCCCCATTGTGTGTGTGGGACCTGGAAGGCTCCTCCATAGATAAAACCTCCCCCTATGTCATATCATTTGTCGTCTGCACTGGGTGTGTGAGTGTTTGACAGCTTCTCTATCTGTAAGCTAAAACTCTGCAAAGGTACTGACTGATACAACACACTGAGGCACTGGAAAGTTGTGAAGAAGCTCCAGAAGAGAATTTCAGTTTGCTGGTTGGTTGGTACCTGAGCAGCATCCAGTATGGTGGTTGGTACTTGGTACCTGGAGCAGGTCATTTCACACTGGCTGAAGGACCTTGCCCTCTTTGTTGTTACAGGGGGGGGAGGCATAAGGTACACAGGAGATGGGTATTTGCGCTCTTGAGCTTTTTCTCTTAGCAAACACACAAATTTGCAGCAAGCATAACTAGAGAGTCATAGAACAGGGAGGGTCATTTTAGTCTAGTCTCAAGTGTACAGTCTTGGCAAAAGGGTTTTTTTGCCCCTATTGTAGCCAAGCTCTCTCCACAAAGAAGGTAGGTGGGTACTACTACTACTGCTGCCTTTTTTTTTTTGTGGTAAGAAAGTGGATCTATTTCCAATGTTGCTGTTGCAGAGTTCTCTTGCCCTGTTAAATGTCAGGAAAAACTTGAGAGCAGCCAGCAGCTTCTTGTCTTTGGTTTTTGTCATCATCATCATCATCATCATCATTAATTTTGCAGTAGCAGAAATGGGCTACTCCAAAAGATTGTGTATGTGTTAGGTGAGTGAGTACACACAGTCCATCAGAGGAGGAGGAACTAAACCTTCTTTCTTCCCTTCCTTCTTTGGTGAGACTTTTGTTTGTCCATCAAAGTGGACTCAAAGAGACAGAAATCCAGATCAATATCGGGTTCCATCAGAACCATCAACTTTTCTTTTCTTTTCCTTGTATTGGTGACTGTCCCCCAGATGCTGGGTGGCGTCTATTTGAACAACTGGAACTTGTTTTTTCTGTTCTTCATTATTGTAGTGTGCTTCTTCTTCCATTTGGGGTGGTGGGTGGTGGCGTTTCTTCTTGTTTCTCTGGCTATTGTCATTTGTGATCGATCCATGCACCTTTGCTGATCTCTTTGGAATAGTATGATTTCCTCGCTGACTGATGATGGACTGACTTGATGGCGGGGTTGCCATTTGAGCTTTGTGCTACATCAATCTTTAGGTAAGTAACCTCAACAGATCGGTGATTGCCTTTCAGATTCTTACCAGTGTTGAGCTGTTGTCTGAATTCACAAAGAAACTTCAGCTTCTGGTTTTTCTTAAATACTTCCGAACCAAAATCTCACACTTTGATATTAGGGTAATTATCATTATTAGGTACCTACCTAATTTACGTACCTACTACATTACATTACCTACCTACTTACATACCTACCTACCAATTTTCTTTTTGGTCATTTCCCACACTATGGGGTTTTAATTTTCGTTCACTTGCAAAATGTCTCATTCATCCATTCATTCAATGGTTCATCCACTTGTTGGATGGTTCATTCGTTTCCATTATCCATCCATTTATTGGATGGTTCGTTCCTTCATCCATCCATCCATCCATTCGTCGTTGTTCTTGTGGTGGTGGTGGTGCGTCGTTCTTCTGGCGAAGCTCTTCGTTCAAATCTCTGCGGCAAATTCGTCTCGTCTTTTAAAATCGTGTTTATTTTGTGTGTGTGCGGGGGGAATATCATGTTTTTCGTCTGCTAGTAAAATGCTGCGTTTGAGGATTTGAATGAGCGTTTTTGGTGTCAATTTGGTCCACAATTGAGGATTTTAAGGCGATAGATAGAGACAAGGAGGAAGGAGAATCGTCAACTGACTGTCTTGTCTTGTCTCCAATTGTGTAAAGCTCTTCGTTCGAATATCTGCGGCTAAATTCTTCTCGACTTGCAATCTTTTTTGGTTGCAACATCTTTTTGGTCTGCTATTGATGGTACTTTTGAGGATGCGAATGAGAGTATTTGGTGCCGATTCGGTCCACAATTCAGGATTCGAGGCGAGAGACTAGGAGGGAAGGGAGAAAGGCGAATCAATAGTTCCCGGGGTTGCTGAGGAAATCGCCGCCTACGAAGCAGGCAATGACGGTTTGAGGAAAACGGATCCAGGAAGTAAAGTTCCTCTGGATGTGTGTGTGTGTGTGTGTGTGTTTCTTTTTTGTGTTTTTGTGTTTCTTGTTGCATTGATCTTTGGTTTTGTGATTGACGGAGGCTGCCGGTGGAGTATTTCTTTAGGAGGATAATGAAGTAGGATAGGCTGTTAGTGTTCTGCAGTTTGATCGCCACAGTAGTGCAGTAAAAGCAGGTGGATGTC
>Ga0116228_10004729_pt1 | contig 12095 bp, 7 predicted proteins | sample S1TSphfallax_2_FD_89694 | JGI IMG/M metagenome (GOLD analysis project Ga0116228, IMG submission 89694) | Host-associated microbial communities from peat moss isolated from Minnesota, USA - S1T2_Fc - Sphagnum fallax MG | ecosystem: Host-associated > Plants > Peat moss > Unclassified | place: USA...
AATTGTTCTTATGTCGGTACTTGGAAATTAATCGATTTATTCTTATCATTTTATCTGAATGGTAGGTATTTCTATTTGGCATTGTGAGGTCATGAAGAGATCATGCTTTGAGTTGGAATCCAAGACCTCTATCACTCTCACAATAATTCTCCACATTGGGTGTGTGCTAAATCTGATGTCTTCAAGGTGTACCACAAAAATTGTCATGTTCACAAAACAGAAATATGTTGGTGATAGTAAGCTTCTCTAAGTTATCGCAAGAATTGGACCAAATCAGTCAGAGAGATTTGCAATTTGCACCTGAAATTGACAAAAGGGTCATGTGCTACCTGTTATCCTTGGGTTCCTTCACCTTCAGATCCAGGGGAGAGACATGTCTCCAGGTAGAACATCGGCAACAACCACCATGATGCCTCTGTCTTCACCCTGAATATGATGCTCTGCATATTGTCAAAGCTGGAAACTAAGTTCTCGTTGAAGGGAGACAATTGGTTGTCTCCAAAGACAGATCTCTTGTTTTTTAAACAGCTGCACACTTTTTGTAACATGCAGACACCTTCCTAATAAGCTCATTGTGAAGTTCTTATGAGAAAGAACCAACAGGTTGATCATGAGCTGAGTCGTACCTCCGTTCCAGTCCTCCTGAACTGCCATTACGCAGGTGTGGAGATCTGGATGGCGACCTCCAATTTCTCTTCTTTGTTTAAAGAGGTTGAAGGCAACTATTGGAACTTGGGTTGTATACATTCACCAACGGGCCCTTTGGGTCCAAGCGGCGGCCCAAGCAGATCGTTTCCAGCAGAAGGAGGGAGCCTGACCAGTTCACATAAAATTTCCAGGGGAAGTTTTCTCTGACCAGTGTGAAATCACAAGGGCTAAGGGTTGCCAAACGCAAGGGAAAGGCCATCATCAAGTGCTGCTGGTGACGGTTGACCGTTGGTTTCTGCGCATGCGCACGCTCGCATCCCACCACCACGATGAACCCACTACACCCCTACATACAAAGACAACCCCACAACATCATGAAGAAGCAGCAGCAACGAGGAGGCGTAAGTACAAGGAGCAAGCATGCTTCTTCTTCTTCACTATGGCCAGTTGCGGCACCTGCATGCGCTATTGTGCTTGGGGACGGAGAGAAAGTCGGGACTTACGCAAGTTGTCGTGGCGCGCGGCCGGGGGGAGCCCAGTGACAGCGATCGCAAGGAGACAGGAAGCGGTTTCTAGGAGAAGAGAGAGGCAACGCTGCACCAAGGAACGACAGAGGGAGCAGGCCGAGCAGAAGCGATTGCAGCAGCGACTCAGTCGGATGCAGAAGAAAGCATTGGCACAAAGGCGGCGAGAAAAGGAAACAAATGATCATCAGCAGATGACGGAGACAGATTTGACGCGGAAACAGCTTGAACATTCGACCGGAAAGGAGAGGAGCGCTGTGAGGTTGAAAAGGAAAGAATCAACAAATGCGCGCGAGAAGCCTGCGAGGAACTGTCAAAGCTCTAGACGCCAGAAAAGGAAAGTAAGACGGTGACTCCGACAGAGAACAACGACTAGAATCTGTTAGGAATTCACTTTTCTTAGAGGTAAGAGCAGTACTCTGAGACTGCAGAGTAGTAGAGAAACACAGGCGATTGGATAAGAGTACCCTGGGAAACTTCACATCAGAAAGAAGAGGAGGAAGAAGAAGAATCTCTGAACCAAATATTTTGAAGAAGCTGGATGCGAGGCCAGAGAAAGAAAGGCGGTAGTCACGAGGATGAATCTTCAAGCAGCGATGACATGGTCGTTGCGCCACCATCATCGTCAAAGATGGCGCCGGAGTCACATGCATGGAAGACGCTCACATTCTTCCTCTGCGTGGTGGCCATCTACGCTTCCTACATCTCACAGGGTGTACTTCAGGAGAAATTGTCAGTGCTAGATCCTCTCTTACTGTTCAAAGTTGTAAACTTTAAACTGGATTGAACATTGCAAGTTGTTGTAGCCGGTGTGCACGTCCCGGTGTGCATGACTGGAGCACACGCGTCATTGACAACCAAGAAACAGAATCACTTGCAAAGAGGGGAGACAGAAATCCCGCAACAAGCTAAGCTTGGATCCAGAGCACATCATGGCCATATCTCTTGCAAACTAATTTTTTTTTAAAGTGTTGCTTGTTTTGTGCGTACAGATCAACCAAGAAATATGGGCAAGATGGACAAAGATTTCAGTACCTCGCGTTCCTACACCTGCCGCAATGCGCCATGTGCTTCCTTTGGTCGTTCTCCAGTAAGAACAAAATCCATTTGTGATCAAATTCATTGCTTCAAAAAATCATGAGAATTGAAAACTTCTCCATAGCTAGGGGAAGTTACTCTTTCTATATTTTATACAACAGCTGAGATAAAGAGGTAGTTTTTGATATGTTATGAAATAATAGAATACTAAAAGAATATTTTTTAATTAGAATTTATATACATATAAAGTATATTCTCATAATCCAATTCTAAGGACTCCACTTATATTTAAATAAATTATAATTCTTTCGTCTTTCTTTTCAATAGGTAGAACCTTATTTTTCTTCACATCATTCAAGGAAAAAAATGGAAGTTAACTTCTTCCCATGGCTCCATAGATCATTAGAATTCAAAAACAGATTACAACTTTTCCTTGATCCTGTATACCAGATTTGTGAAATAAACTGTCCAGACCAAAAAGAATGATCTTGCAAGGAGACTTACAACAACAGTGCACTGGGTGTTTGGGTGGTGTTGTTGAACATGTCACGTGTTTTTTATGCCTGCTTCTTGGTTGTTGTTGTTGTGTTTGGCTTGCAATTCAGTGCTCTCAATATGGCAAGGAGAGCCTAGATCAAAGCCTCCTCCCCTGAGAGCTTATTGTGCTCCTAGTATATCCAACACCATTGGACCTGCATGTGGTATTCTCGCCTTGAGATACATCAGCTTTCCTGCACAGGTTGTATACTAGATTCCACAACATGAATCCCAGCTTCTTCCATCCCTCAGTTTTAAGCTCCAGGGACTTTCATGTTCTGAAAAAAATTTCAGAGTCCAGAACCTGGTTTTGTGCCTGTCATTGAGGAAATAAGTTTATGAATTCAGCAGCTCCCTTACTTACCAATGTTACAGATTGTCACATTTATTATACAGGATATTGTTCAATCTTGGTAGCTTTGATTCTCGACTTACTGCAAATGCTCTACTTCTCTTTGCATCCCTTTGCCAATGGGAGTAAGTCATATATATTTTTGCTTACATTGTGTCCTGAGACAAACCTTGCTTGTTTTCTTGTTGCAAACAGGTTCTGGCTAAATCCTCCAAGATGATTCCAGGTATTACAATATTTTTCTTCTTCATTCTTGGACCAACCAGAACAAGTTTTTAAAGGTTCTGCAAATTTGAAAATGCTGTCAGGATCTCTCTGCTTGTCACTCCTCTTCTGGGCCATCCATCCAACAATCTGTCTACTGCTAATTCTATGAGGATTCAGATTGAAGTAAAAGACATAAGCTGAATTAATAAATGTTTTTGAGACAGCAAAGTAACTGATCCCTAGGAGTGGGGGAGAGTGGCAGTAATGCTGATGGGAGCAATTGTGTATGGCGTGCGTTACACTCTACAGGAGTATCTGTGCACATTGTTGGTAGCAGGTGGTGTGTCTATTTTTGCTCTAGGCAAAGTAAGTTTCTGCTCCTGCACTTCCAATGTCTATAAGATCTCATTGCTTCAAAACCATCAGTGAAATTAGTAAAGATGCAACAAATGGCTGCAATTTTCTTCTTTGGGTGGTGCAGAATACATCAATTTCAAGCAAAGTTGCTAGCCCCAATGCCCCCCTTGGTTATGGTCTGTGTTTACTCAACCTGGGCTTGGATGGATTCACGAATGCTAGTCAAGACTCCCTCACTGCAAGGTTCTCTCTCTCTCTCCACATGTCTATCATTGCACTAGGATAATTTCTTGGAAACAAAAAATTTCAGTTGTTAGCTGTGAATTGCTCTCAGTGGCCACAAACATGTACTTAAATGCAGCTGCTGTACCCAATTCTGAGTCTTGGAGCTACCCATAGTGTTCTCCATGTCAGAGGGACATCTATTGTTTAACACAAAGATCAGAAAGCGAGGACAGCATTTCAATACCTTTTGTGTTCAAAGAGGACTACCATCACTGTTGTCTGCAATCTTGAGGGTTTTGTCCCAGTTTGAAAGCATGAAACACCTTATTCACACTTAGGGTGCATATATGCCACCTGAAAATTTGAGGTTTGCACGTAAATAGCACATCCATTGACCAATTGACCCACTATCCTAGCGTGTTTACCCACCATCTTGGTGAGTGCCACCCCCGTCCAGCATAATAGGTGACTCAGTAGACTGAAAAGTGCCAGTCACAACCCTTTTGATGTGCAGTTGGCTGTCATAATAAATTTGCTTGTCCTAAACCTTAACTGCCAATGGTCATGGATTGCTGTATAAGTTGTGAAAAGTTGCAAAGACATGGAAACACTCTCCCTTCACTTGATCACAATGAATGGGGTTGGAATAGTGGGTGGCTGGTTTTCGTGGCAATGCAGCCTTATGGCCAAAATAAATTCAAAAGATGGTTCAAGCAAGGAATCCAACGCATTGGGTTTGACTACCTAACTGCAATCAAAACTGGAAAGGATTGGGATATGTTTCGATGTCATAAGATATCCACTTGTCCCTGGATATAAATTGTGTAAATTGGAAGGAGATTCTCTGCAATAATCTCTTAAGAGTCTTTCCAGGTTTTTGTGTTTTGTAGGTATTCATTGTGTTTCAATCTGCTAGTCATGTGGCTGTCCATTGTGAGTTCAGGCTAGTGATTCTGGGGTGAGACAAATAAAAGTGTCCCAGGTCAGGAAGGATACTGCCTGCTGAGCAATTTGTTCATTCATGTCTCACTCTGTCTAGTCTTCTTGTTTTACAGTGCTGGTGGACCTTGTGCAGGGAGCTAATTATGATTCTCTTGGCTATGGTGGAGACAGGTACCAACATATCAATGCATGGCACATCATGATGGGGATGAACCTATGGGGCACAATATACATGTCTGTCTTCATGTTTTTGGTACCTGGTGCAGGTGGTTTTCCAGCCTGGAGGTTTTGTGCCTCTCACCCAGATGTCAGCTGGGACATTTTTTGGTTCTGTTTATGTGGGGCAATTGGCCAAAACTTCATCTTCCTGACCATCAGCCGCTTTGGAGCCCTGGCAAATACAACAGTTACTACAACACGGAAGTTTGTGAGTATTCTCATCTCCTCCATCTGGAACAAAAACTCTCTCTCCAGGCAGCAATGGACTGGGGTGTGCATGGTCTTTGGGGGTCTCTCTTATCAGATCTGGCTTACATACCAGAAGAAACATCGGCAGGCCACAGAAGGAAGAGTCACTGTGTCTACAGTTGGGACTCAAACTCCTCAACGAGGGCGCAGTCCAGTTAGCCACCATAGAGGGCGTAGCCCAAGTATCCATAGAGCACGTAAAAGACACCACCACCTCCACCGATGAATATACCTAGACTTCTTTCCAAGCTGTTATGCATAATTGGAGCAAAGGGGTTGATGGCTCAAGATTCATGGCTTCAGGAAAACTCAGGAGTTGTTGCAAACAACTCAAGGAAAAGGCTATTTGCCCATGTACTTTGATGATGAGACATGAGATTATTCCCAAAGAAGGATATGGAATCCAAATGTAGCAAATCCTTGACCAAGAATTGGACAGTTATGTACACAAGATTTGACCATGCAAAGAAGATCAAACTCTTCAAAAGGTATTAGGTTGCACTGTGCCCAGTGAGAGTTTTCCAACTTGATGTTCCAAATCTGTCAGCTCCACATTTCAAGGTAATCAGTCATAGAAGCATATCCCCTAAGATAGTGTCAAAAACTTCCAAAACCAGAAGAGGACAAAAAACTTGATCTACTACTAAAGATTCCAAGTCCCAAGATACATGAACCAGGTTAAATGTCAAGCAGAGGTTGCACACAATCTTCCCATCTTGGCAAACATCCATGTCTGAAGTATCAACTGCAAACAGAAAATCTCCAAGAATTGGCAATGAATGTCTGTTGTTGTCCAGTACAGTACAAGCAATATGAGCATCACATTTCATCAATGTCAAAACCATTGCTTCCCTTTATTGTCTAAACAGACATGCACCTCAAGCATGATCAAGAGAAAGCATGTCCAATACATAACAAAGACCATCCTAATGCATTTCTATAGAAAACTCCTATGGACATAGAACAGATCTGGGAATACATTGTACAGGTTCCTAGGCTCACCTCCATATTGAGGTCCAGACTGTTATACACGTACCAAAAAGCGAGAGCTTCAAGTGAAGTTATCAACATTCTGAAATTTTAACAACCTGTTTGTCTGGTTCTGCCTACATGTAAAAGTCTCTAGAAGTGAAAAGTTGCTACCTATGCAGCACCTCTGAAGAGCATCACAGCCAGTCTTCCTAAACAGAAGTGGATAAAGGAACCAGAGGAGTGTGTTATGTAGGATCCAAAACTTGTTCCAGAAACACACTGCCATCCTGGACCGTATGTCTTGTCGAATTGCTGTAAAACCATGCATGTAAACAGTTTGTGAGATCAGAAATGCAGTCCGTTTCAACTGGCACACATCTTTCCTTTTTGCCTGCATCTCCTTATTGCTCAGTTGGAGAATGTTGTTTGCCGTTATATCCAGTGAGAAGAGAATAGACTTAGGAGCACCAGAACGTATAAAGGCTTAATATGAAATACCATCCAAAGTGGGACTGAAGTTTCCTGGAGTTTTGCAATCATAGAAGGCATCTTCAAGAGGCTGATGAAATAGTAACTGAGAAAAGAGTTTATATATTTATCTACCGCACAACAGAGTCGTGAACCAGAGATAGTCAACATTCTTGCCAGTTGCACTTTTCTATCCAAAACGTGTGAAGCCCAGGGTACTGTACACTAATGACTTGCTGCATTGTCATAAGGGAATAAGGCACCGCGCATCCAGACATAATGGAGCAGAAAGGAGGACAGTCCCAAAACAATAAGCAAAGAAAGATAGAACATTGACATGACAAATAGGCAGGACGAAATTGAATGAATTAACTCGAATATCACAAAAGAGAGAGACGTACCTTCTTGATGTAGCAAGCAATATCTTTGCAGTCACTGATTTCATGCAAGTCTAGTGCCTCCGATGCACAGCGCATTGCATGTTCCTGCATCTTCTGAGGCATGTCTGTCTCGCCAATCACAGCCTTGCCCTCCAACATCCTAAGAAATTCTTATCTTCACTTGAATGAGTGCAGCCTCAGTGCAGCGCTACAACCTTCAACAACAAGCCAACCGCAATTTATTTGGCCGAGCAAGAAGTAGAAGAACTCTCGTCTGAAACATATTAGACTACTACAATGCTTTGGTGCTGTGTAGACGCTAAGTAGCTCTTCTTCCGCAATTTTGAGACAACGCAGTGGTTTGAAGCTTTCAAAGATTGCTGTCTCGAGACTTCTCCAGAGCAAGAAGATGCAAGGCCGAGTGTGGAAGAGCATTACATAATCTCAACATAAACTCTCAAGTTCATGTGATCTTGGTCTCGAACAGACTACAGTAACTCTATCGAAAGAATGGACGCAAAAAGCCGTCAGTCTGTTGCTGACAACAAGGGGACACGGACCAAATCTAGAAAAAAAGAAAACTTCGAGCTCAGAAAGAGCATAGCCCAACGGCAGGGGATACTATTTTCCCTTATGTATTAAAGCCAGAATATAGTGCAAAGCAAAAACAGAATAGAGCAAGCTGCTGCAGAGTACAGACTTAACGCCGCTACAAAGAGAGCTCAGATAGTACGCCAGTCTTACCAGCCAATCAAGGAGCGTTCTGGAGACGTCAAAAATTGCGCGATTGTCAAGCTACTCGTGGTCCGAAGCTGGTTCGAAAGAAGAGCGAAACAGACTCTGCTCCGTTAACAAACACAAGACAAAAACGCCTCTACAAGAACGAGACAACACCGCAGGATGACGCAAGGACGGAGCCAGTGATTAGGATACAAACATAGAGCCAAATCCCAATCCTTGATGATGCCCGATTATGCGCACTCGACCTTGGCACCCGTGTTTCCACGAGAGGAATCCCCACCCTGGAGCTGCTTCCACCTGACTCTTCCAGTTCTCCTCTTGTTATATCGCAAGAAATCAGTTGCGGCCAAGTTCAAATTCTATGACCACTCTTGACAACAACTAATTCAATGCCAACTTCTCTCGTCACTGACAGCCAAGCGCCTCATCTTCTCCAGTGGGACACAAACACGAAAACATAAATCTCCGCGAATCATCAAATCAATCATCAACTGATAAGTAATATCCGGGGGGTAAATAGACTAGGTACCTCCGAAAATCACTGGGCACAACAGAAGTTGCCGCATTAACTTTTCCCCCACTGGGACTTGCCGTCACCCTGGTCAAGTTCCTTCCAGTCTTTTAGACCAATGGTGAAGCCCCAAGGGGGCAGCCCTCTATTTGGGAACGCCCCTGTCCGTGGGCGATATCCTCCAGGTAAAAGACCTGCACCGATTTTTGTAGTGTAATCCGAGGGCACCTTACCCAAAATATTTTGTCAAGCGCTGTTTACGAGGCATTTCAAAAAACGGAACAACCTCGGAGAGAATTCTTAGCGTATTTGTAGCGCACCTCGAATGTGGGAATTTCACCCTTTGTTAAGAAAGGCCCTGCTGTCAGAGAATTACTGCGTGGACCTCGGTCTCCGCCCTCGGTGCTCACACAGTAATTCCCTGATAGCAGGGCCTTACCCTATACAGAATGCCTGCACCCTGGCGGGCGTTTTGTGGTGAGTAAGGACTAATGACCGCAGATGGGCACATAACCAGAATTCCTGGGCAGCCACCAAGGGCAGCACCAAAATTCTGGTAATGTGCCTATCCAAGGGCATTACCGCATGTAATGACCATGTCCGACCCCAAAAAAACAATGAGCTCTTGACCTAGCCTTGAATCTTACATATTTAAGGCACCCTCCAACTAGACTACAAAATCAATGACAGGTCATTATGTTATTCCAGAACATCCTGCATTTTTTTTTCTATTTGTTTGCCATGATGAGAGGAATTTTTTTTTTGGTTTGGTACAGGTCTTAACACTCGGTAAAGCCCTAAGCTGTGGGCTTCACCGGAATTGAGCCTGCAATTGACACCACCTCACATCAGCCTCATGCAGACAAGACCCTCAGCAGAGGGCTTCAGCATGCACCCTAAAAACTCTAAGTTCCAAGTGTTCATGTTCATTTGACCCTCCTCAATTGATTAGCCTAGTTTGAGAGAAAACATTTAAATGCTTAATTTCACTAAAATTTCAACTCCATTTACCTTATAGACTATTCTATTGTTTAATTAATGTTAAGCAGCAAAGTGCCTAACTTGGTTGGCAGGTCCTGTAATTCTTTTGTCTTGCATCACAACTGGCCAGAAGCCAACATGATCCCAAAAAACTATCACAGTATGTAGCTGGTAGTAAAACACTGCATAATGACTAATGACCTGTCAAACATTTCCCAGCGTCGACTGAGGGCACCTTAAATTTCACTTTTGAAACTGGAGGCCATCTTATGTTTATGGGCTGGCTTTTACATTTTCAGAGGTACCTGCCAAAACACTTTACATGCTATGAGAAGGAGTCAACATAGTCATTACACACTATAAGGCTATCACATGGACATATCAGACCACAGTGAACCAGCAGTGAGCACCCACCAGCGCACCATCCACTGGATGCCCCTTATTACTCAGTTGTGGATGAACCTCAACTGAGTTAATATTTGGTTTCACCTTGGTAACCAATTCTGTAGGAAATAGGTCTCTCGTATAGATAGATTGTAAGAAAATAGGCAACTACTAGGTGTGTAGATGGTTTATACATAGCTAAGGCCTGTTTTTACAACCTACCTACTAACAACCTGCATGTGGGTTGTTAGTAGGTAGGTTAAAAGAAAGCAACCAAGCTAACCACCATGGATAGCTAGGGAACTGGAACTCATCAGAAAACTGTTTCCCAACCAGTTACCATTCATCCTTGCAGTGTGCTGCTGAGTGCTGGTGGGTGCTGGTTCACTGGCGTGGGCATATCATCAGAATTTTGACAGAATTTTGACACTCAAAGGTTATCAACATTCCTTGTGTCTGAAATTCAACACTCTTAAAATCTATAGTTCCAGTTTCTGAATGTGTTTCCCACCCTTACCACCTCCCAAAAGCTCTTCAAGTTTCCCGCTTTGCATTTCATCTATGCATGCAATTATTGGGCTAAATAATTTGATTCCAGCTGCTCGGTAGTTCAATGAAATCAATAATGCTATCCCGCACATTGTATTGTGCAAACTACATAGGTGGCAAATACAAGCAGATTTGGCAGATGTAGCGGCCTTTTCTGAAGTTGTAGATGAGTTATCCCATCGTTTTTAGAAAAAGCAAGGATCACTATCCTTAAATGGTGTATAACAAAACATGATACAAACAATACTTTGGACCGACTTCATGTTGTTGGGAGCTGTTGGAACTTGGGATTATGACCTTTTATTGAACTTTACTTGCCTAGTAGAAATAAATTGAGGTTCTTGACATAAATGCTTTTCTTATGAGCACTCACACAACTAAAATGGTCTTGGATATATAGCATCATAGGTTTGTTTACATATATGTCTACACACAACTCTTAACAAACAAAAATATGAACATGCAAGGATGGAAGTGAATAATTGTCAAATGCTGACATCATGACTACAAATTAAATACTTCAAGTGAGAATGGATGAAGAATCCACTTCTTTCATTTGGTTCAAATAGGTACTTCTCATTCCTTAACTTGTGACCTAAAGGATTAATTCACAGGTACTAATCCTATAGATTATTCATCTTTTTCGTGGATGCACTTCTATAAAATTTGACATCTTCCTCTTTAAAATTTAATGTTTTTATCACATCAATATATGAAGATAGGTGTCTGTTTGTTTGGATGTGACCATGGTGTAATGCTCCCAAACCATGCCCCCTCTCTTTTGGTACTACCAAAAGGCACTTGACAAACCAGTGTGCACATTTCTCACTTCATAATTTTTGGACCAATGAAGCAAGTTATTGAATCTAGAGTGATTTTCATATCTGGAATTCAACTTAAATGCAAAAAATGGTTTCTTCATAAGAACTCTAAAGTTAAACCCATTTCAAGGGGAATAGTATTGGGGAATATTATTGGAATGGGTGACCGTACAAAAGAAATATTGACCAAGTCTTGTAACATGTGGACCTAGATAAGCTTGCATTTCATAATTTTAGGTGAAGTGCACTCGTGCAGATTTCATGTGTGCCTTTTGGCTTCCTTAGTAGCGGGAGCCAAGAATCTTTTAAAACCTTTTCAAGTGCAAATGATCATCTTGAAGACTATTTTCAAGCTCCCGGCTTATTTGCTCCTTCTGAACCTTTAACTAAACTAGGGATGACCCCACACTTTCTAGTAGCTACTCTGTCTGTCTGATTTTGCATCGCCCAAAAAAAGAGAGCCACGGCAGGAGAACACCCAAGTGGCAAGAAATTAGAACCCCAGAAAAGGAGAAATGGGGGAAATGGGTCGTTTTTGGATTGCATGTCTTGTTGTGTTACACCTTCGGCCCACTTTAGATGAGGGCCCAGGGTCCAAATTCCTAGGAACTAAATTGGACTCGTTTGAAGGAAATTGAATCCTTGAGTTGGACCCTGCTTTGGACCGTAGCTCTTGCATCTTGGTTCTTCAAATCATGAGCTCTCCCTTTTAGCTCCTTTTTTTTGGGTCTGAACCAATTATTTTCCCTCCAAAATGTGCCTTGTAGGTTTAGCCTGGATTTGCCACTTTTTGGTCTTGGACTCTCATCTAAAAAGATGGTCAGTCCAATTTATGGTTCGCATCCAACAGGATTGCTCTATTTTATTGGACCTTGGACCCTCATCTAAAGTGGCCCTAACATGCAATTTCTTGCATCTGATAAGTTAGAGCAAAGCAATCTATTTCCAACCAAACAATCATATGGAACTTGGTATCATGACATTAAAAAT
>Ga0116228_10004730_pt1 | contig 12094 bp, 7 predicted proteins | sample S1TSphfallax_2_FD_89694 | JGI IMG/M metagenome (GOLD analysis project Ga0116228, IMG submission 89694) | Host-associated microbial communities from peat moss isolated from Minnesota, USA - S1T2_Fc - Sphagnum fallax MG | ecosystem: Host-associated > Plants > Peat moss > Unclassified | place: USA...
CTGCCGGGCTACTTCAGCAACAACCACACGGTATACAACGAGCCGCTGGGCAGCCTGTTCATCAACTATCGTCCGGCCGGCAATGCCGTGTTCCGCTTCGGCCTGTGGCAGAGCTACACCCGCCCGGCCTTCATCCAGCTGGGTGGCGGTTCGCAGATCAACGTGTCCAACGGCGTCACCACGATCACCCAGGGCAACCCGAACCTGAACCCGATCAAGTCCACCAACCTCGACCTGGCGGCCGAGTGGACGACCGATAACGGTGGCTACTTCTCGTTCTCGGGCTTCTACAAGAAGCTGCAGGATTACATCTACGACAGCGGCGGCGGCCAGGCCAACCCGAACACCCAGGGTCAGGGCGCCGTGCTGATCAAGACGCCGACCAACGGTGGCGACGGTCGGGTGTCGGGCCTGGAAATGACCCTGCGCCAGAAGTTCCAGGACCTGCCGGACCCGATCAACGGCCTCGGCTTCAGCCTCAATGCCACGAAGCAGAACTCCAGCGTGGACCTGGGCCGTCCGGGCTTCGGCGACGAGCGCCTGCAGTCGGCTCCGAAGACGATGGCCAATGCCGAGCTCTTCTACGAGAAGTACGGTTTCTCACTCAACCTCAGCTACCACTACGTGGGCTCGTACCTGTCCACCTACGACTTCCTCAACCAGGGGCAGCCGTGGGATGACCTGTGGATCCGCCCGACCCGCCGCGTGGACCTGCATGCCGGTTACCAGATGGACAACGGCCTGCAATTCGACCTGCAGATCTCCAACCTCACCAAGCAGTACTCGTACTGGTCGCATATCGGCAAGAACAGCCTGGCCAATTCCGACATCGTCGATGCCGGCATGACCACGCTGCTCACCGTCAAGTACTCGTTCTGAGCATGCGCCGGCGCGACTTCCTCGTCGTGTCGGTCCTCGCCCCGCTGGCTTTCGCGGGGCGTGGATGGGCAGCGTCGCCTTCACCGGCGGCGCTCCTGCCGATACCCGACGGCAAGCCTCATGCCTTCGCGTTCGGCCACCGGCAGTTCCTGCTCGACGGCCATGCCTTTTCCATTCATAGCGGCGAGATGCATCCGGCACGGATACCGCGCGAACACTGGCGGCATCGCATCCGCATGGCGAAGGCGATGGGGCTGAACACCATCGCGCTGTACGTCATGTGGAACCAGCTCGAACCCGAGCCGGGCATGTTCCACCTGGATGGGGACAACCGCGATTTCGCTGCGTTCATCCGGCTGTGCCAGGAGGAGGGCATGTGGGTGTACCTGCGTCCTGGCCCCTATGTCTGTGGTGAATGGACCCTGGGAGGCCTGCCTGCATGGCTGTTGCGCGATCCGGATGTACGGTTGCGCACACGCGATGACCCGGTCTACATGGCAGCCGTGCGCCGTTACATCGCGGCCATCGCGCCGCGAGTGCGGCCGCTGCTGGCGAAGAACGGCGGCCCCGTGCTGATGATCCAGGTGGAGAACGAGTACTCGATGCAGGGCGACGATGTCGCCTATCTGAAGGCCATCGAAGACATCTGGCGCGAGAACGGCATCGAAGGACCGTTCTCGGTGTCGGACGGCTGGAAAGACCTGCTGCGACGCCGGGCCTATCCGCCAGGATCGGCGCTGGGCCTGGACGGCGCCGATGTGCCGACGCTGGTACAGGGCAGGGCATTCGCGCATGAGGCGCCGGTCTGGGTGGGCGAGGGGTATCCGGGGTGGCTTACCCACTGGGGCGAACCGGTGTTCGCCGAAAGGGACTACGTGGAGACGCTGCGCAGCGTCATGAAGGCGGGATACTCCTTCAACCTCTACGTGGTTCACGGAGGCACGAATTTCGGCCTCACCGCGGGCTCCAACGCCGAGGATGACGGCTCGCAGTTCCAACCGGTCATCACCAGCTACGACTACGGCGCGCCCATCGACGAAACGGGGCAGCCGACGGCGCAGTACCAGAAGCTGCGCGACGTCATCACCTCGGTGACCGGGCGCAAGCCCCCTGAGCTTCCCGCCACACCGCCTCGCGCAAGTTTCGCGGAAACCTCACTCGAACCCTTCGCCTCGCTCTGGGACAACCTGCCCACGCCGGTACAGGTGCCGCATCCGGTGTCGAACGAAATCCTGTTCGGACAGGACCAGGGGCTTGTCCTTTGGCGCAAGACGATCCCTGCCGGAACATCGCTGACGATCGAGGCCGCCCGTGACTACGCGATTGCGTATGTCGACGGACACGAAGCCGGCGTCGTATCGCGGGTGGAGCATCCCTCGGTATCGTCAAAGACACGCGTGAGCCTGCCGGATGCATCGGCCGGTGAACGCAGGCTCGACGTGCTGGTGGATACCTTCGGCCATATCAACTTCGGCCCGCGCGTGGGCGACCACAAGGGTCTCACCGGCCCGGTGTCCCTCGATGGGCGGCCGCTGGAGGATTTCGAAGCCCTGGCGCTTCCGCTCGACGGCGAATGGCTGTCGCACCTGCAACCGCTCGCGGACAAACCACTGCGTGGCGGCGTGTTCTTCCGTGGCAGCATCCATGTCGATGTCCCTGGCGATGTCTATCTGGACATGTCGGACTGGGACAAGGGCTATCTCTGGGTCAATGGCCGTTTGCTGGGACGTTACTGGCATATCGGTCCGCAGCAACGGCTTTACTGTCCCGGGCCCTGGCTCAGGGCAGGCGACAACGAGGTGCGGGTCCTTGACCTGCACCGCCATGTCGCGGGGCGCTTGCGTGCCGCGGCCCATCTGCACCGGGAGAAGGCATGAGGGAGGTCGCGAGCAGGCCGGCATCGCCACCACGGGCCATCGGGCTGTGGGGTGGACTGTCGGCGAACGTGCTGAACATGATCGGGATCGGTCCCTTCGTGACCATTCCGCTCGCGTTGTCGGCACTGGCCGGGCCGTCGGTGTTCCTCGGCTGGATCGCGGGCGCGTTGCTCTGCCTGTGCGATGGCATGGTCTGGGCCGAGCTGGGTTCGACCATTCCGGAATCCGGTGGTCCATATCACTACCTGCGCGAGGCCTATGGCCGTGAGCGCATGGGCCGGCTGTTCGGTTTTCTGTACCTGTGGCAGACGCTGCTCACGGCACCGTTGTCGATCGGCTCGGCGGCGGTGGGCTTTGCCCAGTACTTCGGTTACCTCGTGCCGTCGCTGGGCGACGGGGGCCGCGTGATGGTGGCGGCCGGCCTGTGCCTGATCAACACGGCGGTGCTCTATCGCAAGGTAGGCGACATCCAGCGCCTGTCGCTGGGCATCACGGTGATCGTGGCCGTGGCCTGCGTGTGGATCGTCGGTAGCGGCATCGCGCATTTCAATGTGGCCACCGCCGAACACTTCATGCATGCGCGCAGCGATGGCTCGCATGGGTTCTGGCTGGGCCTCGGCGCCGTCGCGCTGATCGCCGTATACGACTACGGTGGCTACAACAACGTCTGCATGCTGGGTGGCGAAGTGCGCCATCCACGGCGGACGATTCCGCTGGCCGTGCTGCTATCCATACCGCTGGTGGCGGTGCTTTATCTTGGCCTTAACCTGTCCATCCTCGGTGTGCTGCCCTGGGAGCAGGCCGCGCATTCCAAGGCGGTGGTCGCCGACTTCATGCAGGCGATCCATGGTTCCACCGGCGGCACCATCGCGGTCTGCCTGATCCTGCTCGCCAGCTGGGGGTCCGCGCTGGTGGTCTTGCTGGGCTATTCGCGCGTGCCGTATGCGGCCGCTGTCGATGGGCAGTTCTTTCGATCCTTTGCGCGACTGCATCCACGCGATGGCTTTCCCACGGTGTCGCTGGTGGTCGTGGGCGTTGCCTCGGCGGCGGCCTGCTTCCTGTCGCTGGAAAGCCTCATCGCCATGCTGATGGTGGTGCAGATCCTGTTCCAGTACATCGCGCAATGTTTCGCGGTGGTGGCGCTGAGACGCCGGCGGCCGGATGCCGACGTGTTCCGCATGCCGCTTTATCCGCTGCCCATCGTGGTCAGTGTCATCGGCTGGCTTTACCTCGTCGCGACCAGCGGCTGGCGGGCGATGTCCGTTGCGGTCGGCGCCGTCGTCGTCGGCACCCTTATTTTTCTTTGGCAGGCACGGAGTACGCGGTCATGGCCCTTCCGCAACGAATGACATCCTGGGACGTCGCGGTGGTCGGCGAGATCTACGCGGACCACATCTTCGGAGGCTTTCCCCGCTGGCCTGAGCCCGGCGAAGAGGTCTACGCCCAGCGCTATACCCGGGAGCTGGGTGGCGGCAGCGTCAATACCGCCTGTGGACTGGCCCGCCTGGGGCGCCGCGTGCGTCTTGTCGGCCTGATCGGCGATGCGGACTTCGACTGGTTCGAAGGGCGCCTTTCCGAGTTCGGCGTAGGCATGGGCGGCATCCGCCTGGGGGCGGAAGGAACGGGCACGACGGTCAGCGTGTCGATGCGCGACGATCGCACGTTCTTCAGCTGGCACGGGGCCAACCGTGGCCTGGTCGACCTGCTTGAAGTGCCGGCCGTGCTCGCCGACCTCATGGCGGCGCGTCATGTGCATTTCGCCATGCCGCTGCCGCGTTCGCTCGCCACGCTGGTGCTTCCGCAGTTGCGGCAGGCCGGCTGTACCACGTCGCTCGACGTGGGTTATTCGCCGGTGTGGCTGACCGATAGCGAAAACCTCGCCACCTGCCGCGAGGTGGATTTCATGCTGCCCAACCGCAAGGAGGCCGGCCTGCTCTGTGGCGAGGACGATCCCGAAGCCTACGCCGCGTGGGCCTGGGCAGAAGGGCTTACTCGCGGCGTGCTGAAGCTGGGAGGCGAGGGTGCGCTGCTTCTGGATGGCGATGGCGTGCGCAGGATCCCCGCACCCGTCGTGGATGCACTGGATACCACCGGGGCCGGCGATGCCTTCAACGCCGGTCTCATCGATGCCCTGCTGGACGACGACCCGCTGGATCGTTGCGTCGAGCGCGCCTGTATTACCGGCGCGCTGTGCACGACCGTTGCCGGTGCGCTGCACGGGCTCCCTGATTCTTCCCGATTGAGGACGCTACATGAACAAACGTACGGATCGTAAGATCGCATTGATCGGCGGCGGTGGTGTGCGCTCGCCGCTGGTGGTGTTCGGTGTGAACGAAGCGCTTGAGGACCTGGGCGCCTCGGAAATGGTGCTCTACGACCCGGACCCGGCACGCCTGCGGATCATGGTCGACCTGGGCAAGGCCGTGGTTTCCCGTTTCGGTGGCAATCTGCGCCTGCGCGGCGCCACCTCGCTGGAGGACACCATCGAGGGTGCGGATTTCGTGCTCAACAGCATCCGCATCGGTGGCATCGTCGGCCGCGCCGCCGACGAGCGCGTGGCGATCGAGCACGGCTACCCAGGCCAGGAAACGACCGGTCCGGCCGGCATCGCCATGGGCTTGCGTACGATCCCCGTCGCCATCGAACAGGCCCGCCTCGTCGAGCGGCTGAGCCCCGATGCGTGGCTGGTCAACTTCACCAACCCTGCCGGCCTCATCACCCAGGCCGTGAGCGATCACAGCAAGGCGCGCATCGTCGGTATCTGCGATACGCCGACCGAGCTGTTCCACAATATTGCCCGTGCACTCGGCGAGCCGGCGCACGAGGTGGAATGCGATTACGTGGGCCTGAACCACCTGGGATGGGTCCGCAGCGTCAAGGTGCGCGGCAAGGAGGTGATCGACACCCTGCTGGATGACGAAAGCCTGCTGCGCCAGCTCTACCTCGCACCGTTGTTCGACTATCACATGATCCGCACGCTGCGGCTCATTCCCACGGAATACCTGTTCTTTTACTACGAGCGTTCGCGCGCACTGGCGAACCAGCGCAAGCAGGGCGGTAGCCGCGGTGCGGAGATCCAGCAGCTCAACAACGACCTGCTCGCGGCCCTGACGGCCCGTCTCGATGCCGGCGAAGGCGATGCGGCGGTGGACATCTACGCCGCCTACCTCAACCAGCGTTCCGGCTCGTACATGAAGCTGGAAGCCGAGGCCGGTTCAGCCTTTGAACAGGGCGTCAGCCTCCAGGGTGACCCGTTCCGCGTGGCGACTGGCTACCACCGCATCGCCATCGACGTGATGAGCGCGCTCACGGGTGCAAAGCCGGCGCGCATCGTGGTCAACACGCGCAACCGTGGTGCCATTCCGGATCTGCCGGACAACGATATCGTGGAGATCGCTTCCTTTATCGGCCTGGATTCGATCGTGCCGCGTCCGGTGGCGCCGCTGCCAGATGCCGTGAACGGTCTGGTGCGCTCTGTGAAAGCGTATGAACGTGCGGCGATCCAGTCCGTACTGAAGAACGAACGCCTCGAAGCCCGCAAGGCCATGCTGATCCACCCGGCCATCGGCGAATGGACGCCGACGGAAAGCCTGTTGCAGTCGTTGCTGGGCCACGCGGATGAAGATGGCGAATGCCTCTGCCACGGCCCGACGCATCGATGATGCCAGCCCTGTAGGAGCGCGCCTCGCGCGCGACCGGGTTGTCGCCATGACCGGTCGCGCGCGAGGCGCGCTCCTACAGGGGCAGGTCTTCGCGTCGTGCTTACATCTGCGCGACTATGGTTCGAACGAATATTCGGTCTCTGAGCGCATGATCGACAAACAGACCCTGGCCCGCCTCGACGGGCTCATCGCTTCAGGCAAGTCCCGCATCCTGCTTGGCATCGTCGGTTCGCCCGGTGCCGGCAAGTCCACGCTCTCGGCGCAACTGCTCGCCCACCTGGGCGATATCGCGGTGAATGTGCCGATGGATGGATTTCATCTTGCCAATGCCGAACTGGCCCGGCTCGGTCGTGCCGGGCGCAAAGGTGCGCCCGATACCTTTGACGCCCATGGTTATCTCGCCTTGCTGCGGCGACTCAGGGAGCCGGTGCCTGGTGAAACCGTCTACGCACCGGCCTTTCATCGCGAGATCGAAGAACCCATCGCAGGTGAGATTGCCGTGCCGCATGATGTGCGCGTGGTGATCACCGAAGGCAATTACCTGCTGTTCGACGATGCGCCATGGCGCGGAGTGCGCGACCTGCTGGATGAAACCTGGTGGGTCGACGTGGATGACGACCAGCGCAAGGCGCAGCTGCTCGAACGGCACATGCGCTACGGCCGTAGCCGCGACGCGGCGCTGGCGTGGATCGAGAACACCGATGAACCCAATGCGCGACGCATCCAGGCCACGGCGCAGCACGCCGACCTGCACGTGCGCGTGACGCTCGGCGAGCTGGCGTGAGGCCGGCAGGCAGCTTTCGCGGGGGCGAGGGCCGTTCCATCGTTTCCTGGAGGCATGCATGCAATCGGTAAGTGAGGAGGCTGCCGTCGAAGGCGGCAGCCAGTCCACGGGACTGGTGGTCGGTATCGCGGTAGTGGCGGCCCTGGGCGGCCTGCTGTTCGGCTACGACACGGGCGTCATCGGCGTGGCCTTGCTGGGGCTCGGGCGGCAGTTCGCCCTCGACGACACCACCAAGCAGCTGGTGACCGGCGCCATCATCTTCGGTGCGCTGTTTGGCTGCCTCGGCACCGGCCCGCTGTCGGACCGTTACGGACGACGACGGATGGTGATCTTCGTGGGCGTGCTGTTCGCGCTGGGCTCGGTGGCCTCGGCGATGTCGCCCAGTGTCGGCGCCCTCGTAGCGTCGCGCTTCCTGCTCGGCCTGTCGGCCGGCAGCTCCACCCAGATCATTCCGGTCTATATCGCCGAAGTCGCGCCGCCACGCCATCGCGGCAAGATGGTGGTGCTGTTCCAGTTCATGGTGGTGTTCGGCATCACGGTGGCTTATTTCACCGGTTTCGTGCTCGGCGATCACTGGCGCTGGATGTTCGGTCTTGGCGTGGTGCCTGCCGTGGTCCTGCTGGCCGGCATGCTGGTGTTGCCCGAAAGCCCGCGCTGGCTGGTGGTGCGTGGTCATCGTGAGGCGGCGCTGGGCGTGCTGACGCGCATACGCGGAGACATGGCGCTGGCCGAAGCCGAGGTGCGCGATATCGAATCCGTGACGGCGGACGATTCGGCGGGTACCTGGCGCGACCTGGCACGTCCGTGGATTCGCCCGGCGGTGGTGGTGGGTGCGGGCATTTCGATGTTCTCGCAGATCACCGGCAACAACGCCTTGATCTATTACGCGCCGACGATTCTCACCAAGGCCGGCTTTTCCGATGAGGCGGCCATCCTCGGCACGGGCGCGAGCACGGTCCTGGTCGTGATCATGACGGTGGTCGGCAGTTTCCTTGTCGATCGCATCGGCCGGCGTACCTACCTGCTGTGGATGATCCCGGGCTCCATCGTGGCGCTGGTCATCATGGGATACCTGTTCCAGGGTGCCGGGCCGAGCACGGATTTCAGCCGCTGGCTGGTCGTAGGCTGCCTTGCCGCCTATCTCATGCTCAATTGCGGTGGCTTCGGTGTGTGTATCTGGCTGGTAAACGCCGAGGTGTATCCGCTCTTCGTGCGCGGCAAGGGTGCCAGCCTGGGTTCTTTCAGCCATTGGTTCTTCGACCTGATCGTGACGCTGACCACCTTGTCGCTGGTGACCGCGCTGGGGGCGTCGAAGACGTTCTGGCTGTATGCGGTGATCTCGCTGGTGGCGCTGGTGTTCATTTACTACCTGGTGCCGGAAACCAAGGGAAAGAGCCTGGAGCGGATCGAACACGAGCTGCGCGAAAATCGTTTCTATCCCTTCCAGCGGAAACACTGAATGTAGGGGCGCGCCTTGCACGCGACCGGTTTTCGCGAAACCATGAGTTCATCGCGATAACCGGTCGCGCGCGAGGCGCGCTCCTACAAAGGGGTTAGTGGGTGTGTTTCCAGGCGGGGTGGCGGCCGAAGCGGCGCAGGGCCACGTAGAACACCGGGGTGAGGAAGAGGCCGAACAGGGTGACGCCCAGCATGCCGGAGAACACCGTGATGCCCGTGGCCGCACGCACCTCGCTGCCGGCGCCATGGCCGAGCAGGAGGGGCACCGAGCCAGCGATGAAGGCGACCGACGTCATCACGATGGGGCGCAGGCGAAGGCGACAGGCTTCCAGGGCAGCAGGGATCGTATCCATGCCCTGGATTTCCAGTTCGCGGGCAAACTCCACGATGAGGATGGCGTTCTTGCAGGCCAGGCCCATCAGCACCACCAGGCCTACCTGGACGAACACGTTGTTGTCGCCACCTGACAGCCACACGCCCACCAGTGCTGCGAACATGCACACCGGCACGATCAGGATCACCGCCAGCGGCAGGGTCCAGCTTTCATAGAGCGCCGCGAGCACCAGGAAGGCCAGCATGACGGCGAGCGGGAACACGATGATTGCCGAGTTGCTCTGGCTCACCTGCTGGTAGCTCAGGTCGCTCCATTCCAGCGTGATGCCGCGCGGGAGCACCTTGCTGGCGATTTCCTGGAGTTTCGCCAGTGTCTGCCCGGAGGACAGTACCCGCGCGTCTGCGTCGCCGATGAGGTCGGCGGCGGGGTAGCCGTTGTAGCGAATGACCGGGTCGGGACCGTAGGTGGAGGTGACATCCACCATCGAACCCACCGGCACCATGGCGCCACGATTGTTGCGGGTATAGAGGTTGCCGATATCCTCCGCCGTCTGGCGGTGTTCCGTATCGGCCTGGGCCATCACACGGTAGACGCGGCCGAACAGGTTGAAGTCGTTGACGTAGACCGAGCCGAGATAGGTCTGCAAGGTATTGAACAGGTCGGTGAGTGCCACGCCCTGTGCCTTGGCCTTCACGCGATCGACCTTCACTTCCAGCTGCGGGATGTTGGCCTGGTAGGAGCTGACCGGGAAGCCCATGCCCGGCGTGCGCGAAATCTCGCCACGGAAGGCATCGAGTGCGTTCTGCAAGGCGCCGTAGCCGAGCCCCGCACGATCCTCCAGGTAAAGCGAATAGCCCGAACCGTTGCCGAGACCCTGGATGGGGGGCGGCATCAACGCATAGGCATAGCCGTCCTTGATCGACGCATACTTGCCGCTGAGTTCGGCGGCGATGTCCGCCGCGCCACGGTGGCGCTCCGCGAACGGTTTCAGGATGACGTACGACGCCGTCAGGTTGGGCGTATTGGTCTGCTGCAAGGCGTTGAGGCCGGGGAAGGCGGCGAGCGTATCCACGCCTTCCACCTGGTGAGCCAGTTCCACCATCTGCCGGGTGACGGCATCGGTGCGCGACAGCGACGCGCCTTCGGGGAGCTTCGCACCGGCGAACAGGTAGAGCTTGTCCTGCGTGGGGATGAAACCGGCCGGCACGTGGTTGAACAGCAAGGCGGTACCCGCCAGCAACACGGCATACACGCCGAAGACCACGCCACGCCGCCCCAGCGAGCGCGATACCGTGCTGCCGTAGCGCTCGGAATTACGCTGGAAGAAACGGTTGAACGGGCGGAACAGCCAGCCGAGGCTGCGATCCAGCACGCGGGACAAGCCGTCCTTCGGTGCATCGTGACCGCGCAGCAGTTTAGCGGCGAGGGCAGGGGAGAGCGTGAGCGAGTTGATGGCCGAGATCACGGTGGAGATGGCGATGGTCACCGCAAACTGCTTGTAGAACTGGCCGGTAACGCCTGAAAGAAATGCCATGGGCACGAACACGGCACACAGCACCAGCGCGATGGCCACGATGGGGCCGGAGACCTCCTTCATTGCCTGATGCGCGGCATCGCGTGGGCTGAGCCCCTGCTCGATGTTGCGCTCGACATTCTCGACCACCACGATTGCATCATCCACTACGATGCCGATCGCGAGTACCAGGCCGAACAGGGTCAGCGTGTTGATGGAATAACCCAGCAGGTACAGCCACGCGAAGGTACCCACGATGGAGACGGGCACCGCGACCAGCGGGATGATCGATGCCCGCCAGGTCTGCAGGAACAGGATTACCACGAGCACGACCAGCACCACGGCTTCCAGCAGTGTGTGCTGCACGGCCTTGATCGAGTCACGCACGAACACGGTCGGGTCCCACACCGGCCGATAGGCCACGCCCGCGGGGAAGCTTTTCGACAGCTCGTCGAGCTTGGCGTAGACGGCATCGGCCACGCCGATGGCGTTGGCGCCAGGTGACAGGAAGATACCTACGGCGGCACCGTTGGCGAGGTCATTGAGCGAGCGCAGCGTGTAGTCGCCCGAGCCCAGTTCGATCCGGGCCACGTCGGAGAGACGGGTCACCTGCCCATCATCGCCGGCCTTGATCACCACATCGCCGAATTCCTGTTCGGTGCGCAGGCGGCCGCGCACGTTGATGGACACCAGGTAATCGGTGTTCTTCGGCGTCGGCTCGGCACCGAGCTGGCCGGCGGATACCTGCACGTTCTGCTCGCGGATGGCGTTGACGGCATCGGCGGCGGTCAGCCCACGCGACGCGAGTTTGCCCGGGTCCAGCCAGATGCGCATGGCGTAGTCACCGCTGCCGTACAGGCCCACGTCGCCGATGCCGGGGATGCGCGACAGCTCGTCCTTCACATGCAGGTTGAGGTAATTGCGCAGGTAGACCGAGTCGTAGCGGTTGTCCGGCGAGGTCAGCATCAGGTACATCAGCGGCGTGGGCGACTGCTTCTGCGTGGTGACGCCGTACTGGCGCACCTCGTCGGGCAGTCGGCTCAGCGCCTGGCTGACGCGGTTCTGCACGCGCACGGCGGCGGTGTCGGCGTCCACTTCGGGAAGGAAGGTCACCGTCACGGCCAGGCTGCCGTTCGAGCCGGCCACCGACTTCATGTACATGATGCCTTCGACGCCGTTGATCGCCTCTTCCAGCGGCTCGGCCACGGACTCTGCGATTTCGCGTGGATTGGCGCCGGGGTAGGTGGCACGCACGACGACGCTGGGCGGTACCACCTCCGGGTACTCGCCCACGGGAAGAATCGGAATGGCGATGAGGCCGATGGCGAAGATGATGATCGACAGCACGATCGCGAAGATCGGGCGGTCGATGAAGAACTTGGAGAAATCCATCGCCGGCTCCTTACTTCGCGGCCTGGGCGACGGTGGCGCCGTGGTCCATGGGCTGCGGTTTCACCTCCATGCCGGGGCAGTAGATCTTCTGTGTGCCGGTGACGATCACCTTGTCTCCGGCTGCAAGTGCTGCCTGCACCACGCGCAGGCCCTCCACGAGGCGGCCCAGCGTCACGTCCTTGCGCAGGGCCTTGA
>Ga0116228_10004731_pt1 | contig 12093 bp, 12 predicted proteins | sample S1TSphfallax_2_FD_89694 | JGI IMG/M metagenome (GOLD analysis project Ga0116228, IMG submission 89694) | Host-associated microbial communities from peat moss isolated from Minnesota, USA - S1T2_Fc - Sphagnum fallax MG | ecosystem: Host-associated > Plants > Peat moss > Unclassified | place...
AAAAAAAAAAGAGGAGAAAGGAGAACAAAGAAAAAAGGAAAAAGAAAGAAGGGTGAAAATGGAGGGGGGGGGGGGGGGCGGGGAGGGGGTTAGGAGGTACTTGCAAATGGTGAGCAACAAGGCATGAGGATGCATGATGGCAAGGTGACAAGCGCGAGTGGCAAAGTGCGGCAACAAAAAGTAGTAAGGCGCAAAAGCGACGTAATAAGGTGTAAAAGCAAGGCAAAAAGTAACAAGGCGCAGAGCAACAAGGTGCAAGAGCAAGGCATGAGAGTAACGTAGCAAGGCGCGAGAATGGTAATGCAACGAAAACAAAAACCAAAAATAAAAACAAAACCAATAGTAAAAATTAAAAACATTAACAAAACAACAATGTTATAAGAAAAAAAAACCACAGTAAGGGGAATAAAGAAACAACACCTTTTTATGCAAATTTTTAAGGTTTGTAGGAAGGAGTTGTTGTAATGTGATGGCTCCAACCTAACCCTAAGTTTTCAAGCAAATAAACCTTGAGAGCGGACCCGAGTAAAGGGTTTGACCTTACTTGGTTTTCAGGTTTTATTTTTTATTTTTTTAATTTGGTTTTCACATCCGGTTTTCACTTGTGTGAGAACTAGTATCTTGGTTTCAGTTAGGGTATCACTCAAGGTGATACCTTAAGGGGATTATAACGGGATGCTTAGGTGATGCCAGGGGTGTTTGTGATATCTGCCCAACATTGGTATAGACAAAAAAGGCTCTACATACCAAGGAACTACAATTTAATAAAGTTTAGATGGAAATATTCTAGATAAGTAAGAGGAAAATAAGTTTAAAATAACAATTGCAATCCATGGAGGTTATCAAAGCGAAGAAAGACATGCTAAAGCGGGTTTAAGAAAAGGAGGAACATAAATATTAAGCCTTGAAGAAGCAAGTAGATGAATTTGCAGCAAGAGTTGCATAGTTGTAGTTGGACAATTTTAGTTTGGAACATATTGTCAAAAGATAGGATATGGAGATCTTGAACTTCAAACATGAAATTTAAATTCTTTTGCATTTTAAAAATGAAGCAATTTTGGCAAAAGAGCAAATTTAGGCTACAAGCAATAGATTAATGTAAATTTTGTAGCATGATGCCAAACATATACAAGTAGATGTGGACACATTGAAAACCATGGAGCCTTGCCTTTCTAAGCCCAAATTATGGGAATATGGTGATCTTCTCATGCAAAATATTATCTTGAGTACTAAACAAAAGTCCATGGAGACAAAAATGTTAGACATTGATGATTGGTGGAATTTGGTACAAGATCTTCTTTAAAAAATGTATGGGGGTTGTTTGATGATCATATAATAGATGAGGGAACTTAAAGAAGGCAACTAGGGAAGCCTACCCATAATTTGTATATGTATCACCTAAACTATAATTCTAGAAGATTGTTTTACAACATAAACATAGACTAGTTTAAAGCACCTAAGATGCAATTAATAGTACTTGAAAAAATGAAGGGAGGAGTTGCCATGGCGGGATTTCTAGTGGAAGAGGAACATGTTCATGATCCAATAGACCAAATTGAGGTGGTAGCTATAGAAGTACATGAATTGTTGCTAATAAGTACTTACACACAAAGTCAACTAAATATACAACAACACCCATTGTATTTCAATCAACATTGTTTATTCCAACTATTACAACAAGGACCATATTCCTAGATGAAGGTGATAATGGTCATATAACAACCATTATAGATGCACAACAATAGTTGCATCAACAAATTTAACCTTAGAATGAAGGATTATTTGTAATAGAGGGGGAACAATCCACAACTTAGGGAGTGCATGATGTACATGGAACTATAGTAGAGAATCAAGAAGAACATTTAGTACATACAAAACAATAGATTGAATCGATAATTGTTCATGTCATTACAATTCTATATTTGATCATTCACAAGATTTTGAGGATGGAATCCATAGTACAAGGGGGGTAATGTTAAGGGTAGAATCATGTTGTCCTATTGAACAAACTGGAGAGAAGTGGAGTATTAATGTCTAATAGGGTGGACAAAGGAGTAATAAGACAAGGTAGGTGAGTTGAATATGACTTATGAGCTGTTTGAATTGAGGTTTATGGCACAAACTTGAGAAGGATTTCTAAACGAGTTATGAAGATGATTGAACATTATTATGATGATCATGATAAAAAAATTGAATAGTTTTGAAAGGGAAGAAAAAGCTCATGATAAAATTAAAGATTAGTTTGGATGGAGAATAACATTGATACTATAGTGTAATTTTGTTTCATGTTTTCAATTTTCCAATATGATATGGTTTGATTTTGTTTTCAGATCACTGTATAATCAATAATTATGTAAATATACATTCTAGAATGTATTTTGTGTTGGGGTTTTACTTTTGATTTTTGTAATTGTTGTTATTATAGACTTTGTATGTTTGAGAATAATATGTTAAAGTGTAGAATTCAAGAATGAAATAATGTTATAATATTAACATTTACGAGTTCACCTATCAAAAAGGACAACTTGGACCTTATGAAAAACCATTAATTATAATATTGATGGTCCACTTCACATTTCTTACCATCTTCCATTTGAATGTGATTGTTTGTCAAAATTTAAATCTACCACATACTTATGGTCATCACCCTTGAAAAAACCCATTTGTGATATGATAATTACCAAACTTTTCACATGGTTCACAAACATTGGTTACATTTGTTGTGACTCTTTATTTTTTGAATATAACCCTTGTGACACTAAAAAATGAACTACTTAGTGTACAATCACCCATGTGAAACATTAGGACATTAAAATAATTTTAAAAATGGCAAAATAAAATTAGTATACATTTTTAGAAAAGATCAAACTGCAAATTTATTCATTAAATCATTGGGGCTACATTCAATTCACATGACCCAAAAAAAGCTAAGTTTGCTAGATATGTCATTAATGGTCACCAAATAAATGATTTTTTTGGTAAAGTAGTAGACTAAAATTCAATTTTGTTATTTCTTTTTTGTGCTCATTTATAGTTACAGTGCACAAATGCTATTGGGAATATGCCCTTGCCTTGGTGTAAAAATGGTTACAACTTTTCTTGTTTTATTTATATAAGTAGTTACATTGCTTATCAAGAATGGAAAGTTGTTTCAAGCCATCATACATAAGTTCCTTGTTGTGTTCATGTTGGAGTTTTATGTTTTTTATTTTATGTGTGTTTTCAACCCTTTCAATCCCTTTATGCCAAGTTGCATAGTTCAAATATATGTTGTATGGGTATTTTATTTTGTCTTGATGAATTAAAAATATTTTATTTCTTTGGGCCAATTCATGAATTTGATTTGAACATACTTAAAATGTGTATATATAACTTGCATATTTTACATATTTTTTGTTGTTATTTCTTGTAGAAATTTTTGTATAATATGTATATGCAAGTTTCTTATAAATTCAACCATTTGTCAATCACATTCTTGTACAATAGTTTTTGGGCCAAATGTTATTCAAAATGATAAATTTCTATGTGTTTGGGATGAGGATATGATAGCACCTTACGGTCATCCACTATGTTTGGCACACTTGTAATTAATGGCACTCAACCTAACTTTTAACAATTGGCCTTTAAGTTGAATTTTGTAGTTTAAAATAACTATAATACCTTGCCTATACTCAATCCTTTAACAACTCACTTTTTCATATATTGTGATCCATTGTTATCCATCATGCTTGTCCTCCCCTTATTCAAGAAGTTGTTGTCATGGATATTGTCATAGTTGACCATATCCAATTTGATATTCTCCTTTGAATGACTTCTACTTATAGATTTGCACCTTCAAATGCAACTCCAATTAAAGAAAAGAATCATTGGGATCATCACTTACAATATCGATTTCTCTCCTTTGTAATGGAAATCTTTAGCTGGTTGCATAAACAAGCTAATGGCTTTCTTTGTAGACTTGTGCCAAAAAAAAGTTTGGGATTCCAAATGTCCAAAAGATTCTTCCTCTTAGTTAGTACTACCCCCTCTTTAGGCAACATGTTGCAATTGCATTCTAGAATGTACAAGCCTTTGTCCACTATCAATTGAGCTAGTTGTCATTAGGACAACTTCAACTTCACTCTCACCACTTGCAGATCTGGACATTTGATTTTGAAAGTGTGGTTTATTCCATTACTCATGTTTAGGTTGTTTTTCGAATTTCTTCTTTTGTCCAATATGTTTTCTTGTGCAATTTTGTCTTTTCAATAAAGTACTACATGATTTGATTAACATTTATGTCACTGTTATACTTGTTCATTGGTTGGGTGAGAGATCTCCAAGTTCCAAGTTCTAACATACGTATGTTTGAAAGCCAACAGATCAGTGATCTTTGAATATATTATTTGATTTTTGGGACCCATGGCTCTGTGGTTTCTTCTTTTCAGCAAGCATGAAACATAAGTTGTTGGCATATCCATTTAATAATTGGTGGATATGTTTTACAGGTCCCTTGTTTCTAACCCTTAGCCACATTTGTTGTGATTTAGTGAACCTTGCATCACTTTCCCTGTCATAATGTTTAATCATCTATACATCTAATATAACATCTGATTTTAATTAGAACAATATTTTGGGTTTCAAGTTAGGGTGTGATTTTGGTTTTAACTTATATAGTTTTGATTTTCCAGTTCAAATGAATTTTTGGTGGTGAAATTTTGATTTTAGTTTGGGTGCATATCTATTTCATGTCTCCTCCGAGGTTGGGCTAAGCTTATGTACATACATTCGAAAATCCAATTGCAGCTTGGATGGGGGAGATTCATTCCATGGCCACACACACCCCAGAAACCAATACCAACAAAACTAAACCTATTCATTCATCTGTCCAAGGATATCCATGGAAGGTTGAACGTCGGCCCATTATGATACAAGTGTATTTTAGGTGGGAGGTACTTTAGCCTATTGTTAGACAAGTGTACTTTAGGTCAGGAATATTTTGACTCGGAAAATAGTAGGTGCAAATACAATGTTCTATGTTTCCTAAAACCACTTATCTTATACTCTAATTTCAGAACATGGTCCTTTCCCATCCAACTTCAACAAGCACATGGAAAAGCGACCCCACATGAATGTGTAGATATACCCGTACTTTTGAAGCACCTCGCATTTCATCACCTCTTACTGCAAGTGGAGACAGGCAAAAAAAGTTCTTTTTGGGTCGGTAAACAAGGCATCACAAACACGCTGGCCCTGCCAATAGACAAGTTGTTGTACATCTACTTACTATGTCCACACTCTGAACACCAAAACAATGGGTTCCAATCTAAACAGTCTAAACACTTTCACCCAAGAAACCAGCTCATCTGATGTGAAACTGGTTTTAATAAGATAAAACCTTTCAAAAGTTGGATCCAATGCGATAGTCTCTGTCCCTGTGGGAACAGGGCCCAACAAACTCACCATAGGAGCTGAGTAGGTTAACAAATAGACCTAAATGGTATCTGCTGGGTGTGGATTTCTGGTCCACATGTCTTTCCAGGTAAAAATGGAGCTGCCCAAAATTATTCTTGAGTCATAAGGTTGATAATTTGGTCTACCGAGAGACTAAATCTAAATCTAAGCTTCCATCTGAACCACATTGTGGGGTTTGTTTGGGGTTATTTCACAGTTTTCTTGAGTGTTTACAGTTATCCCTAATTATATCTAGATTAGGGTTAATAGTATTAGTATGAAAAAATTATACACAAATATACAGGGTCTGTGGAATAGGTTTGTGCCTAAGTGTCAAAAAGCGGGGTGTATTGGTAGAATGAGAGACTTTAATTCTTTTGAAGGGGTTCTTTTCGGTTAACTGGCACTTAAATGTTGTAATAGCCTCATAGGATTCTGCCTAGTTGTGAAGGAAAAAAGTTGTACCCAATGAGATTGCTCAAATTGGTGCTTAATTTGTTTTGAAGAGTTGCTTTAGTAAACTAGAACTTAACTGTTGCATGTCTTTTGCATGTGGCATGCAAAAGACACACAAAGTGCAAGGACCTTTTAACAAGAACTTGGAACTTCTTAACACAGGCTTCTCTGATTTTAATGAGAGGCACACAAACCCAAAGACTTCTGTAGACATTTTCAACTTTGCAACTTCCTCCTCCTACTAACAGAGAGGGGTTTGGCACATCACTTGTGCTGTTTGTTGCAATGGATTTCATGACATGCACAATTGGCTTACTTACATGTCAAATTTGTGTAAATTATTAAAGCATAGCTACAAAGGATCACCATTTGTTTGGTCATGGATTAGTCCAATGACGCAGAAAAGAGTACACTTCTGGTCATTGGCATACAGTATGAGAGAACAACTTGTCACTGGTCATGAAAGGTCTTTGGTCAGAGTATTGACCTACAATTTCATGTGTTCTATTTTCTTTGACATGCCCAGAATGAGCGATCATCCCTGACAAGGCATAAGAAAAGTTATAACACAACCTTATACAAAACCAAACCAAACTAAACCAAAAAGAAACACTTTTGACTTTGGGTCCCCTAACCTAGGTGGCTTGGTGTTTCAATGGAGAAGGAGATCCTTCATTTCATTGCAAACCTCACATTACTTATTTTGTGAACACCAAAAAAGTGGGTCATCAAAGACAAGGTATGGGATGTCTGTCAGAAAAAGATTCCTTGGTTTCATTCACTATATATATCTATATGTAGGTATATAGCAGCACCATTTTCCATGTTAATGGAAGGATCCTTCTTTTCTTTAGGTGGTGCAAAGCAGTTTCAAAGCCCTTTTTGCCTGGCTTCATCCATCTTAAGAGTTGGCTCACATACAAGTGCGAGGTGAAGGAAAAAAAAAAACATGTAATTCGTAATTTCACAAGTTGTTATGCCAGACTCTGCTTCTGATTCTTGCGTCATTCCCCTAATGCTATAATGAAGGAATTTAATATACTAGAATGAACTTTGGGTACGGAGGTTGTCCTCTCATGACCAATCAAAGCAAATGCTGATTGTTAGTTGGTAGCTAGTTGGGGGTTGGGAGGGCGGTCATGGCCCAGTACATGTGCCTGCACTTGCCAATTTGTAACCAGGATTTTTCTTTCTCGAAGGTTGTGTCTTTCTACCTTCTACATTGGTAATCAATCGTGCATATACATGGCAACAAATTCTTCATGCACACACACATACACAAAAAAACTTTGCAGGCAATCACAATGTGGATCATAATCCCCTTAGAGTAAAGTACATTAGCATCAGTTATCTTTCTTGATGCTGTTGCAACAGCAATTCCTCCCTTCTTATTCTTCTTCTAATTCTTCTTCTTCTTCTTGGGGCTGTAGATAATCATTTTCTGGCTTTCTAAATCTGTCTAGGTATGTTGGGACCTAACCTCACGGATTTTGAGATGGGTGAACTGTTTTGAGATGACCAAATTGTTTGTTGTAAGAATGCAGGCCGTTGACAACTTCAGAATTGAAAGGAAAGCCAATTTCCAGAATGTGAGCAAATCTGGCCATTCCAACGACCCCCTCCTTCCTTTGCACAGAGTCATTGTGTCAGTCGTGGGAGGAAAGAAAGAAAATATTTGTGGGGTAGCCCCACGAGATATTCACGTGAAAAGATCAGACCATGTGAAGAATCTAGCATTGGTATTAGAGCCTTTCTTCTTCTTGTTTTTGTTGCCCCATAGGCAATTTTGTTATGGGTCTGGCATTGGTCTTTATCATGTCATCAGTCATACTACTTCCTACCCCAGGACTAGCTGAGATTTGCAACAGTAGTAACCATATAAGTCACTCAATTCTATCTCAAGACTAAGAGTTTGGATGGCCAAATGTCGGTGAGGATTCAGGGTGAAATTAGGGTATTCATTGAGAACCACTTCAAAGTATAGCTCTAATAGCATACCCTCACCCTCCTTTTCTTTTGAAGGTTGATGTGTGTGGATTCAGCAGGTTTTCAAGTTATCTTAACTCATGGAATCAGCAATGAGAGCAGATTCTGATATTTCTTAGAGTCTGTTTTCCATGACTGCCACTCACCCATTATTTGTACTGTCTTCACTCAACAATTGGGATTTTCATGCACAAACTTGACACATCTGCCTCACGCTAGTGATTCATCAGGAGCTGAATGCTTATGTTCTCTAATGCATGTTCTCTAACATGTCAGCAATTTTGAGGGTAGATTCTGTCACTTTTCAGATATATTAGACTGCAGAATTTGACCTTCTTGAATGAAATGCTATTTTGAGGGATGTGCTGTTCTGAAAGAACTATGGTGCTATTTTAAACAGAATCTGCCCTGAAAGACTTTTACGTCAGGAAACGCGCCCCCTTGGAAGTGCATTGTGCCCCCAATGTGCCTTCATAGTTCGCCCTAGTGGTCTTGCCTAAAATGTGCACTACGGTGCGAACGCATCCCCTAGGTCGCATTCTTGAGTACAAATTTTATTGTCATGAAAACCGATAAATTCAAGATTGGCTTCTTACTATACATTTGAAAATTGAGATGTAAATTCCCTCCTTCCCTTCATTTCTTCCTTCCGTTTCATTGTATTATAGACCTGATAAAAATCGTACATTAATTGTTAAAAATTAACATACCAAATAATGTGATGGAACAAGTTTCAACAGCTCAACATGCACTGTGATCCACAGTGACATGAACTTGGTTTGTTACTTAATTAGTCTAGCAGGCAACCGCAAATCCATCAAAAGATTCATCAACATCCACTTAATAATTAGCTTTCGACAAAACCCATTTCACTATAAATCCAAAACCCAAAACAATACAAAAGCAAAAGGCAAATCATAAAATTCCATATGCTACTCTCTCTCTCTCTCTCTTTCTAAACCTACTTTGAACTTTTTCTAATGCATCCTTGTTTTCAAATAAATAAATAAATAAATAACAATTCCTACAATACCTACTAATGAATCTAAGTGTTTCTTTCTCCCCAATTTTGTGATCTAGCCAAACTGGCGATCGTGCACAAGAATATTTCACCAAATTTGGTTATAGACCAGATATGAAAATTTTAAAAATAAGAATTTGTAAAAAATGAAATGCAAAACTGATAATTATGTGACTAAAGGATTGTGAAAATAAATGTGAAATTAAAATTTTGGTTTACAAATCTGGACACAAATTTCTTCAACCTGCAATATCAATTTGCTCTGTGGCAGCAAAGGTAGCCAGCACCAGCAGTTGCAGCAACAGCAAGCAACAGTTTGCGGAAATCCAAGCCTCCTGCTCCTGCTCCAGGTTAATAGCAGCAGCAGCAGCACAGCTACATGAACAATGTTACACTGGGCCTACAAATTTTTGCTGCTCCACCGACCAGCAATCAAAGGATCTGTTAGCAGCTGCAACTCACCAGACCACCAGCAGCACAAGCAGCACAAGCAGCAGCTGTACATAAACTCTCACAAGTCTTCCAGCTTCCTCATCATCTATGATCCCTGCACTATGTTAATATGCTGCAGCAATAAAATCATAACACGGATCCATCATCATCCTTGTGGACAGACTACTTTCACAAGTTGATGCAATTTCCAGCATTGTCAAATTACTAGTTATAGCTCAATCGACTACTCCATTTGCCCTAGCAAGCCAGATGAAGGTATGTTTATGAACTCATGAACATTTGGCATTTTCCTTTTGGTTGTTTACTTCGGTTTTGTTTTTTTTAAAACAAAAAATTCCTGTCTCTTGTTCTTTTCCTTCTTGTTCTGCTTCTAGCACTTTGTCACGCAGTGCTGTATAGCCTCCTCATGTGAGAGATCATGAGTTTCATATGGAGACAGGCATTGATCAGTTTCATTATTGAATTCTAGTGTTTAATTGGAAGACTGCTGAGTTTAGTGCTAGTTGACTTGAATACGCTGTGGCCAGGGATCTAAGCTAAAGTTGCTAAGAATTTTGTTCCAGTTTCTCTGATCTAAGGTAAATATATGAATCCAGAGAGATCATATTACAACTTGTATCTCGATGATTCTCAACTGACAGTATGAAGTTCTCTTCTGCCTGCAGTTCTTTGGTTGGGACCGTGGGAGAAAGCGAGATGATCATCCACCAGCACTCAAGCAGAACAGGGCTGAGAAAGGTACGTGACCCGCTGCACGCTGATCATCCACCAGTGTTTGATGATCTGATCTGCTTATAAGCTCCTTCATGATTTCTGCTGCTTCTGCGTGTTCCACTGCAAGTGTTGTCATGGTAAACTTAGTTGTCGATCCAAGCTGAGATTGCTTTCTAGCAGCATCTGCAGGTGCTTGCAAGTCTTACAGTAGTCGGTCAGCTGCTGGCTCGCGATCGGACTGGCCACCAGATTTCGGAAACCCAGTCTTCGGCACTGGTAATGGCAACTTCAGCAAGGTGCAGCAGCATGCCAAAAGATGCGATTCTTCAAGTTCAACGGTCGTGGTCCTGCAGGAGCCACCAGTCGATCAGCTGCTGGATGCAGCAGCAGCAGAATGGGAACTGGGAAGCAGCTTGCAAGAATCGATTCGCGTCGTGTTCAGCCATGAGCACAAGGGGCTTCTTGCAATTGGGACATTCGCATTCAATGAGATGGTGGGTACTACTACAGGGTCCCGGAATCCACCTGCTGCCGATGAGCAAGGATTGCTGAGCGATACCGATGCCAATCTCGAGATGTATGATTGGTTGCGTGACGAGCCCAACTACATGATGCACACATCACTAGGACAAGCTCTGCACAGTCCGGAGAGTACTACTGTCGAAGAGACTGACGCAAAAGCTGCTCAAGCAAAAGCAGCTGACGAGTGCGCAGTCATAGCTACCAGATCGTATCAAGCAACCTGGGCAGCTGAGAAAAAAGCAGCAGCTGACAGCAAGCATCAAAAGGCAGATCAGAAGTCCAACGAGCTGAGCACATCCATCACAAGGCCGCCAGACGTTGTTGGGCTATCACTTTTCCATGGTCTCAAGACACAAGTGTTCCCGCTGCCTCCCAACTGTTGGGAGACACACACAGAACTTCCCATCTATGCTAGAGCTGCTTCCAAGCATAAAGATTTCGCTGCTTGCACTGGCCTTGCTTGTGGTTTATTCAGGTAGATCCGTGATCCAAGACGTCACTCCAAAACTTGCAAGATCAATGAGCTCAGAACTCATACAGATCTTTGTTATATTGCTGCACCTGTTGTCATTTCATTCAAGTAGCAATTACTGCAAGATTTACACAATTCTTCAATCTGATCAAGAGGTTTACATGATGCCAAGTTTCTTATTATCGAAATTTTGATGGCAGTTCGAATGCTTTCCACAAGCTTAAAAGGATGTGGTTGAGAGGCACAACATCACATTTTGATCAACAAAAACACAATGTACAGGTAAACCATTCTGATGATCTCACACTCCATTTTTCCTCTGCAGGGAGCATGTACTAGACTGTGTTTGCTCTACATGCTCAATTTGCATGAAGCCTATAGGTAGAAAGGTGTGTGGGTCCACCTCCACTGCAAGAAATGGGCTGCAAAATAGGATCTGAAGGGACAGTTGGTCCATGAGATCAGCCCTCTTCTTCCTAGAAGCTCTTCAAACAGTACTTTGTGAACGTGAAAGATGGTGAAACTGCAACTTTCTTGAGCCTTGAGGTCTGGACACTGGCAATTGGAATGGTTTGGAATGTAGTTGGAGTGATGCTCTCAAGGAAATGAACTCTTATGTGTTTTTTGGAAGCTTGAGATGGTGGTAAGCAAATGGGGTTCAAATGGATCATCTTTCCAGCTAAGTCTGTTGATTGCCCATGTGAATTACAGCACCCTGCACTCTGCTACAAGCCACATGTCAACTGCAATGGCCAAGAAATGGTGATCTCTGCACAAGCAAAAGACAGACTGGCAAATCAACCTCATCTGCATAGGAATGATGTCATGATGGCCAGCAGGAATGGGAAGGGCAAAGGATGTGCAAGCTATTACAGGTCACAACACTGTGAGTGCAACGGGTGCAAAGAACAGTACATGATGGATCTGTGTGCTTATGCCAACCAGAAATTGCGAAGTGGTTGCAGTGATGAAAATGGACATTGGATAACAACTGATTCAGAATGTACGTGTCTGCCTGTTCCTCCTCCTAGCTTGT
>Ga0116228_10004732_pt1 | contig 12093 bp, 8 predicted proteins | sample S1TSphfallax_2_FD_89694 | JGI IMG/M metagenome (GOLD analysis project Ga0116228, IMG submission 89694) | Host-associated microbial communities from peat moss isolated from Minnesota, USA - S1T2_Fc - Sphagnum fallax MG | ecosystem: Host-associated > Plants > Peat moss > Unclassified | place: USA...
GCCAATATCATGTAAGGAATGTACATGGTTACTATGTAAGTGGGTCAGGCACTCGGTGGCTACTAGGTAGGTAGACGCTATTTTGTTGAAAGCCATGGTCTTTCATCCATTGAAATTGATTTACTACAAAGTTGGAACCAAACCAAGGATCCTTGTGTTCTCTAACTTCTTCATTACACTACAAGGATCCCAAAACAATTAGGTTGCCCAATTATCAAATAAGGAACCCAATTGGTACTTATAGCCAAATTAGAGGTCTATTACAAAATACACCTTCAGGCTTGCCCCTTGCTACTAGCATTAGTGGTTTTTAATCATGCAAACCTTTTCTCTTTCTTGAATCTTATCTGAATTGTCTAAATTTTTTTTTTTTTTGAAGTCATATAATTCCACTTACAAACCAATATTGGCAAATTTGCCAATGAAATGTTTGTGAACTAGGTCACACCCCAAGTAAAGGTCCAAATTGAATAGTCAATAATGATCTCCATGGTTTGGTCTAAGTCATTGGACCTTGCATTGTTAACTGAAATTTGTATTCAAATTATAGGCAAGTGTGGTTTTTCATGATTGTAGTACATGAAACAAAGCATGAAGCAAAATTTGCAATGACATGTTAATTGGATTTCAATCAAGATCGTGAAAAGAACCTTCATGGGTTGTTATCTTATCACTCAATAGTAAACAATATGAAACTCAATTTGCCTCCATAGGTGGACCATGGGTTGAGATGTCCATTTGGTCATTTAGCATTGTGCACAAACATTTTTGCATTAAATCTTTATTGTTTATGACATTCAATAGTGAGTAATCTTTTGTAATCAACCAAATACTAATTATTTCTATAGTTGATTTAAATACCACCAATTTAGAAACCCAATGGCCGTAACACATTTGAGTTGAAGAAGAGGAGGTTATTTGGACATTTTGAACTCAAGCTCTTGCATCAAACAAAAGAATAGAAATTGAAATTACTGAGAAAGAAAAGAAAACAAGAATAGTTGTGGAATTATGGAGGAAGAAAAGGAGTTCAACCATGCTCTATGCATTCCAAAGGATAATGGGTGCATAATACAATTATTTTGTGTGGAGCCAAAATAGTTAGAAACCAACTCGAATCTAGAAAATATTATCTAGTGAAGAGACTTTTTTTATCGGGCCCTAAGGGCCCAAGTTCTTAGTTCATGTCCACAATTTGTAATTTATTCTCAAAGTTGTAATTCATAATCCACACAATTTTAAATCCCTACATTGCCAAAGGGTGAAGGGCTTCCAATTGTGTGGATTATGAATTACACCCAATGAGAGCTAAGAGCACCTCCACCCTCACCTCCTAACTTACTTGAGCCTCTACCAATGTTTAGTACATCCAACATGGAATGCTAATTATTTCCCCTTCCCCACCAGCCTTTTTTTTTACTGGTGAAGTATAGCCAAAAAATGAATAAAAATTTTAAAATTTTGAAAATGAATTGATTTTGGAGGGTTTCCATTGCCCAAAATGGAAAAATAAATAAAAATTTATGAAAGTCACCACATTTCTATTTTATTTTTTCAATGCTTAGCCATGAATAGAAGGTTGATTAAAGAATTGTACTCCCCATCTAAGTTTATAGCCAGATTTGGTTAAATCTTCCTAAGGAAAATCGCCATTTCTTTATAAATCTTCTTATCGACTTCACCATTTAGGCTACATAAAGAAATTCCTAATAAAAATAATGTTCTCCGTCCATAAAGAAAAAGAAAAGTACCATACACCAGAAAGAATTCCAAGTACTATTATTATATGGCAAGTTCAACATTTCAGTGCCAAATAATTATTTTATTTTGAAGATTCCATTTCGAAAAATGAAATATTCCTATATATTTTTAATATTCTACATTATTTTCCTTCAAATAATTTGGTTTTTGGAAATTTTTATATTTTTTGAAAATTTCAACAACATTTCTGAAAATAATATAATTAGTGTTGAACTTGCCAGAGTCCAAAATTTTTATGGACTCTGCCTGCAGAGAAAGAGACTTGGTGTCGGTGTAAATATTTTGTGTCAAAGTTTTGCTTGAACTCGGAATGAATGTGTGGATGAAAGCTGTCCGACACCTAGTGGTACGATCTAGTTGACAGTTTCATCAAATCATTTTGTAGTCATATTTCCTAACCATTTTGTAGCCTATGTCGGTAGCAATGATTTTGTTTTGTGGCAATTTTTTTTTGCAAAATTTTGAGTTCAAAATTTTAAATGGAATATTTTGTCGCAAATTCCTTATTTATAAACGAAAAACTCAATAATGTTTTGAGAAAGTGCAGCAATCTCAGGCAAAGTTGTGTGTGTTGCGAGTGAAGGGTAGTGACAATTAGAGAGAATTCAATACATGTCATCAATGGCTACAATCAACATTTAGAAATAAACTTAAGGCTACTATCTAGTTTGAGAAGGTGCTACTACCTTGGCATGTATGCCTTTGTGACTGAGAAGCAAAATGGCTATCACACAACATTCACAAAAAAAAAATTCATTCAACAAAAGGTTTCAAATTCTTAGTGCAAATTTTCATATCCTCAAATGCAACAATTTCATTAGGCTTAATAAGATGATGGAAACAAAAATAGTTCAAATAACAACAAATAACATCAACTAACTATTAGATGGGCAAAACTATATCCAAGTATGCAAAGGCAACAATTGGGTTGTTTTACAAAAATGTCTACAAAAATCTCGACCACACAAGAACACCATAATGGTCAACTAGTCCAATCCAAGCATCAAATGTGGCAACATATGGGAAACTCTCTAGAAGGAAGAACTTTTGGTTATACATACCAACCGTTAGAGCAAGATGAAGGTTTAAGGTAATTTGGAGTTGACTCTTGCAAAACACTAAAGATGAGAAAAATCATTCACATTTCACACTCTCTAAAACATGAACCATGCCCATCTTTGTCAACTTAAGATATTCATGGAAAGAAAGAATGAAAACCCAAAATGCATAAATTGTCTTCCAAATGTGAATCAAAAAATTTAGATCAAACAATGATTCCATGGTAGCCTTGGAATTGTTTTTCATACACAACTTGAACATCTTTTGTTGTGCATCAAGCCCCAAATAGTCAAGCAAAGTGGACCCAATGAACTAAATTCACTAAACCTTATAATTTTTGGCTTGCGATACCAAGCTTTCAATATCTCCAAGTGCTTAACAAAATCGTCCTCAAAATCAAGCTATAACCAATATTGTGGATATACAAATGACCATGGCATCAAGTAAGGCACATTAAGAAAAGAAATTGTCCAACTCCATTATCAATTAATTAGGCAATTACAATTTGTTAACATGATTTTTCTCTATGCCCATTAGTTTTCTACTTTTCTACTTTTTCAACTACAAATTTTGAAACAACAACATGTACATCTAAGAAAACTAAAAATCTATGTACAACCCTACAACATGCACTTGTTTTGCTACAATTTCAACAAATCAGAATTGACCAAGAATAATCACTTCATTTCTCTAAGTAAAGAAAAACAAAGATGATCCCAAAGTTTGAAAGTATAAAAGTAGTATGAAAAAAATGGTAATAAAGTCCTCAATGTGTCCATCTAATTATACTAACTAATTCAAAAGTTAAACAAATCATATTGAACCATTTAAATAGTCACTAATCAACATAATCACTAACAGTTCAAAACTTGTTAGTGTGAACACTAACAATGTCAAAAATTTCAAAAATATGGTCATTTATAAACATTATGCCAAAAATTACCTATTATATCCATTACAAGTTCTACAAATTACCAATTACCTTTCAACATGTTTATAAACACCTTATAACACTACCTGTTAGGTTTTGTAACCAGTTATGGTACAAATCAGATCACTAGTTAAATTACAACTCAGGTTTTGTTATAGGTTAAGTCATAGATAACTTGTTACTTTTCACAAGTTGTTACAAATAATCACCTATTAGGTCACCTATTATAAATTCATGGGCAACACAATTGCAAACCAACAAACACAAATTAAAAACACTAAAACTAACCAAAGCCCCCAAACTCACAACACATCAAATGAGTCACATTTAAATTGAAAAAAGAAGAGGGCTAAAAACTTACTAGATTATTTTGGATTCGCGGTTCAAAGAAAAATCTTGAATGATCATTGTTTTATTCTTGAAATTGCATTATTGTGCATGGCTCGAAACTTTTCACCATTCACAATGAAAGGAAGTTGTTCACTAAAATCATTAAAGTCTACCACCCTTCATGTGGAAATCCTAATTTGTAATGTAATAAACGACAAGTAAGCAATGTTCTATTCTCTATGAATTTGAGCTATGGCAACAAGGAGCTCTAATCTTGGCCACCTTGTTGGCAATGCTAAACCCTAAACCTTGGTTGACAATGGTGAAACATGTGGTGAAGATGGGACAAGATGGTTATGTCTTATGATGACAATGGGACAAAAAAGTGATGGACATTGGTGGTGGATTGAAACAACATGGCAACACCATTAGCCACCCATAAAACTACATGGCTCCAATGTTGAACGCCTTAGATTTTCTAACTATTAGTAGTCACTATTTTTTTTCATTCTTTTTTGTAATTTTTACATGTGCTTGTCACCTTACAAATTTATTTATTTATCCCCAAAAAAAGGATTAAAATGGGCCTCTATACTATTATATCAACCTTAACATAAAATACGGTTCATCTTCTATGTCATCAAAGGACTAGACCATTGCCAACATCCTTTAGTCTAATTGATTTCAATCCACGACTTATTTTGAAAGTATTATGAAAAGGCTCGTTTCACCTAGGAACTTGAGAACAAAGCTTTAACTACTAAAGGCTTTAAATTGAAAACACAAAAGGCGCATGCATCAAAAGTCAACCCATTTATTGGTTTTTATTAAGCTTAACATCTAATAAAATATTACAAAAAAATTATTTAGAACTATTCAAAAAGAGGTTAAAATCCTTTTTTTTTTGTACATTTATTTGCTTCAATTTAGCGTGGTTTACTTGTTATTGGTTTTCAAAAGACTTTTCTTTTTGTCAATAAACCCCTTTCTTACTTTTTTTAATTTAAACTATATTTGTATACAATTAATGGACGCATTGAGTAGGTATGTAACTCGTTTTTTAATAGGCAAGTCTAGTGGCTTATTTCATTTTGTTGTGCAGTAAGAGGTTCAACCAAGGCATAATTCAATGTGTAGCTAAGGTAAGGAGGTTGGTGTACAAACACTTTGCAATTTGGAGGAGGCCAAATCCCAAGGGAGGCACTACTAGGATTCATGATTTATTTGACCAAGAAAATTAGTAAAAAAAAAAACCCATTTTGAACAACCACCAAAAAGGTCATTTGATCATTTTTGACATGTCATTTTGTCCACGTCTAACATGACTAGGATGGTTTTTTTACAAGTCCTAAGGTGGAGTTTTTGACTAGTCATTTTGACTTGTGACTATTTGATTGTTAATCAAATTGAACAATTTCATTAATTTAAATTGAGTATTAAAATTTTATTATTTTATTTTGTATATATATATATATATATACATATTTTGACAAATCAACTCATATTTATACATATTTTAAAATCATCATCAATCAATTGTGTGTGTTGATTGGTCAACAACAATCAACTAGTCAACAAGTAAGCAACACTTGAATTGTTGGGATCAAGGTCCAAACCTTGGGCTTGCCAACAATTTTGCCACCCAACTACCACTATCATGTTATTACATATGAAACCAAATATTAAAGTTATTTGATGTTGTATTAATTTGTGCTAGAAATCATCAACTTTGAAACGTGATTTCTTTTTCATATTTTGCTTAGATGAAACAAATCAAATTTCAAATCATTTTTCTAATTCAATGTTCGAATGTTATTGTTTAATAACAATTCAAACACAAAATTTCATCCCATATTTTGGACATGTAATTATGTATATGTAATTATTTATTTTTTTATGATAAAACTTGGACTAATATTTTAAATCAAAATAATGATTAATAAAATTTATGACTTCATTTTTTCATAGCTCAATCATTATATATTAATTCTTCATAGGTTATGTATAATTTTTTTCAATAACATGTCATTAATAATTTACAAAGTTGACACCATGTTACATCCCAACACACATTATACGTATTGATTGATATATACATATAATCATGTTGAATACATGTTGTGATGTATGCATAAAACAAGTTTAATAATAATAATCATCATCATAATAATAAAATTCATAACGGCTACAAAAATTAACTTTAATTATTGATTTTAGTTTATTTGTAATACTTCAATATTATGTAACTTCAATTATAGAAAAAAAAATTGTTTCAATATTTCAATAATATTACATTATACTTAGAGAGTTGCCATTATTGTCATTAAATAGATTCAAATGTTTTTGTAATTTAATAATTTAACTTTTATTATAATATCAAATTTATTGAACCTAAATATATATTGAAATATATAACCAAATAATAGTAATGTATATATATATATATATATATAGTTGCAAAATATAACATAAATAAATATTTTGAAAAAAATTGTAACTAAAAATTTTCATAAAATTATGATATTTAATTTATTTCAAGAAAATATTATAACTAAATAATTTCATAATTTTACCTTACTCAAGTAACAATTTTTTTTTTTTAAATGAATGTAATTAGATTTTTTTAATTGGTGTAGTTTATTAATTTAAAAATATTAGGGTAATCAAATAATCATAAAAATGATTACAAGTACACAATTTCAAAAAAATGATATAACTAAATAATTACAGTAATTTTTTGAGATTAAATAATTTTCGAAAATAAAAAAACACTATCAAATTATTTATTTATTTATATTTAATAACTCCAGAAAAATTATAAATTATTATAAAAATAAATTTAGAAAAATAGTATAGTGAAATAAAATTTGTAAACTTATATAACTAAGTATATAAAAAAAACTATTGTAACTACTACTTTCAAAAAGTGTCGATTAATAAATAAACATGATAATTATAATTAATTCAAATTCGAAAATCTTTAACATCGCATCAATTGAAGATTTTGAAAAATGATATTTATAACATTTATCGAAATAAAAAATGTAATCAACAAATGGATTAAATATAATTTGCTTTGCATAATGATGTAATATGTCATATTATTACAAAGTGACACACTAAAGGTTATAATAAGTAAGTTTGCAGATGAAAGATTTAAAATATTAACTAATAATTAATTATAAAAAAGTTCAAGATTGAAATTTTAATTTTAATAATATCAAAAAAACATTTAAAAATATGTTTTAGTATATACCAAAATAAACTTCTTTTTTTTTGGTTCAAACGGTATTTGGTATTAAACCAAAAATATGAAACATACATTATTAACATTATATATGTTTAACTTATCCAACACAAGATTTAAAACACCTAGTCAATATAAACATTTTTGTTTTTTTTTACCAAGCCAAGTGCCATTTTGACCAATGAAATCCCTAGGGTACTTACATAATATAAGTGTTTTTTGTCACTTTTGACTAGGCCAAATGCCATTTTGACCAATGAAACCCATTGGGTACTTAAATAGTATAGGTACCCCTTGTCACTTTTGATTAAATCAAATGTCATTTTGATTAGGATATTCACTTTTAAGTACATTTTGATTAAATGTTCCATTTGACATCTAGTTGAATAGGTCATCTTGGTCAAATTGCTTAATAAAAAACTACACATGTCATTTAACATTTGAGTTTTATAGTCAAAATGGATATGTTTAAGGGTCAAAAAGGATGATTTAGTTGAGTTGTATGGTTTGATAAACCATGAATTATAGTAATGAGGACTCTATTGTTGATGGTGAATAAAAAGAAATGGTAGCCCTTCTATTGACACATTGGATACATCAAAGATCACCAAAAACAAAGCAAGTATGAAAAAGTTGTGGGCCCCCAAAGTAGGGGTGGTAAAAATGGTGAAATGGAAAATCTAGGAACACATGAAACCAATCATCCAAGCACTGATGGATGGACACCACTTACCCCATCAAATAGATGAAAATTAAAAATAACCAAACAAAGTTCATTATAAAAACATTCACATCAACATGTATGCACATGAGGCGGCTCCAAAAATCTATGGGCGTGAACCCATGTTGTATCCAAATTGTCATCCTCTCCCTATATTTGATCTATGAAAAAAAATTACACATTTTCTTTATTTCTCTCATAAAACAATCATGGTCTTCATCTTGCTTGAGTTGCATGACCTCTTTGGGTTCTTATTTTCTTTATTCTTATTTTTTCCTTTTTACAAAGGCTATGCATGAGTCTCTCTTCTCATTTGCTCCTCTTCCCAATTGTGTTCTTACTACTCCAAGTTCATAGTTCACCACAAGTAATGATTGTTAATTTGACTAGAAAATTAAACAAAAAACTAATCAGTTTGACATTTGGTCAATTTGACTATTTAGTCATATTGGACAAGTCGATTTGAACATGTCCAACCTGACTAGTGGTTTTTTTTACTAACCATAAAATGGTTGTTTGACTAGTCAAATCGGACAAAAAATTGGGCAACCAAAAAATAAAAATAAGATTCAATTTGTAAAAATAAAAATGAAAATAATAAATAAAGGTAAATACCTACCTACCTACCCACCTATCCACAACCCACCTAGATATTATACATTTACACACATGTACAAGGTATGTATACGAATATACATATTCCACATAATATATGTTGGTAAAGGGGATTGGACCTTGGTGTCCTTGGCTCCACACCAATGTTTTGGCCATCAAACCACCTACAACTTTGTAAAACAATATGATACCAAATGGATTTAACATGCTTCCTTAAACTTCCATGAAGTTTTTTGTCAATGTGTATAATAACATTTCAATTTCAAATTTTTTCATAAGTAGATTAGTAGGTACTTAATTAGGTAAATAGGTACGCATGCTTACATACCTATGTTTTTAAATGTGCATACCTACTTATGTAAATTACAAGTAGGTATGTAGGTAGATAATAGGTAGGTAGATAAATAAATCAATATAGGTACATATGTAGATAATAAGTAAGTAAATAAATAAATAAATAAATAGGTAGGTAGGTAGATAATAGGTAGATCAATGGTAGGTAAGTAGGTAGGTGGGTAAATAAGACATAAGTAGGTAGATGGTAAGTAGGTAGGTAGGTAAATAAAACATAAGTAGGTAGATGGTAAGTAGGTAGGTAGGTAGCCTAGTAGGCATAACAAGTAGGCTAGCTAACCAAATTAATATTACCAATTTGATTAAGTATGGCCGATTTGACTAGGCCATGGGCATCTTAATGGACCATTTTAAAATTTTGTCTTTTTTTACTAGATGTACAAATTAATATTTGGTCAAAATGGTCATTTCAATCAAAATAACCAATCAAAAAAACCATGTCTCTTTCATGCCCCACACCTTTAGTCAAAGTGAATATCATTTTGGTCAATGTGGACATTTTTATCAAATTGAATCTTTTGAAAAATTGTGATTTCTTGTAATGGTTTTTCTTAATGGTCCTTGTTTACACCAAATCTCAATAATTTGCTTCATTATTTCCCAATTCACAACTTATGTCCTTGTAATTCAAACTTCTACAATTCAGCTTCAACTTGTGTCCTTGCATAGTTCAAGCCTCTACAATTCGATTTTGTTTTTTTCTTCCAAGACTAGTTTTAGGATCTATTGTGACCCAAGAATGTGGCACAATCCATGATTGATTTTGAGAGTTTCAAAAATAGAGTTGTAGTTATAAGACTTATAAGCAAAGGTTAACCTCCCAAGTTCAAGGGTACAAGTTTGTATTCAAGCTTTTTTTCATGACCTTTCCATGTAAATGAACCTTTCCATGTTGCTTTGGTTTTTTAAGTTTGTGTTTTCCTTTTTATCATATGTTATTCACTTGTGTGTGTGTTTCTTGTTGCAAATGCAAAGGGTGGAATGTAAAGCGATAAGGTATTGGTGTTCATATTTACCTCTTTTCATGTTATAACTTTTGTGTTCTAGCCCTTTGGGTGTAGGTCTTTCAAGATGGTTATATTCCTCTTCTAGCCTCCTGATGCTACTACTATTTCAAGATGATCCATTTTTTCATCTCACCTTCATGATGTTGTTGCATCTTTCAACATGATCATGTTCCTCTTTTTGCCTTGATGTTGTTACTCTTTCAAGATGGTCCACTTCTTCATCTCGCCTTCATGATGTTGCTGCATCTTTCAACATTATCATATTCCTATTTTTGCTTTTTGATGTTGCTCTTTCAAGTTGACCCACTTCCTCCTTTAACCTTCATAATGCTGCTACATCTTTCAAGATGATCCTATTCTTTTTATGACCTCCTAATGTCGCTCCTTTTTCAAAATTGATCTATTTATTCTTTTAGCCCTCTTGATGCTACTACATCTTTCAAGATGATCATATTCCTTTTTTGCCCTCTTGATGTTGTTCCTCTTTCAATATTAATCTTCTTGTTCTTCTAGCCCTTCTGTTGTCGGTATTTCATGATGTACCTCTTCCTTTTCTAACCCTCCTAATAAAAAGATGATTAGTTTTAAACCTAGGAACCATAAACCCTTCAAAACTAATCATTTTTTAATTATGGCCCTCTTCATGTTGTTGGTATTTCATGATGATCCTCTTCTTCTTTAGGCCCTTTTGTTACTATTGTAAGATCAATCCCCCTCTCCACCCTTTCCATTTAGATTTAATCCAACAATTTTAACCTTGTCACAACATGCCTGTGTATTCGCATTTTACATCTTGCTTGTTATCTAGCCTCTCTAGCTTTTGGCTGAACCATTACACGTGTTATTGGCATTTACAACTCAACATAGGTTGCAAGCAAGTCAAACACAAATCCTTTATTGTTTACCTGCTTCATTTATATTTGTTGTAGACCAAGCTAAATCAAATTATAACATGTCTTTTAACTAATATTTGTGCTATTCATATTGATGCAACCACAACTTTTGTTGCCATCTTGATTTTATTTTCCTCCCATTCCTTTCGCTTTTCTTCTCTGATATTGTCTATTGTTGCCTTCTTTAATGTTTTTTCTACAAGTTAGTTAAATATTCAGCTAAAGTGAGAACATGAAATTGTAAGTAATCTAATAATGGTTTTTTTTGGGTTGTTTGTTTTGCATGCAAATGTGGCAAGGAAAGAAGGTTGTGAAACCTCATTGCTTCTTGGGTTTTATTTGGTGAATTCTGGATCTTTTCCTAGAGGTTAAGACTTGGATGAATTAGATTGATTGGTAGGTGTGCTACTTCAACATCATCTGTCACTCAAGGGCTATGAGACATTTCAACATAATATTGATGTTCATGTTCCACATGGTTTTATTTTGTGGTTGGTGGTCCAACTACTCTTGTAATTTTGAATATTTTTATAACTACAAATTTTTTTTCCTTTATATATGATTATGGCCATTTGGTCATATGACGAGTAATGATCTTCACCTTTTAAATCACCATTTGAATTCCTTGTTATGTAAATGTTTGCTAATTGTGTTTTTTTCTCCATAATTTTAGGGTTGAAAGGTGACGCACTCCCAAGTCCCAAGTTAGGCCCAAAATGGGCATTGGTTTTTAAAACAGTGGAATTGTGGGGACTTGAGGGCACGCTCCCAACTCTCAGCACTAAAAGGGGTAGAGGGGCGTGCTAAAGCTCCGGGATGGGACTATGGAGAGGGACAAGATTTAGTTACTCATTCGAACCTGCATCAAACCAACCAAGAAGTTGGTTAGTTCACATTTTGGAGCACCCTTGGTGCTAGGACAAGCCACGGGCAACTCTGGACTCACAAGACTCACCATGACCTAGACTCAGGGGAAGCCACCACCTTCCCCCATATAGTATTCTTTACGTTACTTTGTGGCACCCACATCCGAATGACTTTTTGTCTCGGGACTCCTAAGGAGGAGTCCCGAAACTATCCTGGTTTGGATTCTTGGGACTTTATGAGTTCATAACTCTTTGCTCAGACCTCGGATTGGGATGAGGTTTAAAGCAAACTTGTAGCTCTCATTGAGA
>Ga0116228_10004733_pt1 | contig 12092 bp, 9 predicted proteins | sample S1TSphfallax_2_FD_89694 | JGI IMG/M metagenome (GOLD analysis project Ga0116228, IMG submission 89694) | Host-associated microbial communities from peat moss isolated from Minnesota, USA - S1T2_Fc - Sphagnum fallax MG | ecosystem: Host-associated > Plants > Peat moss > Unclassified | place: USA...
ACGTCCGCCAACGCAACGCCGCTGCGTCCCCGTGCTCCATCGACGGACGCGCACCACCAGGCATCCACACAATCGCGCATCGATGCCGCAATCGCCGCGGCGTCCTTGTCCGCCAAAATTCCGCACACCGCCAAAGTCCTGCCCGCGTGCGGCGTCGCATACAGATTTCGCACCAGCACGCTCGCAGCGTCCGGATTATGGGCCACATCCAGTATCCAACTCGCCGTGCCATCGGCGGGTTTGACGACTTGATGGCGGCCGGCCAGGCGCACCGCAGAGAGTCCGCGGCCGACGGCGTCGGCATCGATGACGATGCTCGGGTCGAGCTCCTCGAGTGCGGCGAGCGCGCACGCCGCGTTGGCGAATTGCATGTGACCCAGCAAAGCCGGCGCGGGCAGCAGCGGCAACTCCCAGCGCGTGCCTCGATAGCGCCACCCGCCGCCCTCGAGAATGTAGTTGTATTCGATGCTCGGACGCTTCAGCCTGGCGCCCACGGCACGCGCCGCGTTTTCCAGGATGAGCGAGTTGGCGCCGGTGCCGAGAACCGCGGCCCTTCCCGCACGGAAAATGCCGGCCTTCTCGCCGGCGATGGCATCGAGGGTGTCGCCCAAATATTCCTGATGATCGAGACCGATGCTGACCACCACCGCAACGGTGGCATCGATGACGTTCACCGCATCCAAGCGCCCGCCCATGCCGACTTCCAGAATCCACGCGTCCAAGCTCGCGGCCTCGAACACCAGAAACGCCGCCAGGGTGTTGAACTCGAAGAATGTGAGCCCGATGTCGCCGCGGGCCGCTTCGATTTTCTCGAATGCGGCGACCATTTCCTCATCCCCGGCCAGGCGATCATGTACGCGGATGCGCTCGCGGTAGTGGCGCAGATGCGGCGAGGTGAAGGTGCCCACGCGATAGCCTGCCGCGCCCAGGATGCTGGTGCAGAATGCCGTCACCGAACCCTTGCCATTGGTGCCGCCGACCGTGATCACCGGCACGCGCGGCGCCCGCCACTGCATCCGCTCCAGCACCGCGCGCAGGCGCTCCAGACTCAAGTCGATGGTGTGCGGATGTAGTTGTGACTGATACGCCAACCACTCGTCGAGACTCCGCATTGCGGCCCTTAAACTGCGGCGGCGGGTTCTTTGCCCATCAGCAGCCGCAATATGGAGCCGATGCGATCGCGCAGCTCGCGGCGATCGACGATCATATCGAGGGCGCCGTGTTCGAGCAGGAACTCGCTGCGCTGAAATCCCTCGGGCAGCGTCTCGCGCACGGTTTGCTGAATGACGCGCGGACCGGCGAATCCGATCAGGGCCTTCGGTTCACCGATGTTGAGGTCGCCGAGCATGGCCAGGCTGGCCGACACGCCGCCCGTGGTCGGATCGGTCATCACGGAAATGAACGGCAACCGTGCTTCCGACAGGCGCTTCAGCGCGGCGCTGGTCTTTGCCATCTGCAGCAGTGAATACAGCGCCTCTTGCATGCGCGCACCGCCGCTCGCTGAAAAGCACACCAACGGCATGCGATGTTCGAGGCAGTGCTCGACGGCGCGCACGAACTTCTCACCCACGACCGAGCCCATCGAACCGCCCAGAAAGCGGAACTCGAAGGCGCAGGCGACCACTTCCAATCCGGCGAGCTTGCCTTCCATGACGATCAACGCGTCGCGTTCGCCGGTTTGCTTCTGAGCCTGCAGCAGGCGGTCCTTGTAGCGTTTGGAATCCTTGAATTTGAGCGGATCCTCCGGCTCGACTTTGGCGGCGAGTTCGACGGAAGATCCCGGATCGAGAAACTTCGAGAGCCGCTCGCGGCCATTGATCCGCATGTGATGGCTGCACTTCGGGCACACGTGCAGATTGCGTTCGATCTCGGCGCGGTACAGCACCGCATCGCAAGCCGGACACTTGATCCACAGACCTTCCGGCACCGAACGCGTGCGGCGCTCGGTCTTGATCCGCGATGGGACGATACGTTCAAACCAGGACATGCGTCATTTTAACAAAAGGCCGCCGCGCGCGCTCGGAATGCCGAATACGGGCGGATAGACCACACGCCACAGATACAAACCTTCCGGCGGCGCGGTGAATCCCGCCAGGCGCCGATCCCGGCCGGCCAGCACCGCCGCCGTCCTGGCCGCGGGGTCGCCGTCCGCCTGCGCCTCGACCAAGGTGCCGACGATGTTGCGTACCATATGGTGAAGATAGGCGTTGGCGGTGAAGTCCAGCCACAGATAGTCGCCCTCGCGCCGCACCTCGATGGCCTGCATCTTGCGCACGGGCGTCTTGGACTGACATTCGATCGACCGGAATGCCGAGAAATCATGTTCGCCGACCAAGGTCTGCGCCGCCAGATGCATGCGCTCGGCATCGAGCGGACGGTGCATCCAGGCGCTGCGCGTGCGATGCAGCGCCGAGCGTTCGCTGCGGTTCAGGATGACGTAGCGGTAGATGCGCTGGCTGGCGCGATGTCGGGCGTGAAACCCGATGTCGACCTCGCCGGCCCACTGCAGTGCGATCGCCGGCGATAACCTGGTATTGGCGCCCAGCACCCAGGCCCGGGGAGTTCGTACCGCGGAGGTGTCGAAATGAATCACCTGGCCAAGCGCATGTACACCCTGATCGGTGCGCCCCGCGCAAATGGCGATGACGGGATGCCCCGCGACGAACGACAGCGCCGCCTGCACCGCATCCTGAACCGAGGAGGAATGGATCTGCGACTGCCAGCCGGCATACTCCGTCCCGTCGTACTCGACGATAGCGGCGATACGCACGCGGAAAACCTAGCCGGGCAGTGCCTCGATCAGCCGCTGCGCTTCTTGCTTCTGGCTGGCGGATCCCTCATTGACGACTTCCTCGAGAATGCTGCGCGCACCCTCGGGGTCGCCCATGTCCATGTAAGCGCGCGCCAGATCGAGTTTGGTGCCCACCTCGCTCATGGTCACGGGCTCGAGTTCCGGCATCGGCACCTCTTCGGTCGTCGCAACCTTGGTGCGGCCCGTCAGCGCTTTCAATTTATTGGTCGGCGACTCGGAGCCGCTCAGCGAATCGTTGAACGATTCGCCCACATCCAGATCGACGCCGCGGCTGTTCTGCGTGGCTTCGAACACCTCGCTCGAGAACACCTCGTCCTCGGCGCGCGGCTGCTCGACGGTGTCGCCGGATCCCAAGGCGCTCGCGAGCTTGTCGAGATCGAGATCGATGCTGTCGGACGGGCTCAGGTTCTTCAGACGCGACGTGGAGTCCACGTCGAAGTGCTCGGATTCGGCCAGATCCGACATGGCGGGCGATTTGAATCGCGAGGTCGCGGCGGAGTCGACTTCCGTGCCGCGGGGCATTTGCAGCGTGGGCGCCGATTCGGGCCCGAGCACCGCCGTTTTTGATTCCGCGAGATCCGGCCCCAGGTCCGCAACGAAGGAGGCTTCGAGCTCGCGCTCGAGTTCTGTCATGTCCTTCTCGCGCGAGCGGCTCTCGGCCTCCGCCATCAAGCGCCGCGACTTCTCATCCAGACCGGCGACCATGGTGGGCGCATCGGAGGGATGATCGGTGACATTGAGTTCATCGTGCGACGAACTGAGTCCCGGCGACGACTCCTCGAGATGATCCAGGTCCAAACCCAGATCGTCGATCGACACTTCGGCGGTCTGATCGGTCCTGGGCGTGCCGAGTTTCGAGGAGATGCGATCCTGCAGATCGTCGCTCCTCAGCGCCGGAGACTCCGTGGTGCTGTCGGTGAAATTCATCAATTCCGATTCCACCGTCGGCTCATCGCGCGGCGGCATCTCGCGCGTCGGCGATTCATCCGCGCCGCGCTCCGGCGAATCCAAGGTGAAATCCAGGCCCGACCCGGAATTTAGGTGCGGCGACTCTCCGGTGCTGGCCAGGTCCTCGCCGTGCCGGGAAAGATCGCTGCTGTGTTCGCCTTCCGGATCGCCGAACAAGTCGATGTCGACGCGGTTCTCGCCACCTTCGAGATTCAGATCGACCACATCGCCGGCGCCACGGCCGCTGCCGGTGGAGCTCTTGAACAGCGGTTCGTCGGGGCAGATCTGCTTGCCCATGATGACGATCTTGTCCCACTCGCCCGCCGGAGCGCGGTCGCGCGTGGCTTCGAGCGTCTTGGCGGTCTGCAGGAACTGGTCCTTGTTGCCCCACACGAAATAGATTTCCAACAGCTTCATGCGCAGATCGCGGCGATCCGGCTCGCGCTCCAATGCGATGCGCACCAGGTCGGCGGCCTGATCGTAAAGGCCGTAGGCCATGTGGAAATCGGCTTCGGCCAGCGGATCGCCTTGATCCAGATTGACCGCACTCTCGCTCGACATGGTGTCGTCGGCGGATTTGCTCAAATCCGCGGTCATTTCCCCGAAATGCTCGGCTGCACCCATCGCAGGTTGCGGATGCTCGCCGGATTCCTCGACGACGAACGCGTCCTCGCGGCGACCGCCCGCGGATCTGCCGGCTTCGCGATAATTCGCGACATCGGTGGAATCCAGCCCGGGAAATTCGCTCTCCGACTTTTGACGGCGGCGCCACGCGGCCAAGCCCAGCCCTAAGATCAACGCCAGGATGACCAGCGCCGGCACCCAATAATTATTCTCTATCCAGTCGAGCCAGGAGTCCGAACCCGCGGACGGCGGCGCGGCAGCCGGCTTGGTGGCCGGTTTGCTGACGACCGGCGGCGGCAACGGAGTCGGAGGACTCGTTTCAGCCGGCGGATTGGCGTTCGTCGTTTGCGGCGTGGCGGGCGGCGGCGCGGGCGGCGCCGTGGGTGTCACCGCGGTGGGCGGTGGCGACACCGTGGCAGGCGGCGGGGTGGCCGGTTTTTGCTGTACCACCGGCGGTGGCGCAGGTGGCGGTGTAGCCGGCGCCGCGGGGGTGCCCAGCTTGCGCTGCAGATCCGCCAACTCCTTGTTCTTGATGTCCAGCAGGCGGCGTGTCTCGTCGAGCTTGCTTTGCAGGTCGCTGACCCGGCTCTTCAGCGCTTGATTCTCGGCGTTCGAGGCCGACTCCGACCCGCTTCCCGACGTGCCCGTGCCGCCGCCGGCGCCCGGCGTGACCAGTCGCAAGTGACCGCTGGCGGGCGCCCCACCGCCACCCTTCCACGCTTCCATCTGGCGACGCACTTCGTTCATCGCCTCGGTCTCATTCAACGCTGCGATCTCATCCGCACCCGGAAAACGCAGCACGGCGCCGCGTTTCAAAATATTGATGTTGCCGCCGAAGGCGTCCGGATTGGCGCGGTACACGGCAATCATGGTCTGGTCGATGTCCGCGGGATTGCCTGCCTTCAAACTGCGCACGATCTTGGTGAGCGAATCGCCTTCCGCCACCGTGTAGCTGCCACCGGCCAGCCCGCTGCCGCCGGAGGTGCCGCGCGAGGCGCGCACCGGCGCGCCGGAGGATGTCTGTGTGCCGTCCCGCGGCGGGGTCTGCGGCGCGGTGCGCGGACCTGCACTGGGGAGCGGCGTGCCGGGTGACACGGTTGGCGAGCTTACCGGTGCCCCGGAGCTGGCCCGCTCACCGGGGGTGTACACGGGCGGATCGAGCAGCACCGTGTACTCGCGCATCAGGCGGCCGCGCGCCCAGTTCACTTCAACCAGAAACGTGACGAACGGCTCAGGGATCGCATCAGTCGATCGCACCAACAAAACATCGCGGCCGTCTTTGCTGCTCTTGCCCACTTTGAAGGTCAGCGTGCTCAGAAACGCCGGACGATCGATTCCGTAGCGGGTGAACGACTCGCGCGAGGCGAGGCTGGCGCGCAGCGCCGTCAGCTCCTCCGGAGCGGCCGCAACCAAGTCGATTTCCGCGCTCAGCGGCTCATTCAGCGCCGAATTCAGATGAATCTCACCCAGGCCCAACGCCCACGACAAGGACGGGGATAGCAGGCACGCCATCAGCATCAGGCGAGGCAGAGTCACGGACATTTGTTCTCCCAGAAATCCGGTCGGCAAGCAGTAAACTTCATTGTGCTATAGGAGCTTGGAGGCGAATTCTCACTTGCCCTTTACATAAGCGAATAACTATATCTTACTGGGGTCTATTTACCAAAATCTGGGCCACGGAAACTGCGTTATGCGCCGCACATTTTCTAACATTATCAGCCACAAGCCAAAAATTTATCCCCTGGTCACGGGTCAAATCGCGGCGTAGGCGCCCCACGTAGACCTTATCCGGCGCGCTTGCCATCACGGCCGGGGTCGGAAACTCGGTCGAGGACTCCGGGTCGATGAGGCAGAGGCCCTGGCCGCTCTGCAATGCCGCCAGCGCCGCGGCCATGTCCACGGGCCGCTCGAAGCCCGCGTGCACCGCCAGGCAGTGGCCAAAGAAGACCGGCACGCGCACCGAGGTCGCATTGATGGCAAGCCCGGGGGCGTCCAAGACGCGCCGCGTCTCGTCCCAGAGACGCCGCTCCTCGCGCGCCGCCCCGTCGCTCTCCAGGGTGTCCACGTGCGGGATGACGTTGAAGGCAATCTGTTTGCCGAAGGCACGGCCACGCGCCTTCCTGCCGCTCAGCATGGCGACGGTTTCACTGGCCAGCTCTTCCATCGCACCGCGACCGCTGCCGGACACCGCGTGATACGTCGCAACCTCGACCCGCGACAGCGGCGCTATCGCGTGCAGCGGCGCGAGCGCCGTGGCGAGCGCCACGCTGGCGCTGCCCGGCAGCGCCACCAGTCCGCGCGGGCCGAGGGTGTGCAATGCCCCGGGATTGACGTCGGCGACCACCAGCGGCACCTCGGCGCGGCCGCGGAACGCCGAGGAGCCATCGATGACCCACGCGTGCGCGGCGGCGGCCTCGGCATAGCGCTCCGAGAGCGCCGCACGGCCGCAGAAAAACACCAGATCCGCGAGCGAGAAATCGAACGCCGACACGCTGCCCACCGGCAGCTTCAGATCGTCATCGCCGATGGCGGTGCCGCCGGTGCGCTCATCCTCGAGCGCGTGCAGCTGCGAATACGGGAATTTGCGCGCCCGCAGCTCATCGAGCACCGCCTCGCCGATCAGACTCGTGGCACCGACGATGGCGATGCGCGGCGGCGCACTCATCGCAGCACGGGCGTGGTACTGATCACGTCGGCGCATTGCGCCCGGAATCGCAGATAATGATCCATCAACACCAGCGCCAGCATTGCTTCCGCAATCGGCGTGGCACGCAGACCCACGCACGGGTCATGCCGTCCGGTGGTGATGACCTCGACCGGCGCGCCGTGCACGTCGATGGTTTTTCCGGGAACGGTGATGCTCGAGGTCGGCTTGAGCGCCAGGCTCACCACGATATCCTGACCCGAGGAGATTCCGCCGAGGATGCCGCCCGCGTGGTTGCTCGAGAAACCCTGCGGCGTCATCTCGTCGCGGTGTTCGGACCCGCGCTGTTCCACCGATTTGAACCCGGCCCCGATTTCCACGCCCTTCACCGCGTTGATACCCATCATCGCGCTCGCCAGGTCCGCATCCAAGCGCTCGAATACGGGCTCACCCAATCCCGGCGGCACGCCCTTCGCCACCACCGTGACTCGCGCACCCACCGAGTCGCCCGCCTCGCGGATGCGCCAGATGAAATCCTCCAGCTCCTGCACGCGGCTGGCATCGGGACAGAAAAAGGGATTGTGGTACGCAGCCGCGGGATCGACCGGCTGCAGCACGATGTCGCCGATCTGGGAAAGATACCCGTGGATGTTCACCTGCAGCCGTTCGCGCAGGTATTTGCGTGCGATGGCACCTGCCGCCACGCGCATGACGGTCTCGCGGGCCGAGGAGCGGCCGCCGCCCCGGTAGTCGCGCAAGCCGTATTTCTGGTGGTACGTGTAGTCGGCATGCCCGGGACGAAAGCGGTCTTTGATCTTGTCATAGTCACGCGAGCGCTGATCCTCGTTCTCCACCAACAGCCCAATCGGCGCCCCGGTGGTCCTGCCCTCGAACACGCCGGAGAGGATGCGCACGGTGTCCGGCTCGCGCCGCTGGCTGGTGAACTGCGAGGTACCCGGCCGGCGCCGGTCGAGGTCGCTCTGCAGATCCGCTTCGTTCAACGCAAGACCCGGCGGGCAGCCGTCCACGACGCAACCGAGCGCAGGACCATGGCTCTCGCCAAAGCTGGTCACTGCAAAGATGCGTCCGAATGTATTGCCCGCCACGTCAACTCCTCCTCAGCGCGTCCAAATCCCGGGCGTGCAGCAGGAACACGCCGCCGCCGCCCAGGGAAATCTCCGGCCAAATGAACCGTATCGTCGGAAACGCACGCACCAGTGCCGACTCGGTATTGCCCACTTCCACCACCAAAATGCCGTTTTCCTCGAGGTGTTGCGGTGCGGCCGCAAAGATCGCACGCACCGCATCCAGCCCATCGCTGCCGGCCGCCAGCCCCAACCGCGGCTCATGGCGGTACTCTCGCGGCAGCGTGCGCATTTCGGCGCGCCCGACATAGGGCGGGTTGCTGACGATGATATCGTAACGACGCCCCGGCACGGCGGCGAAATAGTCGGATTGCAGCACCTGCACGCGCCGCGTCAGCCGCAAGCGGCGTACGTTGCGCCGGCAAACGGCGAGGGCTAGCGGGGAGATGTCGAGCGCATCGACGCGCGCCCGCGGGAACGCCTTGGCGCAGCCCAGCGCGATCGCACCGCAGCCGGTGCCGATATCGACGATGCGGCGCACGCGCCGCGCATCGATCCACGGCGCGAATCTCTCCGCTATCAAGCCGGCGATCGGCGAGCGCGGCACCAGCACGCGCTCATCGACGTACAGCTCCAGGCCCGCGAAGAATGCCCGGTGCGTAAGATAGGGCAACGGCAGACGCTCTGCGATCCGCCGCGCGAGCAGCGCATCGATGCGTACCCGCGCGCGCGGCGCAAGACTGCGTGTGTAAGCCCGTGCCCCCAGCGAATGACTGATGCCGGCGGCGAAGAACACCATCTCGGCCGCTTCATCGCGCGCACAGTCGGTGCCGTGTCCGAAGAACACCTTGGCCTTGGCCAGCGCATGAGCGCAACGTTCGATGGCCGCGCCGACGGACTCAGCGGGGCGTGTGTGGGATAATCGCGCCATGAATGCTCAATCGAAATGGTTGTCCTTCGCCTTCATCTGCGCGTTGGGTCTTGCCGGCATGGCCGCGGCGCTGCTGTGGCGCCACCATCAAGCCCCTGTGGAACTCGCTACCGGCGCGCAGCTGGTGCCGAGCCGTGCGTTGCCGGATTTTAACCTGATCGACAGCAACGGTCGGAACTTTGGCGCGGCGAATCTGCGCGGCCACTGGTCCATCATGTTTTTCGGCTACACCAACTGCCCGGATTTCTGCCCTACCACGCTCAGCACCCTGGCGGCGCTGGAGAAGCGGCTGCGCGCCTCCAAGGGCGCGCCGCTGCCGCAGGTATTGTTCGTCTCGGTCGATGCCAAACGCGATACGCCGCAGCAGCTCGCCAAGTACGTACCGTATTTCGATCCGTCCTTCTTGGGTCTCACCGCCGCCGATCAACCCAGCATCGAGGCGGTTGCCCGGAAACTCGGCGTCGCCGTCATCATCACGCCGCTCAAGGACGGTACCTACACGGTCGATCATTCGGGCGCCTTGTTCGTGCTCGACCCTGCAGGCCGACTCGCCGCGATACTCACCGGCCCGTTCACCGTGCCGGCGCTCGCCGCCGACTGGCAGCGCCTCACCGCCGGGCCCGCATGAGCAACGCCGCGGCTCCCTCCGCAGCGGCGGCATTGCGCGGCCGGCTGTTCGCCTGGCTGCAATACATCCTGCCGCAGCATGGCATCTCCCGCCTGGTGCTCGCGGCGACCCGCGTGCGTGCACCTTGGTTCAAGAACGCGCTGATACGCGGCTTCCTGAAGCTCTACGCCATCGACATGCGCGACGCAGTGCAGGTCGATCCGCTGCAGTACGCGAGTTTCAACGAATTCTTCACGCGCGCGCTGCGCCCGGAGACACGCCCGCTGGCCGCCGATGAGCGCGCCATCGCGAGCCCGGTGGATGGCACCGTCAGCGAGTGCGGCGGCATCGACGGCGATTTGCTGCTGCAGGCGAAAGGCAAGGTATACACGCTCACCGATCTGTTGGCCGGCCAGAGCTGCGCACGGCGCTTCGCCGGCGGCACCTTCGCCACCATATACCTTGCGCCGTACAACTATCACCGCATACACATGCCGCTGCGCGGCCGGCTCGCGGCGACCTGGTTCGTGCCCGGCCGACTGTTCAGCGTCAACGCGCTGACCGCGCGTTTCGTGCCGCGGCTGTTCGCACGCAACGAACGCGTCGTGACGCTGTTCGACAGCGATGCAGGCGCCTTCGCGTTGGTGCTGGTGGGGGCGCTCAACGTCGGCAGCATGGCCACCGTGTGGGCCGGCGACATCACGCCGGCGGCACGGCGCGTGGTGACGCAGCTGCCACCTCAGACTCTGACGCTGGAGCGGGGCGCGGAACTGGGCCGTTTCAACATGGGGTCGACCGTCATCCTGCTGTTCGAACCGCAGCGCGCGCAGTGGCTCGCGGAACTCAAGGCCGGCGCCGCCGTCAGGCTTGGCCAGACGATCGGAACGTTGGCGTGAATGCCGCCGACTGGCGTCCCGGGGCCGGGCGCGACGCACTGAAGCGCCGTGCGGCCATGCTGGCCGCGGTGCGGACCTTTTTCAGCGCGCGCGGGGTGCTCGAAGTGGAGACACCCATCTTGAGCGGCGCCGCCACGACCGATCCGCAACTCGAATCCCTGGCGACACACATCGCGGGGGTGCCCGGCGATTTCTATCTGCAGACCTCCCCTGAACACCACATGAAGCGCCTGCTCGCCGCGGGCAGCGGTGACATCTATCAAATCTGCAAGGTGTTCCGCGACGAGCAGCGCGGCCGCTGGCACAACCCCGAGTTCACCATGATCGAATGGTACCGGGTCGGATTCGACGATGCGGCGCTGATGGACGAGGTGGAAGCGCTGGTTGGGGCGCTGCTCGAGCCACTGCGCATGTTGCAGCCCGCCGAGCGCCTGAGCTACGCGACCGCGCTTTCGCGTCACGCCGGCGTGGACGCGCACCGATCGAGCGATGATGAACTGGCGGCGGCTGCGCGCAGTCATGGCATCGTCTGCGACGCGCAACTCGATCGCGATGCCAGGCTGGACTTGTTGATGGGGCTGATTACCGGCCCGCGGCTCGGCCGCGACCGTCCCTGCTTCATCTGCGATTACCCGGCTTCGCAAGCCGCGCTCGCGCGCCTCAAACCGGGTTCGCCCGCGGTGGCCGCCCGCTTCGAGCTCTATCTCGATGGCGTGGAACTGGCGAATGGTTTTCACGAGCTGCAGGATGCCGCAGAGCAGCGTGCCCGCTTCAACCGGGATTTGCACGTGCGCCGCGATCGCGGTCAGGCGCGAAGGCCCCTCGATGAGAAACTCCTCGCGGCCCTCGAACACGGCATGCCTGATTGCGCCGGCGTGGCGCTGGGATTCGACCGTTTGGTGGCGCTGGCCCTTTCGGCTGACTCAGTGGCGCAGTCGATGGCCTTCACCATCGACAGGGCGTGAACCGCGCGCGTCCGCGCGCGTCATCCCTGAGGCGCTTCACGCTCGGCCGCGCTTCACGCTCGGCCGCGCCTCACGCTTGGCCGCGCCTCAGCCCTTGCCGCGCGACAAATACTCGCCCGTGCGGGTATCGATTCGCAGGATCTCGCCTTCGTTGATGAACAGCGGTACACGCACCATCGCACCGGTTTCCAGCTTCGCCGGCTTGGAGCCTCCCGTGGCGGTATCGCCGCGCACGCCCGGATCGGTTTCGATGACCTTCAACTCCATGTGTGCCGGCGGCGTGACCTGCAGCGGCACGCCGTTCCACAGCGTGACGACGCACACCACACCGTCCTTCAGCCATTGAGCACCCTCGCCCACCGCTTCTTTCGACGCGGTCAACTGCTCGAAGGTGTCGGGCACCATGAAATGGAAGAAATCGCCGTCGCTGTATAAATATTGCATGTCGGTGTCGACAACGTCCGCCGCCTCGACGGTGTCGCCCGATTTCCAGGTGCGCTCGATGGTGCGCCCGGTCTTGAGATTACGCACCCGCACGCGATTGAAAGCCTGACCCTTGCCGGGCTTGACCATTTCATTC